>Ga0066439_1000344_pt1 | contig 17651 bp, 17 predicted proteins | sample LakWasMet57_HOW8_2_FD_59527 | JGI IMG/M metagenome (GOLD analysis project Ga0066439, IMG submission 59527) | Freshwater sediment methanotrophic microbial communities from Lake Washington under simulated oxygen tension - Sediment Metagenome 57_HOW8 | ecosystem: Environmental > Aquatic >...
ACCGTATGTAAAAGATTTTGGTGGCTATAAAATATCTGTAATTGGTAATCCAAATTTAGGAACCATAAAAAGTGTAATGGTTGGTATAAGAAATACTAAAGGCATTGATAATTTAGCACATTGTGTTGAGGTTTGGGTAAACGAATTGCGCTTAACAGAATTTATTAATAAAGGCGGATGGGCCGCAACAGGGCAAGTGCAGGCAAAACTGGCCGACCTCGGAATGCTCTCGGTTGCAGGAACCTATAAAACTCCTTTTTGGGGTGGAGTAGAACAAAAAATAAATGAGCGTAGTAAGGAAACCAATTTAAATTGGGATGTTAGTAGTACTACAAACGCGGGTAAATTTTTTCCAAACAAATGGAAAGTTACCTTACCAATATTTTATAATTATGGACAAACTGTTGTAACACCTTTGTTTAATCCAATTGATCCGGATGTTAAGATGACAGACTTTAATAATAGCGAATATATTTCTGCTGCTCAAAAAAAGGATATTAAAGATCAGGTGCTTGATAAAACCGAAAGGAAAGGGTTTAATGTAACCAATGTTAGAATTGATGGCTTTAAACGAAAAGGCGCCAAGCCAATGCCTTGGGATGTAAGTAATTTTGCAGTTACTTATGCATATACTGAATTGTTTAAGAGAAGCATAAATGTTGCATATAATATTAATCGTCAATACCGCGGTAATATTCAGTATGCATTTAGCTTACAAAATCCGTTTACAATAAAACCTTTTGCAAAAATGAAAGTTTTTCAAAACAAGTGGTTTGCTTTAATTAAAGATTTTAATTTGCAGTTGTTGCCAAATAGTTTTGGAACATCCATTGATTTTAACAGAACATATGCAGCGCTTAAAAATAGAGATATTACAAGTTTTTATGCTGGTTCAACTAATTTCGAAAATCCAATTTTAGTAAATAAAAATTTCTTAATTAATCGTTCTTATAATTTACGTTGGGATTTAAGTAAAGCTATAAAGTTTGATTATAGTGCAAATAATGAAGGGCGTATTTTAGAACAATACGGGGAAGTGTTTAAAGAAGATAAAGCCCGTCGCGACGATATCATAAATACATTTATGAATGGTAAGCTTGATACAATTTCAAAGCGTAATATTGGAAAATTTGGTGAAAATACTTCGTATCGCCAACAAATGAATTTGAATGTGAATGTGCCTTTAAACAAAATACCGGTTTTAGATTTCTCAACAGTAACTTATAGATATGGCGGCACCTATACATGGCAGCGCAGGCCGTTTGCAGCTAATGATAGTATTGGTAACACCATTCAAAATACTAATTCGCACAATATTACGGGTAACTTTAATTTAGTGCAATTATATAATAAGATTCCTTATTTAAAGCGCTTAAATTCTAATCAAAATAAAAATACGCCGCCAATAAAACCAGGCAAAGGCTCAACAAACACGAGTAGCGTTGCTGTAACCGATACAACTAAAAAGAAATCGAGTGAAAGTAATTTTAAAGATATTGGTGAGTTTTTAGCGCGAGGCGTAATGATGATTAAAAATATTTCGGTTAGTTTTCAGCAACAAGGCGGGCAAGCATTACCAAATTTTTTACCGAGCTCGCAATATTTAGGAATGGATTTTGGAAGCTCACAATACCAAGGGTTAAATGGGTTTAATCAAAATTCGGCGCCAGGATTTTTATTTACTACCGGTTTGCATGATGATAATATTAGGCAAAATAGTGCCAAAAATGGTTGGCTATCAACTTTATCTCAACAAACAACTCCATATGTTGTTACCAAAAATAAAACCTACACCTACCGTTCCAGCATTGAGCCGCATGGAAGTTTGAAGATAGAATTAAATGGAAATTATTCAAAGTCAAGCAGTATAAGCGAGTATATGCTTTATGATCCTACTAATCCTAAATCAAAAGAAACCAGTGGTTACTTGTTTGATATGAGTAGAAATGAAACGGGTAATTTTAATATCTCTACATTTACATTTTTCCGTTCGTTTACCGATAAGGGTACTGATGTAAAATCTGCCCTATTTGATGAGTTCTTATTAACCCGAAGAGATGTGGCCAACGAGTTAGGTGCTGCAAATGCCGCTTCGCCTACCAATCCATTAGGCTCTGTTGGTCCAATTCAATATGTAAACTCACAAAGTGTAACAGTAAGTTATGTAGATGGTTATCAAGATAATCAACAAGATGTGTTGTTGGGCGCATTTTACAGAACCTACACTGGCAGAAATATTAAAAAGTATAGCACAAAAAATATTTTTCCAACGGTGCCATTGCCAAACTTTACTATTAATTGGGATGGTTTAGGTAAGTTGCCTGTTTTTAAGAAAACCTTTAGAAGTATTACTGTTCGTCACGGTTACAGAAGTAGTTATAACATTAGTGGTTTTTCAAATAATATTTTATTTACCGGCACTGGCGATCAATCCATCGATAGAGCACCAATCTCTGTATCATCTGGTACCACAGCATTAAATTCTAACTTTGTGCCATATTATAATATTAACGCAGTTACTATTACCGAGGCATTTGCGCCATTGATTAAATTCGATTTTCAATTTGTAAAACAAGGTTGGAGTGCGAACGTAGAAACCAAACGTGATAAAACAACCAGTTTAAATATTACCGGACCACAAGTAATAGAAACCAAAGGGCAAGAATACATTGTTGGTTTAGGATACATGTATCCTAAATTAAAAATTAAAGGATTGCAGATTCAGGGTAAGGTTTTAGAAAGTAACCTATTAATTAAACTCGATGTGAGTTATAGAAAAAACCTATCCGTTATTCGTAGGGTGTCTGATGGAATAAGTATTCCAACGGGAGGAACGAATATTTTAACACTTCGTTCTTCTGCCGATTATCAATTAACACCAAACATCAATTTAAGGTTGTTTTATGATTGGATAAGAACTAAGCCGCAAACTTCGGCATCTTTCCCAACAGCGAATGCTACAGGTGGATTTAGTTTAAGGATCAACTTCCAATAATAGCCACTAATTACACGAATTAACACTAAACTAGTTTTTTTAAAACAATATTGGGATATGTCCGTGATTTCCAATAATTATATTTTTATTGATTAACCCTTCCTTTGCGCGCACTGATTTGTGAAATTTGTGCAATTAGTGGCTAACTTTTTGAAAAACCCATTAAAAAAATATTTGTGAAAATTGGTGGAATTCGTGGCTTTAATTCAAACAAACAATTACATTTGTAGCTCAAAAAAACAGAATATGAATTTTCCAGCAGATTTAAAATACACAAAAGACCACGAGTGGGTAAAAATTAACGGTAGCGAAGCTACAATAGGAATAACTGATTTTGCTCAACGCGAGTTAGGTGATATCGTTTATGTTGATGTAAACACTATTGGTGAAACAGTAGAAAAAGAAGCGGTTTTTGGTACCGTAGAAGCAGTTAAAACTGTTAGTGATTTATTTATGCCTTTAACCGGTGAAGTTTTAGAAGTAAATAAAGATATCGATTCTGCGCCTGAGAGCGTAAACACTGATCCTTATGGAAAAGGTTGGATGATAAAAATTAAATTTACAAATGCTTCACAAGTAAACGAATTACTAAGCGTTGAAGATTATAAAAAATTAATAGGAGCTTAAGAATTAATAAAAAATTAAATTAATCCCTCAACTACACAATAGTGAGGGATTTTTTTTTATTTTGTTGAATGATAAAGCGCTCTTATAATATCTTAATTTTTTTGTTCATTAGCATTACTACTCATGTCTTTTGTCAATTTGCCCCACATGATGATTGGTATAATAGAGGCGTTACGTGTTTTGAAAACGAGGATTTCATAAAAGCAGACTCGTTGTTTTCTCGTTCAATAGAAAGTCATCCAAATACTGAAAACTATCTGTATAGAGCAAAATGCAGAGGTAAAAATGCGGATAAAAAGGGATATTGTTATGATTTAACCTACTCAAGTTTTTATGGAAATTCAGATGCGGTAAAGTTATTTCTCAAGATGTGTGGTAAAATTGATACTGTAGAAAAAGTTGTTAGTGCATCTAGCATCTATAACATTAAAGAAAGAACAGTTTCTTATATATGTAATGATACTTCAATAAAATTATTCAAAAAGCAAAAATTGCTCTCTCAATTTTATTCCAAGACAGGCATTGATAGCATAAACCGTTTAGACGCAATTAACAATTTTAAGGAGGAAAACGAACAGACGGCTGAATTTGTGGGTGGGTTAAATGAATTAGTTGTGTTTATCAAAAAGAACTTGAAACTGCCAAAAAAGTTCAATTCAGAAATGAATGGAAAAGTGTTTTTGAAATTTATTGTATATGAAGATGGGAGTATTCAGGATGTTATTGTATTGAAAGGAATTTCAAATTGTGAAGTGTGTAATGATGAGGCGCAAAGGGTGATAGCTATTATGCCAAAATGGAAACCCGCAAAAATTAATGGTAAAAGAGTAAAATCGTATTTTAACTTGCCTATATCTTTTAAAGCGTAATAATTGAAAAAACTACTATATAAAAATAGCCCTGTTATAGCATTTATATGGGCAGCCATTATTTTTGCTTTATGTGCCACGCCCGGACAGTATATTCCTAGTGCTAATTGGCTTGAGTTATTAAGCTTTGATAAATGGGTTCATGCAACCATGTTTTTTATATTATGTACTTTATTATTTTTAGTGGCATTAAAATATGATCTATCAAAATTATGGATGATTGTCTTTTTTGTTTCCAGTGTTTTGTATGGCGGTTTATTAGAAGTAATGCAAGCCAAATGTTTTACTAACCGCAGTGCCGATTGGCAGGACTTTGTGGCCAATTCCTTTGGCTGTGTGGTTGCTATCCTGGTTTTTAAAAAGTTGAAAAAACTTTTTAGTGCTGTTTAATTGATATCAGGCTAAGAGTTAGATGCCGAAGTTAAAAAAGCGGTGTCACTTCGAGCAATTCCGACAATAGGAGGAATGTATCGAGAAGCGTTCTCGATATGCTCCACTTTGTTCCGCTACTCGAACTGACACTGTATTTGTATGCTCGAGCGCAGTCGAAAACAATCAAACTGATTTTAATATAGTTAAATAAAAAAAGCCCCTTTCAATTGCATGAAAGAGGCTTTTAATTTGTATAAAAATAATTAAACTGTAACTTTTTCGCCTTTTAAAACAGCTGCCATTGTTTTACCAATTTCTGCAGGGCTTTCGCACACAAAAATTCCACATTCGCGCATAATTGCCATTTTAGCTTGCGCTGTATCTTCAGCACCACCAACAATAGCACCTGCGTGACCCATAGTACGACCTTTTGGAGCGGTTTGTCCGGCAATAAAACCAACAACCGGTTTTTTATTTCCATTAGCTTTTATCCAACGAGCAGCTTCTGCTTCGTAGTTACCGCCAATTTCACCAATCATAACAATAGCTTCGGTTTCAGGATCATTCATTAATAATTCAACGGCATCTTTAGTTGGAGTTCCAATGATTGGATCTCCACCAATACCAATAGCAGTAGTAACTCCTAAGCCTGCTTTGGCAATTTGATCAGCAGCTTCGTAAGTTAAAGTTCCACTTTTTGAAACAATACCAATTTTACCTTTTTTAAATACAAAGCCCGGCATAATTCCAACTTTTGCTTCGCCTGCAGTAATTACACCCGGGCAATTTGGCCCTATTAAACGACACGCTTTTCCTTTTAAATATTCTTTTACATAAATCATGTCTTTTACCGGAATTCCTTCAGTAATACAAACGATTACCTTAATTCCTGCATCAGCAGATTCCATAATAGCATCAGCAGCAAATGCAGCCGGTACAAAAATGATAGATACATCAGCACCAACCTTTTGAACTGCATCTGAAACAGTATTAAAAACCGGACGATCTAAATGGGTTGTACCACCTTTACCGGGTGTAACGCCACCAACTACATTCGTTCCATATTCTATCATTTGGCCTGCGTGAAAAGTTCCTTCGCCGCCGGTAAATCCTTGTACAATTACCTTTGAATTTTTATTTACTAATACTGACATAATCTTAATTTTTGAGTTACGAATATACCTACTAATTTGCATTTTACCAATAAAATATATGGCTATAAAATTTTAATAATTTTAATCTAACATTTACTTCAAAAAAGCTACCTTGAAGCCCTAATTGGAAAATTTTATTGAACTATATACAGATGGTGCCGCGAGCGGAAACCCTGGTCCGGGTGGGTTTGGTGTTGTTTTAAAATTTATGCATCACAGAAAGGAAATTAGCGCCGGTTTTAAGCTAACTACTAATAACCGAATGGAATTATTGGCCGTAATTATTGGTTTAGAGAGCGTTACCAACAACAATCTTCCTGTTAAAGTGTATTCCGACAGCAAATACGTGGTAGATTCTATAAACTTAAAGTGGGTTTTTGGTTGGCGAAAAACGGGTTTTAAGAATAAGGCCAATGTTGATCTTTGGCAACGCTTTTTAAAAATTTATGATGCGCAAAAACATCAATTTTTTTGGGTAAAAGGGCATGCAAGTAATGCTGAAAACAACCGATGCGATGAATTGGCGGTTATGGCATCAAAAAAGCCAAACTTACCTAGAGATGAAGGTTATGATGCTATAAAAAGAGGCGAGGTGTAATAGAAAAACCTACTTCCCATTATTAAAATAAACCCGGCCTTGGCGCCAATAGTCAACAGCGGTGTAATATGGATCTTTAAAAAACTGAGAACGTTCTAAGATATAGTCATTATCACTAAATGGATTTTGTGTTTTATTAAAAATAAATCTAGTAGCGTTTGGGCTATTTTCTACCCCATAAACCCAAATTTCGGTTTTGCTGCTTTTATAAATATTGGTTGGTGTGCCAAAAACAATAAATATCATGCCTCTATCTGTTTTCCAGCCTTGCGTGTAGCTCGTGTAATATTTGTTAGCTTCTTTAACTCTGCCATAATATTTTTTTAATAATTCTTTTGCGCGTTCTTTACTGCCTGCAATGGTTATCCAAAAATTATCAATCGCTGCTTTTTTATCTGTAGAAGTTTTACACGAGTCAAACTCTTCTTTACTCATTAAGTAGCGCGTGCAGTTTATCATTTCATCACTATTACTAACTCCCGGAAAAGTTTTATCATAGGTGTATAAGGTTAAGCCTTCGGTAAAGTTTGGATTTGGTGTAATGTGTAAAAAGCCATAGCGCGGCATGGTTAATTGAAATTGATTTGTACTAAGATCCATTTTAAAAATACTATCCGGTTTATATTTAAATTCATCTTGAACTTTTGTTGAAAATGGAGGTAGAGCAGGACCAAATTCTTTAAAAAAACAATTAACGGTTATTTGAGTTAGGGTGGGGTCTGCGAATTTTACTATTACAGTTTCATCTTTTAAAAAGTTTGTTTTAAACGAAATGGCATTGTTGTGTGTAATTAAAAAATTTTGATCGGTAAAAGTATTTTTTTTGTAAATATTTATGCCTTTACTGTATTTTATTTTTTTATTTAAATCATAAACCTGAATGTCTAAATAATAATTGGCATTGTTTTTTGCTTTTAAATTAAATTTAGAAAGTATAGATTTAATTTCAACAGTTTCATTTGCTCTGTCAATAAGGTAATACGAACTACTATCAATAATCTTTTTTGCATTTGGATCGGGTAACAGTTTATATGAAATTTTTAAATCGGCATAAAATGCAAAGGTGGTATCGGGGCGTTTGTAAATTAAATTTTCATTTTTTATTTCTAAATAGGTTGTTGTAACACTATCATTTATGTGATAGGCAATTGCATTAACTTCTAGCAACTCGCTATCTGGATTAACCAAACTTTTTGTTGGTTTAGAAATAAATTGTTTTTTGGTAGCACAATTCGCAGCCAAAAAAATGATAAAAACCACAATTATTTTATTTATAAAACTGTTCACTCTTCCAAAGTTAACCAATTAAAACTATCTTTGTTTAACATGCCATTAAAAATAAATATTTGGAGAATTATTGGTCTTTTGGCTTTGGTTGCTTTTGCATTTTTATTTTTTAAAATTGTTATTTACATTGCTATTTCGTTTGTTTTGTTTTTAATTGGTTACCCGTTAACCTACAGATTAAAAACCATTAAGTTTGGCAAACGTTACATGCCCGATGCGGCTGCTGCATTAACAACCATATTGGTTATTGTGTCGTTAATTTTTTGTCTATTTTTTCTAATAATACCGCCTTTGGTTACCGAAGTTAATTTTTTGTCGGAGTTAAATTTTTATGAAGTGTTTCATAATATTTTAGATCAATTTCCCGCAGTAAAAGGTTTGTTATTAAAGATAGGGAACGAAGAAGATTTAAAACAAAATCTTTCTATTCAGGTTAACGAGTACCTTAACACAAAAAATATTAGTATGGCCGTAAATAATACGTTTCAGTATTTTGGAACAATTTTTGGGGGCATTTTATGTGTTTTATTTATTACTTTCTTTTTACTAAAAGACGAAATGATTGTAAAGAATAGTTTAATTACCATAGCGCCGGCGGGTGTAGAAAAAGAGATGCGTGATGTTTTGCGGATAGCAAAAAAAATGTTGAGCCGCTATTTTGTTGGTTTGTTTATTGATATGTTTATTGTTGGCGGATCTGTTTTTTTATTTTTATCGCTTTTTGGAATTAAGAATGCATTGATTATTGCTTTTTGCGCAGGCATTTTAAATGTTATCCCATACATTGGATCGGCAATAACAATGATTCTTGCTGTTATTTTAGGAGTGAGTGCTTGCATCAGCACTGGGGCTTATGAACAAATTGGTTCAACCATTTACACGATATTTTTTACTTTGCTTACCATTAATTTAGTGGATGGATTTATCATTCAGCCCTATATTTTTTCAAATTCAGTTAAGGCACATCCTTTAGAAATATTTATTGTAACCTTAATGGCGGGCACTTTAGGAGGTATTTTTGGAATGGTAATTGCCTTGCCCGTTTATACTATAATTCGCATTATTGCCGGCGAATTTTTAAGCCATCTTAAATTCTTTCGTAAAATTTCAGAAAATATAACCGATTAAAATTATTCATGGAAACTACTTTTTCATTTTTAAAAAAATTAGAAGCTAATAACAACCGCGATTGGTTCGAAAAAAATAAAGCAACTTACATAAAAGCTAAAGAAGAGTTTGAGGTTTTTGTGCAGGAAATAATTAATGGTATTGCTAAGTTTGATAAACGAATTTCTCCTGATTTAAAGGCAAAGGATTGTACCTTTAGAATTTATAAAGATGTGCGTTTTAGTAAAGATAAAACCCCTTATAAAAATAACATGGGGGCAAGTATTAATCCGGGTGGTAAAAAATCATTAGTGGCGGGTTATTATTTTCATTTGCAACCAGAAGGAAGTTTTTTAGCCGGAGGGGTTTATATGCCTGAACCTGACATGCTAAATGCCATAAGACAAGAAATAGATTATAACTCAGCACCTCTCTTAAAAATATTAAAATCAGCCTCCTTCAAAAAATATTTTAAAGGTTTAGATGACGAAGGCGCTTTAAAAACTGCGCCTAAAGGCTATGATAAGGAGCATCCATTAATTGATTTACTGCGCAACAGGCATTTTATTGCTAGTCATGCTTTTTCTAACAAACAAGTTTTGGATAAAAATTCTGCTAAAGAAATAGTAGCAGGCTTTAAAGCCATGTATCCATTTTTAGAATATTTAAGAGAGGCAACGGAGAAGTAAATTTTTTTGTCTATTTAAGTTATCCATATTTTTTTCTCTATTTATTAGTTTTCATAACGTTATCTCGGGTTCCTTAATAAAGAATTATCCTTTTACACGATTTTGCTCTGCATCTGAACTTCCTGTTGTATGTTTTGATTTAGAATTTAAGTTTTTACCAAATCTATAAGAAAAAGTTAATGAAACTATTCTTGTATCTCTTGGTCCGTACCAATTGGCATCAGTTAAATATAAATTATTAATTCTACCTCTTACTCTATCAGTAAATAATAAATCGTTTACACTAAACTTTATAGTTCCTAAATCATTTAACACTTTCTTTTGAAGTCCAATGTTTATATGTCCAAAATCTCCAAATGAAAACTGGGAATCAATAAAATTTGTAATATATTCTCCGCTTAATTCGGCACTTACACCCTTTGCTAATTGGAAACTGTTATTAACGTTAATATACCAATATGTGCCGCTTGAGTTTAATGTTTCTGTATATAATTTACTCTTAAATTCCGAATACATTACTTCGGAATATAAATTAATGGTAAGTATTTTTTTTATTGGCAAACTTCCTTCTATTGAAATATTATATTGTACGCTTGATCCAATATTTCCTGGTCTGCTATAATATATTCCATTATTAATTTCAATTGTTTCTTGAATTTGATCTTTTGTATTGTTATACGAAATGGTTGTTGTAAAAAGTTGTTTGTAACTGTATGATAAAGATAAATTGTGCGCAAAGGTTGGTTTTAAATAAGGGTTTCCTTCATAAAAGGTATATTTATCTAGTGGTGAACTGAAGGGGTTTAAGTCTTTATAAAAAGGCCTGTTTACCCTTTTGCCATATGACAGAGAAATTAAATTAGTAGAAGAGGTATCTAATTGATAAGAAAAATATAAGGTTGGAAAAAGATTATTGTAGCTTCTGCTAAAACTACTTGCTTCTTTTTTTGGATTCCCTAATTGTTTACCATTTAAAACTGTTGACTCAAAACGAAGTCCGGATTGTATTTGTAGCCTTTTTAATGATTTTGAAAAATTCAAATAACTAGCGTTAATCATTTCGTCATATTTAAAATGATTACTTAAATTATAATTATTTTGTGTAAAATTATTTTGAGTAATTAAATAAACAGCATCATTATCTGTTTGAGTATAACTGGTTTTAAGGCCAAAATCTAATTTACCATTTTTGCTTAAAGGCTGGGTATAATCACTTTTAAACGCATAAATTATTATATTAGAAGGTAATGAACCACTTTGATTATCATTATAAATAGTTGTTCCATTGGGCAAATAAACATTATTAATAAAATTTTGCTTTAAAATGGTAGAATAAGTTACGTAGTCTAAGTCAGCTGTTAGTGTTTTTTCTGTAGTATCAAATTTATGTCTAAAGTTTAAATTAAACGTACCATTTTTAAAAATGTCACTTTCAGAATTATCTGCAATAATTGTACTTGAAAGTGTTTGATCGGGATTTAAAAATTGAGCATAATTATATTTAGTTTCGGTTGACGTGTTATATAAAGCTTTTGTACTAACGCCAATTGAGGTTTTTTCGGTTAAATAATAATCAAAACCCAATTTAGCTGCATAGGATTGATTGGTTGGTTTTATATAGGTGTTTTGTGTAAAAATTGATTTAGTAGTTAAATCATCATTTTTATATTGCCTAGATATTGTAAGATCGTGAAACCCTTGGTAATACCCATAACTAAGATTTGAAAAAATTGAAAGTTTTTTATTGCTAAAATTTAAATTTAAATTGTTGTTTGTTTTTGGATATCTGCCTTGCGAATAATTTAAACTAAAACCTCCGTTTATGCCTTTTAATTTAGTTCGTTTAGTAATAATATTTATTATTCCGGAATTACCTGCCGCATCATATTGTGCCGGAGGATTGGTCATTAATTCAATTTGTTTTATTGAGCTCGAGGGGATTGATTTAAGATAATTTTCAAGTTCCGAACCTGTTAAATAGGTAGGTTTATTATCTATTAAAATTATAACGCCGGATTTTCCTTTTAATTTTATTAAACCGTTATCTCCAACCATTACCCCGGGCGATTTAGCCAATACATCCAGCGCGTTGCCTGCTGCATTTGAAATTAATGCTTCTGGATTTATAATAGTTCTATCTATTTTGCGCTGTACGAATGGAATTTTTGTGCTAACTGTAACTTCAGATAATTGATTTTCAAGGTTTTCTTTTAATTGAATTACTGGTAATTTTAAATCAGTTGTGCCTTGAGGATATACAATGAGACCGCTTAAATAGTTTTTAAAATTTAAATAAAAAATTGAAACCAAAAAACTGTCTGCTTTTATGTCGTTAAATTCAAAATCGCCATTTTGGTCAGAGAATGATGTTTTTACCAACGAGGAATCTTTTGATTTTAGTAATGAAATTATTACACTTTCTATTGGTTTTGCTAAAGAATCTGTAACCCTACCGCTTATTTTATTTATAGTTTGGGAAGTAATAATAAAAGGTAAAAGTAGTAATATGAAGATTATTTGTTTTCTCATAAAAGAATATCAACATGCAAAAATTAAGTTTCTTTAAATTTAATAAAATAAAGAGTTGTTTTTTGGAAACTTATTTTAAGTTTTAGTAATTAGGTGTAAATTTTAGGAAATAATATTTTTCTTAATAGAGAAAAAAGTGTTTGAAGTTTTACATTTCAAAATTGCTAAGTATAAAGTTATTCCCCGCCAAGGTTTATTTTTTAAAGAAAAAATAAACTGCGCCAATTAAAAAAACAAAGCCTATTAAATGATTCCATTTTAAGGTGTCTGTTTTAAAGAATATTAAAGTAAAAATTACAAAAACAGAAATTGAAATTACTTCCTGAATAAGTTTTAATTGCCACATATTAAACGGACCGTCATTAATTGAGCTGCCAATTTTATTTGCCGGTACCATTAAACTGTATTCTATTAACGCAATGCACCAGCTAATTAATATAGCTGTTATCATTCCTGTGTTTTTTAAAAAACTAATGTCCTTATAACGCAAATGCCCATACCAGGCAATGGTCATAAAGGTGTTGGAGACTATTAATAATAATATGGTTGTAAATCCTTTTGACATCTTTTGTTTTTTTTGTTAGGTCGAGCGGAGTCGAGACCCATGTGCTTCTCGACTCCGCTCGAAGCGACAATTTATTTAATTACAATCCAGTATGTTTTCTAAATAGTTTAATTGCAAGTGCCAACAAAACAATACCAAAAACTTTTTTAAGTATGGCAATGCCACCGGCACCTAAAAGTTTTTCTAAAAGACTAATGTATTTTAAAACAAAATAAACAATTACCACATTAATAAATATGGCAATTATTATTGATAACAAATTGTATTCTGCTCTTATTGAAAGTAACGTTGTAAGTGTGCCTGTACCTGCAATTAAAGGAAACGCTAATGGAACAACCGAAGCCGTTGCGGGTAATTCATCGCGATAAATTTTTATACCTAATATCATTTCTAGTGCAATAAAAAAAAGAACAAACGATCCTGCAATCGCAAAATCTTCTACCTTAATGCCAATAATATTTAAAATACTTTGTCCAATAAACAAAAAAACCAGCATAATTAGTAACGATACCCAGGACGCTTTAAAAGAATCTATTCCACCGGCACTTTGTTTTAAATTAATTACTACAGGTATAGAGCCTATAATGTCTATTACAGCAAATAAAACGGTGGTTACTTTTAAGATCTCTATTATGTCAAAAACAAGATTCATACGGCAAAAGTAAGTCTTTCTTAATTAAGCCGCAAAGCAAATTATGTGTCAAATTATTTCACTTTTGTAATTAGTTTCTTTAATTTTAGTTGGTAAAGTAAGTGCGTTTATTGTAAGGCAATAAAACAGCTATTTTTAGAATCAACAGAAATAATTTAAAATCAATTAATGTTAAAAAATAAAACAAAAAAACTACCTCATCCAAAACACCTCGTGTCTAAAATGGTAAAAAGCATTTTGGCAGGTATGGCAGTTGTGATTTTTTCGCTTACCATCGGCATGGCAGGATATCATTTTTATTTTAATTTAGGTTGGGTAGATAGTTTGTATAATGCAAGTATGATATTAACCGGTATGGGTCCGGTTGATAGAGCACCAAGCGATAGTGGTAAAATTTTCGCTTCATTTTATGCTATTTACAGTGGTGTTGCTTTTTTAACTTCGGTGGCAGTTATTATTTCACCGCTTGTGCATCGTTTTTTACATAAGTTTAGAATTGATGTTGAAGAGTAAGATGGCAAATGTATTAATACTTTGTGATCATCGCCCTAAACGCTCTCCCAGTCAGCGATATAGGTTTGAACAATATTTGCCTTTTTTAGAAGAGAATGGTTTTAATTTTACATTTTCTTATTTATTGAACGAAAAGGATGACCAACTTTTTTATTCTAATGGTAATTTTTTAAGTAAGGTGTTTATTTTAATCAAATCTGTTTTTATTCGTTTAATAGATTCTTTTCAATTTAAAAAATACGATATTATTTTTATTCAACGCGAAGCCTCTTTTTTAGGAACTTCTTACTTTGAAAAGCGTGCGTTTAAATCTGGAGCTTATGTAATTTTTGATTTTGATGATAGTATTTGGCTCGCAGATACCAGTCCTGGTAATAAAAAGTGGGAATGGATAAAAAAGCCGGAAAAGTTTTATAAAAATGTTGCGTATGCACATTGTGTAATTGCCGGTAATGCTTATTTGGCAGACAAAGCAAGGTCAGTTAATAAAAACACAATCATAATTCCAACCACTATTAATTCCGATTGGCATACACCAAAAAAAGAACATCGCGATAAAAAATTAATTACCATTGGCTGGAGTGGGAGTATAAGTACAATTAAGCATTTTGAATTACTGGTATCGGTACTTTTAAAAATTCAAGAAAAATATAAAAACCAAGTTAAGTTTAAAGTCATTGGCAATAAATTTTACAAGCATCCCTTTTTGCATGTTGAAGCAATTGAGTGGAAGGAAAATACCGAAGTTAACGAATTAAATTCGTTAGATATTGGTTTAATGCCGTTGCCAAATGATGAATGGGCGAATGGTAAATGCGGTTTAAAAGGTCTGTCATACATGGCCTGTGGCATTCCAACTGTAATGAGTGCTGTTGGTGTTAATAAAGATATTATTAAAAATGGTGTTAACGGATTTTTAGCAACTACTGATGAGGAATGGATGAGTGTTTTATCTAATTTAATTGAAAATCCTGAATTGAGAGCTGAGGTTGGTGCTAATGGAAGAGAAACAGTTGTAAGAGATTATTGTGTTAAAGCATATAAAAATAAATATTTAGAAGTCTTTAAAAATGCTAAATCATCTCGATAATTATTTTTTCTCTTTGGAGGAACCTTACAGAAGTTGTTTATTGTTTTTACGCCATTATATTTTAGAGCATTCAAAAGAATTAAGCGAGCAATGGAAATTTAACACACCTTTTTATTACTATAAAGGCAAATGGTTTGGTTATATCTCTTACCATAAAAAAACCAAAAAAATTTACATCGCTTTTATTTTAGGATATAAAATGAAGCATAAAAAATTAGTAAGCGAGGGTCGTAAACAAATTAAAGTTTTTTATATAGATCCCGAAAAAGATATTGATGTTAAAAGTTTAAAAGCAATGTTGAATGAGGCGTGTAAGTTTTACAATTAGACCTTTACTTAATAGCCTTTAAACTCAAATCTAAACTTTTTACATGATGTGTGAGTGCGCCAATTGATATAAAATCAACGCCGCATTTAGCATAATCGGCAATGTTTTTTTCTGTTATTCCGCCCGATGATTCAACTTCAAATTTACCGTTAATTAATTTTACGGCTTCTAAAGTTTGTTTGGGAGTATAGTTATCAAACATAATGCGTTGAACACCACCGTGCGCCAAAACTTTTTTTACATCATCTAGATTACGTGTTTCAACTTCGATAGCTAATTTCTTTTTTGTTTTTTTTAAGTAACTGTTTGCTGCATTAATGGCTTCAATAATACCTCCTGCAAAATCAATATGATTATCTTTTATTAGAATCATATCAAATAAACCGTAACGATGATTAGCACCTCCGCCAATTACTACAGACCATTTTTCAAAAAAGCGAAAGCCCGGTGTTGTTTTACGGGTATCAATTACTTTTGCTTTAGTGCCCTTACAAAGTGTTTGTAACTGGTCTGTTTTAGTGGCAATACCACTCATGCGTTGCATGATATTTAAAACAAGTCGCTCGGCGGTTAAAAGCTTTTGGGTGTTGCCTTCAATAATAAACGCAATATCGCCTTTTTTAACGCGTGCACCATCTTTAATAAAAACTGTAAGCTTAAAACTTTTGTCTACCTGTTTAAAGATTTTTTCGGCGGCTGTAAGTCCGGCAATGATTCCATCTTCTTTTACTAACAAATGCATTTTACCTTTATGGTTTTTTGGAATTGTAGCTAAAGAAGTATGATCGCCATCGCCAACATCTTCAATAAAAGAGTCGAGAATAAATTTTTTAAAATTAAAATGCTTTTGGTGGAGTTTAATAAAATCAGTCATTATCGTTCTCTATTCGAAATTGCGCAATTAAATTTTGCCTCAATAAAATGGAAACTCTAAACTTACCGTTACTTGTTTCTAAAGTGCCGGTAATATATTGCGCGCCGTTGTTTACAGAACTAACATGACTAGACGAAAAAGCTTTTACGGGATGTTTTTCGAAAAAGAAATTTAAATTAGCTTCTGCTTGAGATTTACTCAACACATCTTCCTGATTAATTATTTTAATAGAAACTTTTTCGTTAAAATATTTTACTAACTCACTCGATTTTCCTTGCTTTAATGCAGTAATAATTTCTTCGCTTGGCTCAATACCCGCAAAAAAGAAACTAAAGATGAAGTAAAAGATATTTATTGCTATTTTCATTTTTATGTATTACAAATTTAATAATTTTTTTGCACTTTTAGCAAATGAAGATTTTGTTACTTCAAATAGATAAAACGCAAGATAGTTATATAGCCGAAGGTATTGAAATTTATACTAAACGACTAAAGAACTACTGTTCGTTTGAAATGGTTACAATTAATGTGCCAAAGGCTGTAAGGCAGCGCTCACATAATGAGCAAAAAATGGAGGAAGCCAAGCTTATTTTAGCTACTATTTTACCCGAAGATCAACTTGTTTTATTGGATGAAAAAGGTAAAGAGTATTCCTCTGTTGAATTTTCGAACTTCATTGCTCAAAAACAAAATGCTTCGGTTAAACGTCTGGTTTTCCTTATTGGTGGCCCTTTTGGCTTTAGCGAGGGAATATATAACAGAGCCAATTTAAAGATTTCTTTATCGCAAATGACTTTTTCGCATCAAATGGTACGACTGTTTTTTGTTGAGCAAATGTATCGTGCCTTTAGTATTTTAAAAGGCGAAAAATATCACCATGAATAAGCGTTAAAAAACTATAAATCAGTCAAAAAAGGTCCAGCTGATACCAAATCTAAAGGCTCGGTCTGTTTGATAATAGCCTTGGGTTAATGAATAATTTGGCCCGGCAAAACCATAGAGAGCATTTTCAACTTTTAAAAAGAAAGATACAGGGCGTATTCTTGCATTTAAATAAATATCTAAAAATGGGTATGGTGTTGTTTTAAAGCCTTCTTGTAAATAAAAGGCTTGTGTTGCCGGCATATACCCGTATGAATAAAACGATTGATATGCTTGTAACTGAGCTCCAATTTGTAATTGAAGATTGTTTTTAAAGAGAATGCCGGTATAAAATAATTTTGCAGTGCCTTGATTTTGTGGCAGGCGAACGTAAGTTGTATTAGAGGTATTTTGGAAAACATAATTTAAGCCAACGCCAATATGTTTTAAAAATACTTTTGTAAAATTTAGTTTAAAGCCAATATTTGTAAGCGCCTTGCTATATTGTTTTGGTAGGGCAACATTATCAAAATATAAATAG
>Ga0066439_1000369_pt1 | contig 16284 bp, 14 predicted proteins | sample LakWasMet57_HOW8_2_FD_59527 | JGI IMG/M metagenome (GOLD analysis project Ga0066439, IMG submission 59527) | Freshwater sediment methanotrophic microbial communities from Lake Washington under simulated oxygen tension - Sediment Metagenome 57_HOW8 | ecosystem: Environmental > Aquatic >...
TGCCTTATCTAATTTTGCTTTTGCTAATGCCAACTCATTTGGAGACACAACATTTTTTTCAGATAACTGTTTCGTGTTTTGATATTCAATTTCTGCAAAATTGGCTTCAGCCTGAGCTTTTTGAAGTTCGGCATTATAAATTAAAGGCATAATTTGAAACATAAGGTGTCCTTTTTTTACAAATTGTCCTTCGTCTACATAAATTTTTTCCAGATACCCTTTTTCAAGGGCTCTAACCTCAATGTGCTGTATTGCATGAATCTGGCAAACGTATTCTCTGGTAATTGTTGTGTCTTTTTTTAATGGACTGGTTGCCAAAAATTTAGTTTCTTCTTTTTTTTCTTCTATTTCTTTTGTACACGCTGTATGAAATAACATTGCGGATACGCCGGCAAGCATGAGTGTTTTTCTCATAATATTTTTTTTAATAATAAGTTTTGTTATTGATTTTTTATGGAGATATGTTTAATACAACATAAATCCTATTTGTATAGCTTAATGCTATAGCACACGAATGAGTATAAAATTACCGAATGTAAACTGAGGGGATTTTATACTCTAGGTTTGAATGTTTAGATCATATCCTAAATACCTGAAAGGCTAGGTAACGATGGGATGAATTGTAGGATAAGTAATTGTAAAAGGAGGTAATCTTTTTTATTTGGCTATTTATTTTATTCCAAAAAAACGAAAAAAGGATTTGTACAAGTAGAAAAGGATTTGATTTTAAAAGACTAGCTTCATCAGTATCTTCTTCGCAAATTTCTATTGCTGAATATCCTGAGTTTATTAAATTGTTTGAAGACTGTATTTGCCTTCTCTTTTTTATTGTACTTGAAAAGTGTGTTTTTATAATGCTTTTGCTTTGTTGCGTTTCTAAAGAAGAAATAAGCCCAATATTAACAAATAGAAGTCTAAAGATAAATGCTATGCAAATTAATATTGCTGTATTTATTTTAAGAGACTTAAACATTTTAGAATGAAAAATTTAATGGTCAAATTTAATTTTTGTTTTATGATTCTGACATGTTTTTAATTTAAATTAACATATTTTTTTAAAAACATGGATTTTTTGTTTTTACCAAATTCCAAATTGTTCGAGAATCATATTCTTAAACCATTTTTCTTTACCATATTGTTTTTCCATTTGGGCTTTTAATTCGGGTATAGTATATACCTTTTTCTTTTTTGGTAAAATAAATGTTGCTGGAGTGGGTGTTATGATTTCAACTTTTTTTGCAAAGTAAACTACACCACCATCTTCGGTTGCCAAGCCTAAAATTGTACCTGGCAAGCCATTAAAGCTTTCGGGACCGGTTGACGGGATAATATCATAACTAAACCAGGCATAAATGCGCGTACTATCGTTTGCTTGCCAAATTGCTTTCCGACAAGGGTATCCAGCAATTTTGCGACTGCTTTCTGTAATTTGCCATTTGCGCTTAAACATACTGTCGGTTAAATGTAATTCTTCACCCCACATAGTTTTTATTACATAACGGGTATTTAAATTAAAATTTTGAAGCACACTATTTTTAGAAGTAGCCCAACTCATATTCTCTTTTAGATCGCTTTCTTGTGGTTTAAAAAGTGAACAGGTGTCATTTACATATAATTCAAAATAATCAATCTTTATTTTATCTTCTTCTTTTAACCAATTTTCTACATTGCCTTTAAACTTTTTATACAAATTGGTTTTGCGTTCGAACGTTATTTTTGCCGTTGTGATTTGAGCGTTTGATGCAATAAAAATTACACAAAAAGTACAAGCAAGAATTATTTTTTTAATAATCATCTTCTTCCTCCTTTTTCTTTGCGCTATTAAATTTAAAAATAACTCTTGCTAAAAAATAACGACGAATTATTTGTGTTTTAGTATCAATAATTCTATTGGTTACAACTTCGCGCTGGTTACTAATGTTTTGATTTAAAATATCGTTTCCTTCTACAGAAATTATTAAATTTTCATTTTTTAAAAATGTTTTACTTATAGCTGCATTTAAAATAAAGTAATTTAGATTGTAGCCCACTGCTCGGTTGCCATTGTTTACATAATTACCGGTTGTGTTTAATTTTATTTTTTTAGGAAGCTTAACAGAAATGTTTCCATCAAAACCATACGTGTAATAAGATTTTAATGATGTGGCAATCGTTTGTTTAGGGATGTTATATGAGTAGTTGGCAACTAAAGTAAGGTCTATTAAATCAGTTTGTTTCTCAATTCCAAAATTAGGAGAAATATCAAATACTTGAGTAGTATTTTTTTGACTATTTACGTAAGAAATATTATTATTAAAACTGGCGCTCATATTTGTATTTATTTTAATAAACCGATTAAATACCGGAAATGCACCTCCACACCAAGCACTTGTATAATAATTACCATTTATATTAATTGGTGTGGAAATGGATTTTCCTTGATCATCAAATGTTGTAGTTTCATTTATTTCGTTTGATATAAGGTTGTAATTTCCACCCGAATAAAAATGCATATCACTAATTCCTTTATATGTGTAATAATTTACATTTATGTTATGATTAAATTGGGGTTTTATGTTTGGGTTACCAATAGTAATTCGGTTAGGATCGGTGTTATCAACAACTGGTTGCATTTGTTGCAAATCTGGTGGTTGTGCATTGGTAAGATACATAACACTAAGGTTAGAGCCCTGGCTAATGCGATAATTAAATGTAGCGGCCGGTAAAATATTTGTAAAGGTTTGACTTAATTTTTGACCCTTGGTTACGTTAACGTTTTCTTGGTATATACTTCTATAGGCAGCTTGTAATCCAATTCTGTATTTTTTTACTTCATAAACTAATTTTGTGCTAAATTTATTTGTAAGTCGAAAATTTTTAAAATCATTACTTTGGGTAAGGTTAATATTGTCATAGCCTTGTCCGTTAAAATCTAAGGTTGTTCTGTTATTATTATTCTTGTTGTAGTTATAGCTATAGGTAATTTCTGTTTTAAATTTTTTTGTTAGCGGCTCTGTATATATAATTGAGGCAGCATGTTCTTCTTTATGGTTGGTTTGAGTTCGTTTTTGAAGGAGTGTAGAATCGGGTAACTGGTTTTGATAGTAATTAAAATTGGTATTAAGATTTGCATTTGATTTAGAATCGTAATAAAATGGTTGGTAGTTAATGGTAATGTTACGGTCCTTTTTCATAAAATTTCTATTTAATTTAAATAGAATGTTGGCATCGGTTGTTTCAGATTGGTTGGAATTTGTAATGGTTGTTTGACGGGTTAATTCATTATTTTGGGTGATAAATTTATCAGTTTGCGAGTTTGTATTATCGCCTATTGTGTAATATAGTTTTGGTTTTACTGTTAGCTCTGTTAGTGAATCTAATTTTTGAGTTAATCTAAAATTAAATTTATGATTTTGGTTTTGAGAGGTGTTACTGCGTATCTGTTGATTACTATAGCTAGTGTCTTGTAAAAAAAACTGAGTGTTAGTTTCGCTTCCGGTTTTTAATTGATTTTGATTGAAGGTGTAATCTGTATTTATTTTTGTGTTTTTACCATATTTGTCGTTAAAATAAAACCCCGATTTTAAAGTCTGAGGCACACCGGTTCCGTTACTTGAAGAGGTCCATGAATTTGTTTCGGGGTCGTAATTATTTTGACTTTCATTACTCAAGCCAAATTTGTTTTCATCTTCCCATCCAAATGCTTGTTTTGGAGTATTGGCAAAAAGCCCAAATAATGACATTTTTTGCTGTTTTTTAAATTTATTTATTAATAAATCATTTTCGTAAAATTTATTAAAGTCACTTGCACCACTAATTTTTCCGAAGTAACCCTTTTTTGCATCATCCTTAAGTTTTAAGTTTACCACCTTAACGGTTTCATCTTTAGCGTCAGGGTCTTCGCTTTTCTTTTCATACACCTGTACATTATCAACTGTGTTAGCGTTTAGATTTCGTGTAGCAATGGTTGGGTCGCTTCCAAAAAATTCGTCACCATCTACCAACACTTGATCAACTTGTTTTCCTTGAATAGTGATTTTACCTTTTGCATCTACTTTAACACCGGGTAATTTTTTCAGAAGATCTTCAACGGTAGCGTTTGCTTGAGTTTTAAACGAATCGGCTGTAAAAATTAAAGTATCCCCTTTATAATAACTTTTTTCTCTATAAGCAAACACCTCTACTTCTTTTAATTCAACAGATTTTGGCGGCAGTATCACATTTTTAAAATTAAATGCGGTATCTGTTTTTGAAGGGACTAACAAATAGGTTTTGTCATTAAAATTTGGGTGTGAGATGATTACTATGTAGGTATCAACCGGTATTTTAATGGGTTTAAAAAGACCATCTTTATTTGTGCGCGTGTAGTTTACAAGTGTTGAATCGTTAAACTTTATTGCCATTAATAAGGCATTTGGTAAGGTTTGTTTTGTAGCGGTATCGTTTATGTTACCTAAAATACTTAGTTGTTGACTTTTTACGGAAACAGAAAAAGCTATTAATAACAGAATAAGTATTTTTTTAATCATAGTGTTTGGCTAAACCTGTAATACAAATATTAAAAAAGGTTACAAGAATAAAGCTAATTATGTTAAATATTAACCTTTTTTAGGCTTTAACAAATTCGATGGATTTTAGTAACTTTATACTGTGCTAATAAGGATTAACGATAAGAATATACCAGAAAAATCTATTACTGAAATTGTAAACTGTTTAAAAAACGGAGGTATAATTATTTATCCAACCGATACAGTTTATGCATTGGGAGGAGACATTACCCAGCCAAAAGTATTAGAAAAAATTTGTAAGCTAAAAGGAATAAAATTAGAGAAAGCTAATTTTTCTTTTGTATGTTCTAATCTTAGTCATCTTTCTGAATACACAAAGCCAATACCCAATCATATTTTTCGAATTATGAAAAAGGCTTTGCCAGGACCATATACTTTTATTCTAGAAGCAAATAAAAACGTTCCTAAGCTATTAAAACAAAATAAAGATACTATTGGAATACGAGTTCCAAATAATTTAATTTGTAAAGCAATTGTTGAGCAACTCGGTAACCCAATTATTTCTACAAGCTTGCACGACTCTAGCGATGATATTTTGGAGTATTTTTCTGATCCCGAAGTGATTCATAATGAATATGAAAAGAAAGTGGATATTGTTGTGGACGGTGGCTTTGGAAATATTTATGCCTCAACTGTAATAGATTGCAGCGGTGATGAAATTATTGTTGTAAGAGAAGGTTTAGGTAGTTTGGATATTCTGAATTAATTATTTCTAGTTAAAATTTAACCACATAGAAACATAGAATTTTTTTATAGGCACTTCTTATTAAATTATTTTAAAAGAGGATCATAGATTTCGCTTCGCTTTAGCGAAGCAAACTTTGTGAAACTATGAAATGGGTGGTTTGCTGATCTATTTTTCTATGTATATATGTGGTTATTCATTACCCATTCAAAAAATATTCCAAAGCTAATTCATAGCCTTTTAAACCTAAACCGCTTATGCTTCCAATGCATTTTGCTCCTAAATACGATACGTGTCTAAAATCTTCTCGTGCAAAAATATTACTTATATGCACTTCAATAACAGGTGTATTTATTGCAGCAATGGCATCGGCAATAGCTACAGAAGTGTGTGTATAACCTCCAGCATTTATTATTATACCATTAAATGCAAATCCAAGTTCATGCAAAACATTTATTAAATCGCCTTCTAAATTACTTTGAAAATAGTGAATCTCAACTTTTGGATACTTGGCTTTTAAGTCCTTTAAATAATCTTCAAAAGTTTGATTCCCGTAAACATCCGGTTCTCTTTTTCCTAATAAATTTAAATTTGGTCCGTTAATAATTGCTATCTTCATGGGATGAAATTAATAAACTTATTTCTTAATTCCAGTAAAAATGAGGCTTAGTTTTCTTTTAATAGTTAGTTTAATTTTTTTTTCATTTTGTAGCATAGCACAAAAGGTAATTGTTAAAAATGAGGTTGCTTATAATTTAGAGTCAATTTTTATTGGTGGACAAAAAAACACCTTTGCTAAAGATAAGGCAGCACTCTTTTTTGATGTAAAGAAAAATACTGCTAAATGTTTTATTTCTTGCAACTATATTGAAATAAAGTACAAAGCAAAAAAAAATAAATTTAAGTGTAGTTCAGTAATTGCAGGGCCAGTTCCGTGTCCTGACCATTTAATAGGATTGGAATCTGATTTAAAAGAGAATTTTGCAAAAATCAATCAGTATCAGGTTTTAAATAATAAGATTATTTTTTTTAATAAAAAAGATACCTTGATGGTGTTTTATGAGTAATAATTGGAATGTTTATTACATACGATTTAAACAGTATCTTCAATTAGAGCGATCGCTCTCTAAAAATTCTATTGAAGCCTATGCTGATGATTTAAAAAAGTTGGAAAACTACTCAGAGTTGTTTTTAAGTAATCAAACACCCGATAATTATTCTTTCAGACAATTGCAAGATTTTATTGAATGGGTTGCTACAATAGGCTTTTCAGCTTCAACTCAGGCCCGCATCATTTCAGGCATTAAAACATTTTATAAATTTTTATTGTTAGAAAATGATATAAAACAAAGCCCTGCCGAACTTTTAGAAACTCCTAAAATTGCCAGAAAATTACCGGTGTATTTGAGTGTAGATGAAATAGACAAGATGTTGAGTTATATTGATAGAAGTACTACTGAAGGTGAACGGAATTTTAGTATGCTTGAAACGCTTTATAGTTGTGGTTTGCGTGTGAGCGAATTAACTGCTTTAAAAATTACCGATTTGCATTTGAACGATAATTATTTAAAAGTGGTAGGTAAAGGTAATAAAGAGCGTCTTGTGCCAATAGGTAAAAATGCTGCTAAATTGATAAAAACCTATATTTCGTTAACCCGTTCACAACTTTTGCCAAAAAAAGGCTCTGAAGATATTGTTTATTTAAATAGGCGAGGAGCAATGCTATCGAGAGTAATGGTGTTTTATATTATTAAAGATTTGGCAAAAAAAGCGGGAATTAATAAAACTCTTAGTCCGCATAGTTTTAGGCATTCGTTTGCTACACACTTGGTAGAAGGAGGGGCAGACCTTAGAGCTGTGCAAGAAATGCTAGGGCACGAGAGTATAACCACTACCGAAATATATACACATTTAGACCGGCAATTTTTACGAGATAATATTTTAAGTTATCATCCGCGAAACAAAAAATAATTAGCTTTGTTATCTACTAAATTAGTTAAATGAAAACCTTTAATGTACCCGAATTTTATCGCAGTCCAATAATCTCAAAGGTAAAACAATACCGGAAGGTGCAAGACCCTCGTAAAAAGGATAATAGTCCAGCTGTTTTAGATTTTGGACCTGTTAAATATTATATTGCTCGTCATTTTGGTTTTTGTTTTGGTGTTGAAAATGCTATTGAAATTGCCTTTAAAGCTTTAGATGAAAATCCCGGAAAGAATATTTTTCTGTTAAGTGAAATGATTCATAATCCATCTGTTAATAAAGATTTAAACGAAAGAGGTGTTAAATTTTTGCAAGATACTTTAGGGAAGCAATTAATCCCTTTTGAGGTATTAACAAAGGATGATATTGTTATGATTCCGGCATTTGGCGCACCTTTACAGTTATTGGAATTATTGAAGGAAAAAGGAATTAAAACAGAGGCCTACAATACTACGTGTCCTTTTGTGGAGCGTGTTTGGAAAAAATCGGAGCAAATTGGTAAAACAGACCACACAATTATTATTCATGGAAAATACAATCATGAAGAAACGCGTTCTACCTTTTCGCGCAGCGCAATAGATAGTAAAGCGGTAATTGTTGTGCGTGATTTGGAAGAATCGAAACAGTTAGCCGATTATATTTTAGGAAATAAAACGCAACAACAATTTGAGGACGCATTTAAAGGAAAGTTTACCGAGGGGTTTAGTATTGAAGAGCATTTTAATAAAATAGGTGTTATTAATCAAACAACTATGTTAGCAACAGAAACTGCCGAGATAGCCGATTATTTTAAAACTGTTTTAATTAAAAAGTTTGGCGAAAACAAAATTAAAGATCATTTTTCGGATACTCATGATACCTTGTGTTACGCTACTAATGAAAATCAACAAGCAACTTACGGGTTATTAGAAACCGATGCTGATTTGGCGATTGTTGTTGGGGGATATAACAGCAGTAATACATCACACTTGGTAGAACTGTGTGAACGAAAATTTCCAACATATTTTATTTCTTCAGAAACAGAAATAGAAAGTATAAAGGTGATTCATCACTTTGATTATCCAAATAAAAAATTAATTACCACAACTGATTTTTTGCCAAAAAAAGAAAATTTAAAAATTGTTATAACAAGTGGCGCTTCATGCCCCGATTCGCTATTGGATGCTGTTATGAATAAATTAAATGCTCTTTTAGGGAAAACAAAAAAAAGCGAAGAGGTAATAAAAGCCTTAGCTACCTATAACGAAATAAAATAGAAAAACCTTGTTAAAGGCAAGTTCAAGAAATTAAACTAACTACTTAATAATGAATATAAAATTAAACAAACCCATTATTTTTTTAGATCTCGAAGCTACGGGTCTAAGCATAGGCTCAGATAGAATAGTTGAAATTTGCCTTTTAAAATTAAATATAGATAATACCACCGAAACTAAAACGCAACGCATTAATCCAGAAATGCCAATACCGGCTGTTGTTTCGCAAATACATGGCATTTATGATAAAGATATAGCGGATTGCCAAACATTTAAACAAGCTGCTCCTGAGTTGTTAAGATTTATTGGTAATGCCGATTTTGCCGGCTATAATTCAAATAAATATGACATTCCTTTATTGGCTGAAGAGTTTTTAAGGGCTGATTTGGATTTTGATTTAGATGGAAGAAAGTTGGTTGATGTACAAAATATTTTTCATTTTATGGAACCAAGAAATTTGAGTGCGGCTTACAAATTTTATTGTAATAAACCTTTAGTTAATGCCCACAGTGCCGAGGCAGACGTAATTGCCACTTTTGAAATATTTAAAGCACAAATACAACGTTATGAGGGGGTAGAGGTTGAGGATGCAAAAGGCAATAAATTGGTGCCTATTGTTAATGATATTCCTAAATTAAGTGAACTAACATCAAAATCTAAAAATGCTGATCTTGCAGGAAGGATTGTGTTTAATGAAAATGGCATTGAGGTTTTTGCATTTGGAAAACATAAAGACAAATCGGTTGTAGAAGTGTTTAAAAAGGAGCCATCTTATTACAATTGGATGATGCAAGGCGATTTTCCATTGTATACAAAAAAAATTCTTACTAAGATTAGATTAAAAATGAAGTAAGTTGTTTTGTTTTTTTATCTTTAATTTTTAAAATGTTTCAATCAAAATATATATTTATTCTTTTTTTCTTTTTCGTTACCTATTCGACTTTTTCACAAAAAGAAGAGGTAGAGAAATTAAAAATAGAAATTTTAAAGAGTAAAGAAGACTCTAATAAAGTTCTTAAAATAATTAAATTAGGTCAGTTGCATCATAAGGATGAATACTTAAAAGCTATTCAGTATTATAAGTCGGCCATTGAGTTATCTATAAAAATTAAATATATTAAAGGGCAAATTGTTGCAACCAACGCTATTGGTGATGAACATTGGTATCAAACCAATTACGATAAAGCCTTTCAAAACTACTATAAAGCCTATCGTTTAAGCGACTCTATTAATGATGAGGCCGGTGAAGCAATATCGTTATATAATCTTGGATGGATTGCCTGTATTCAACAACATAATTATAAGGAGGATAAATATTTATATAAATCATTACAAATCTCATCAAAATTAAATAGTAATGCCGGCTTATTAAGAGCATATAACGCATTGGGAAGTTACTATATGGCTAAATTTACCGATTTAAAGGAAAAGAATTTCTTTGACTCTGCGGTTGTCTATTCAAATAAAGGTATTGAATTAGCAAAAAGAATTAAAGCTTATAAAAACCTTGCCGTTTTTTACATCAACCTTGGAGATCTTTTTTATAATGATAGCGATTATAAATCTTCTAAGTTTTATGTATTAAGAGCTATGGAAATTTATCAAAACAGACAGGATTCAACTAATTTAGTTTTTTCTATTAGTAGAATTGCTCGTTGTGATATTGAAATTGGCGAAGTTGTTGAAGCGCTTAAAACCCTTCGTTTTGTTTTGGATTACAGTAAAAAAAATGAGTCTAAAGAGCTAGAAGAAGAAACCTTATTTATGCTTGCAAATGGTTATTATAAAGCCGAAAAATTTAAAGAAGGATTTAATACTATTAAAGAGTATGAAAAATTAAAAGAGGAGTTAGATAAGAAAGCATACGCAACAAGTATTTCAAATTTAGAAAGTAATTATTCACTCGAAAAATCCGAAGTAAGTGTGTCTCAATTAACTCAAGCAAATGAGATACAGGAGTTAAAGAATAAGAAAAAAAGTTATTTTATTTTTGCTTTAGTTGTAATAGGTTTAGTGGTTATTGTTGTTGCATTTTTATTATTCCGACAAAATAAATTAAAGCAGTTAACAAATTTGCAGCTAAAAGAACAAAATCAGATTATAATCGAAAAAAAATTAGAAATAGATCATAGCATTCAATATGCAAAAGGCATTCAGTTAGCTATTTTGCCAGAGTTAAACGAATTAAAAGATCGTTTTGCAGAAAGTTTTGTATACTATAAACCAAAAGATGTAGTGAGTGGCGATTTTTATTGGTTTGGAAAAGTAGACATGTATTATTACTGTTTAGTTGCAGATTGCACAGGGCATGGAGTTCCAGGAGCATTAATGAGTATTATTGGTATGGATAAAATTGTTCAGGCAATTTTTGAAAAAGGAATTACCGAGCCAAATAAAATATTATCATACCTAAATGTTCAAATTAAAAATGTACTTAAACAACATTCAGATGCTTCTATTCAAAAAGATGGAATGGATATTGCGTTGTTAAGATTTAGTAGTGATAATAGTAGTGTTGATTTTGCTGCAGCTAACAGGCCATTGTATTTGATAAGAGAAGGCGCATTAATTGAATATAAGGCGGATAAAACTGCCATTGCAGGGTTTACTCCAAACACGCAAGAGTTTACTAATCAAAAAATAGCTCTTCATAAAAATGATTGTTTGTTTATTTCTACAGATGGATATGCTGACCAGTTTGGTGGACCTGAGGGAAAAAAAATGATGACAAAGAAGTTGAAAAATGTTTTAATTTCGGTTTCAACATTAAGTGCTAAAGAGCAAAAAACTAGTTTAGAAAATAATTTTGAACAATGGAAAGGAAGCCATGAACAGGTGGATGATGTGCTTTTAATAGGTATTAAAATTTAATTTGGAATATTCGTTCCGTATAGTTAATTTTGATCATCAAAATTTTAACTATGCCAAAATCAAAACAATTTGATAAAAATAAGGTGTTACAGGCAGCTTCTGAAGTGTTTCATAGAAACGGCTATAATGGTACATCTATCGATCAATTATTAACTGCAACTGGCCTTAGCAGAAGCAGTTTATACGATTCGTTTAAAGATAAACATAATTTGTATTTACAAACATTAGAGTTTTACAAGAACTCAAGTTCTGAGCAATTAGAAAAATTAGATGAAAAAAATTTAAATGGCTTGCAGAAAATTGAAATGATGTTTTCTGAAGTAACCAAGCATTTAATTAACCATCCAGATGATAATGGTTGTTTATTGGTTAATGCTGCTGCCGAAATGAGCAAACAGTGTTTTAAAACCGCACAGGTTATTTGCAATAATAAGGATGATGTGCAAGATCTTCTCACAAACTGGTTAACAGATGCACAAGATAAAAAGGCGATTAAGCTTTCTAAACCCGTAAAAATTTACAGTCAGTTTTTATACAATACATTATTGGGTTTGCGAGTAATGAGCCAAAGTGGTGCCGGTAAAACCGAATTAAATAATGTAGTTAAAGTTGCATTAGAATCTCTTCATTAATTATGTTTATTGATACACATACCCATCTTTACGCCGAAGAATTTAATGCAGACAGAAGTTCATTAATTAAAAAGGCGATTGATAACGGAATAAAAAAGTTTTATTTACCCAACATAGATTCTGCTTCTATTGAGGGAATGCTGGCTTTAGAGAAAGAGTTTCCTGAAAATGTTTTTTCGATGATGGGTTTACACCCTTGTCATGTTAACGCCACAGTGCAAAGCGAATTAAATACTATTGAGGAATGGTTAAAAAAAAGAAAGTTTGTTGCCATTGGTGAAATTGGTATTGATCTATATTGGGATAAAACCTTTATTAAAGAACAACAATTTGCTTTTAAACGGCAAATACAATTGGCATTAGATTATAATTATCCAATTATTATTCATTGTCGTGAGGCATTTGATGAAATTTATGGAACGCTTTGTTCATTTGAAAAATTACCAAAAGCGATTTTTCACTGTTTTTCGGGCAACTTAGAGCAAGCCGAAAAAATAATTGCCTTAGGGAATTTTAAATTGGGAGTAGGAGGGGTATTAACGTTTAAAAATTCGGGCTTGGATAAAGTTATTGAACAAGTGGCCATAGAACATTTGGTTTTAGAAACGGACGCGCCTTATTTAGCACCAGTGCCTTTTAGAGGGAAAAGAAATGAACCGTCGTATATTTTAGAAGTAGCTAAAAAATTAGCCGAAATAAAAAATATTTCAATAACTGAGGTAGGTGATGTAACAAGTAAAAATGCTGAGTTTATTTTTGGTATGTAAGTTATTGCTTTAGTTTACGAATGTTTCTATTAATATATGTTTCGGTTGGCAATAAACTTTCTTGAATTCGTTTGGCGTACCTAATACTGCCCAATACTTCTTTTTGTTTTTCTTCAACCATTTGTTTTTGTTTTTCAACAATTAACTTTTGGTCTTCAATAATTTGTTTTTGTTTTTTTGTAACTCTAAGTCGATTAAACATAAATATTCCAAATAATAAAGTTAAACTTAAGCCAGCATACAAGAAATAACGTTGGTTTTCTTGTTGTTTTAATTTTATGGCGCTTAATTTTTTTTCCTCACCCACCTTCACGCTATCAGCCATCGCTTTTTTCTCATATTCATATTTTAATTGAGATTTCATGGATGCCTTTCTAGTTTCTGTATTGTTTAGGCTATCGTTCATTTGTATATAAACCGCATAGTTTTGCCATGCATTTTTGTAATCTTTTTTTTCTTTATATGTAAGATATAACAGCATCGATATTTGCTTAATACTTTCAATATATCCATCGCTCTTAACAATTTCTAAAGCTTCTTTTTCTATCTTAATTGCCTCATCAAACTTTTTTTGCTTCGAATAAATTTTGCCAATATTTGCCATAGCTATTGCCATACCAGGTTTTTCATTTAAAGTTGTTTGAATTTTTAAGCTAAGATTAAAATACTTTAAGGCACTATCATCTTTACCAATTTTGGCATATAGATTTCCTATATTGTTAATGGTGTAAGGCATAATAAACCTATTGTTTATTTGTGCACTAAGCTTTAAGCTTTCTTTATAATATTTAAAAGCTAATGAGTCTTTTGATTGATTGGAATATACATAACCAATTGCATGTAAAATTTGAGCTGTCTGATTTTCGTTTTTAATTTGTTTTGCATACCTAAGTCCTTTAAATAAACAATCAAATGCTTTTTCAAAATCATTTTGCGACTGATAAATTAAACCCAATGATCTAAAAATTGGAGGCATGTTTATTTTAAGATTGTTTTTCTCGCATAGGTTTAAGCTTTTAAAGTTATAAGAAATAGCCTCTTTAATATTTCCAATGCTATAATATACTTCAGCAATTTCAGATAATACAACAGCTTCGGATTGTATGGATTTTATTTTTGAAAAGTTGGTTAAACTTCTATTAAAAAACCATAACGATGAATTAAAATCACCTTTTTTACTTAAAACTGTTGCAACATAAAAATAGGCCTCACCTGCACTTTCGCTATAGGTAGTTGTATCTTGTGTTTTTACATTTTGTATATGTGCATCATAAGCTTTATCAAAACTGCCAATTGAATGGTAATATTCGCCTATATTGATTAATGCTTTAGATAGATATTTTTTAAATGATTTGTACTCTGGCGAGTTTTTATTAAGTTTAGTTAAATTACTTTCAGATATTTTTTTTATTTTTTTGAATAGATTCAGTGTAGTGTCTTGGTTTTCTTCCAATTCAGCTAATTTTAATAAAATGCCGCAAATTGAAGTGTCATTTTTATTAGCATTAAGTGCGAGTTTTAATGAGTCTATTGTTTTATTTTGCCCAAAACTATTTATTGTAAGTAATACGAGAAAGGTTATTAAAGATATGTAAAGTAGTTTTCTCACTTTCTATTATTTAAAATTCTTTCAATAAATTTTTCGGTTGGCAATAAACTTTCTTGAATTCTTTTGGCGTAGTTAATTGAGGCTACAATTTCTTTTTGTTTTTCTTCAACTATTTCTTTTTGAGTTTCAACTATTTCTTTTTGATTTAGAATAATGTTTTTTTGATTTTGTGTAATTCTAAATCTATTAAATATAAAAGCACCAAAAAAAAGTGTTAAACCTAGGCCGCCATATAAATAATAACGTTGATTTTCTTCTTGTTGTAATTGAATTGTGATTATTTTTTTTTCTTCTGAAACTTTTACACTGTCAGCAGATGCCTTTTTTTCATATTCGTATTTTAACTGTGATTTTAGTGAGGCTTTACGAGTTTCGTTGTTGTTTATGCTATCTCTCATTTTTATGTACAGTTCAAAATTATCTAATGCGTTTTTATAATCACCTTTAGCTTTATAAATTTCATTTAAATTTTTTGCTGCATTTCTAATATTTGCTGGAAATCCTAATTCTTGACTAATAGACATCGATTTTAATAGGTATTCTTGGGCTGATTTATAATTTTTTTGTTTTAAATAATAGTTCCCAATATTATTAAGTGCCGATGTAATACCTGGTTTGTCTTTAAGTTCGGTTTGTAGCTCCAAACTTTTTATAAAATATTCTAAAGCTTTATTACTATTGTTATTCAAATCATAAATTGATCCAATATTATTTAGCGAAATGGCAATACCAGGTTTGTCATTTATTGTTTCCTGAATTTTTAAACTTTGGCTAAAGCAATCTAGAGCTTTATTATAATTACCCGTTTTTTTGTAAAGGAAACCTATATTGTTTAGGCAAGTTGCTACTCCAAATTTATCTTGAATGTTCTCTCGTAATTTTAAACTTTTATTATAATACTCTAATGCCTTAATTTTATCTCCTTGATTATCATAATTAGACCCTATATTATTTAAAGAAGTTGCAATGCCAAATTTATCTCCAATTTTTTCGCGAAGTTTTAAACTTTTCATATGAAACTCTAATGATTTAAGAATATCACCTTGATTATTATAAATCCCACCAATATTATTAAACGATTCGGCGATGCCGTTTTCATCTTTATTTTTTTCGCGCACCTGCAAGCTTTTGTTATAATAATTTAAGGCCTTAGAAATTTCACCTAAATTTTCATAGATATAGCCAATATTATTAAGTGATGTGGCTAATCCTATGTTATCGTTTATTTCTTCTTGAATTTCAAGGCTCTTTGTATATTTTTCTAATGCTTTTTGAATATTGCCTCGGTTATTATAATCAATACCTTCATTATTAATTGCAGAAGCTAAATATTTTAAATAAAGTTTATTTAATGGTTTGTCTTTTGAATTGGATTTTAAATTTAATTCTGCAATGTTTTTTAATTGTTGATTATATACAACCCATTCATCACTAGCCTCAATTTCTACTAAATGTGATAGGATTTTGCATTTTACGGTATCTTCCTTAGCATTTTTTAGAGCCAATTTTAATGAATCTATTTTACTGTTTTGTGAAAACGAATTATTGACATCCATTAATTGATGTATCATTAAAAATATAAAAAATAGTTTTCTCAATTTTTATCTTTTAATATTCTAGTAATGAATTTATCACTTGGTAATAAACTTTCTTGTATTCTTTTAGCGTACCGTATACTTGCCAACACTTCGTTTTGTTTTTCTTCTACCAAATGCTTTTGCATTTCAACAATTAATTTTTGTTCTTCAATAATGTGCTTTTGTTTTTTTGTAATTCTAAATCGATTAAACATAAAAGCACTAAAAAATAATGTTAACGCAATTCCAATATACAAAAAGTAACGCTGGTTTTTATCGTGTTTTAGTTTAATATTGGTTATTTTTTTTTCTTCGGCAACTTTTACACTATCAGCCGATGCTTTTTTTTCGTATTCG
>Ga0066439_1000371_pt1 | contig 16189 bp, 10 predicted proteins | sample LakWasMet57_HOW8_2_FD_59527 | JGI IMG/M metagenome (GOLD analysis project Ga0066439, IMG submission 59527) | Freshwater sediment methanotrophic microbial communities from Lake Washington under simulated oxygen tension - Sediment Metagenome 57_HOW8 | ecosystem: Environmental > Aquatic >...
TGTTTCACAATTTAACACAGCCAATCTAACGGGAAGCATTGTGCCGTTATGTGTTACCAGTCCCACACAAAATTTAATGTCGCTTGTTCAAAGCACGGTTAATGGCACATGGAGTGGTTTAGGGGTTATTTCAAACATTTTTAATCCTGCAATTGGCGGCGGTAATTACACATTAACTTATAATACCACCTCTAGTCCAAACCCAACAGTTTGTCCTAGTTCAAGTACTTTAGCAGTATCTGTTACGGCAACTTTAACACCTACCATTACGCCTGTAAATCCTATTTGTACCAATGCCTCACCGGTTACCCTTAACGTTAGCCCTTCAGGTGGAACTTGGTTTGGTAACACAGGGGTTTCGGCAATAGGCGTTCTAACCCCTTCGTTAGCGCCAAATGGCGCTTCGATTGTTAACTATTCTGTAAACGTTGGGCCATGCGTTGTAACAAACACAACCACCTTAAACGTATCACAATTTAACACAGCAGCCCTTTCAGGATTATTAGCAAATATGTGTAACACTTTTACACCTGTAAGTTTATTTACCATTGTACAAAGTACGGTTAATGGTGTATGGAGTGGAACCAACGTTTCAGCAAATGTGTTTAATCCCAATTTAGCTACTGGTATTTATACATTAACTTATAATACCACTTCCTCTCCAAATGCAACATTGTGTCCGGATGTACAGACCACCACTGTTTCAGTATTAAATCCTCCTCAACCGTTTATTTCGCAGGTAGGACCATATTGTAACACTTCACCCGGCTTTCAACTTTCGGCCTCGCCTGCTACAGGAACATGGACGGCAACAAATTACAATACAAGCTCAGGAATTTTTAATCCGGCAGCAGCAGTTATTGGAAATAATTTAGTGCAATATGTTATAGGTACAAATACTTGTAATGTGCAAGACACAAAAACAATTTCGATTGAAGCATTTGTGCCTGCTATTATTACATCTACAGTGCCTGATCAATGTATTACCTCATCACCACTTAGTTTAGTGCCTATTACTTCAAACAACTTAGGTGTTTGGAGTGGTACGGGTGTAAACGGAACAACATTTAATCCTGCAACATCTGGTGTTGGTAGCATTGTATTAACGTATAATACATCTTCTTCACCAAGCGGCTTGTGTCCTGCGCAAGCTACAACTGCGGTTAATGTTTATTCTTTAGCAGCTCCTGCAATTACAAAAGCAGGACCGTTTTGTAATGTAGGCGCTCCAATTAATTTACAAGTATCTCCGTTAGGCGGTATTTTTGGTGGCGCAAATAATGGCGCTACAACCCCTCAAGGCGGATTTAATCCGGGTTTTGCCATTATTGGTGATAATATTGTTAACTACAGTGTATCTGCAGGGCCTTGTGTTGCTTATGCACAAACAACCATTACTATCGAGAAATTTATTTCAGCAGATTTCTCTCAATATGCAGGACCATACTGTAAAAACGATGCGGCTATTAATTTAAATAGTATTGCTCAAAACCCAGGTGGTGTTTGGGCAGGCCCGGGTGTTGTAGGAAGTTTATTTACACCTGCAAATGCAAACATTGGTAACAATAATGTTATTACCTATTTAACGCATAGTATGCCAACGGCAAGCTTATGTCCAGATACAAGCGCTATGCGTATTCAGGTAAACGACATCCCAAATGTTTCTATTGTAAGTAATGCAGAAAAAGGTTGTGCCCCTGTTGAAGTTATTTTTAATACACCAAGTGCAAATACAGGAACAGGAATTTGGAATTTAGGAGATGGTTCTGAACCTCTACAGGGTTTAACCGTAACACATCTTTACACTACGCCTGGTTCGTACACAGTATCTTTTAATTATCAAGATGATATTGGTTGTTCTACTCAAGCGTTTTTAACTAATCCAATTATTGTATACGAAGTACCAAAGGCTAATTTCAGTTATAGTCCGGATGATATTACCATTGCTAATCCTGAAGTTCAATTCTCTAACCTAAGTACAATTTTAGGAAACAATACTTACCAGTGGCAAATTGGTAATTTGTATCAATTAAATAATGTAAATCCAAAAGTTGTTTTTCCTCAAGCCGGTGATTATGAAATTGTTTTAACGGCAAGCACTATTCATGGATGTAAAGATGTTGTGAGCAAAGTTGTTCAGGTTAAAAATGATTATGGTATTTATATTCCAAGTTCGTTTACTCCAAACTTTGATGGATTAAATGATGAGTTTATTCCTATTTTCTCGCCGTATGGTTTAGATCTTAAAACTTACGACATGGAAGTTTTTGACCGTTGGGGACATTCATTATTTCATACAAAAGACTTTACTAAAGGATGGAACGGAACAGTTAACAGCAAAGGCGATGAACCTTTAAAAGAAGATGTGTACGTTTATAAATTAAGATACAAGGATATTGACGGTAAAATTCACAACAAAACCGGACATGTTACTTTAATGAAATAAAAAAATAAAAATTCTTTAAAAGCCTTACCTTTACGGTAAGGCTTTTTTTATGGGAAAAATTGAAGAATTTAAAGAACAATTAGTTAGCGGCTACACAACAAGTGGAGAATTTATCACTATTGGAGCAGCCATTTTTGAAAACGAACCACAAAAAGACGTACAAATAAAAATTCCATTAAAAACTTTAAACCGCCATGGTTTAATTGCAGGTGCAACGGGTACAGGTAAAACTGTTACCTTACAAATAATAGCTGAGAATATGTGTAATGCTGGTATCCCAGTATTATTAATGGATTTAAAAGGAGATTTAAGTGGCATTTCAAGAGCAGGTGTTATAAACTCAAAAATTGAAGAACGACATAGAGCAATTGGAATTGAGTATCAAACAAAAGCAACAAGTACAGAATTTTTAACCCTATCAAAAGAACCAGGTGTTAGATTAAGGGCAACGGTTTCGGAGTTTGGCCCGGTTTTATTTTCAAAAATATTAGATTTAAATGATACACAAAGCGGCATTGTGGCAGTATTATTTAAATACGCAGATGATAAAAAATTACCACTATTAGATCTAAAAGATTTTAAACAACTCCTTCAATACGCAACAGAAGGTGGTAAAGTAGAAATACAAAAACAATATGGTAATGTGCCAAGCGCAAGTGCATCAACTATCCTCAGAAAAATAATTGAATTAGAAAGTCAAGGAGCAGAAGTTTTTTTTGGAGAAAAAAGTTTTGAAGTTGCCGATTTAGTAAGAAAAGACAACAATGGAAAAGGGATTGCCTCTGTAATTAGATTAACCGACATTCAAGATAAACCAAAATTATTTTCAACATTTATGCTAAGTTTATTGGCAGAGGTGTATGCTTCGTTTCCGGAGGCCGGAGATATTGAAAAACCAAAACTTTGTATTTTTATTGACGAGGCGCATTTGATTTTTAAAGAAGCCTCTAATGCTCTTTTAGAGCAAATAGAATCGATTATTAAATTAATAAGATCAAAAGGTGTAGGTATTTATTTTATCACTCAAAATCCTTATGATGTACCCGATTCTGTGCTTTCTCAATTAGGATTAAAGGTGCAACACGCGCTACGTGCCTTTACAGAAAAAGATAGAAAAGCCATTAAAAAAACTGCAGAAAATTATCCGATATCTGCGTTTTATAAAACAGATGAATTGTTAACCAGTTTAGGAATTGGACAAGCATTGGTTACTGCATTAAATGAAAAGGGTATTCCCACACCATTAGCAGCCGTTCATTTAAGGGCACCTTCAAGCAGAATTGGAATTTTAACGCCTGAAGAAATAACAGAAAATGTTAATGCAAGTGAATTAGCAAAAAAATACAACGAAACTATTGATAGGGAAAGTGCTTACGAAATATTAACCGGAAAAATAGGTAAAGCACAAGAAATAGCTAGCGAAGAGCCTGTTGAAAAACCAAAAAAAATACAAAAAGAAGAAAAATCGGTTTTTGAAAAAGCCTCTGAAAACACCATGGTTAGACAAATTGGACGAACCGTGATGAAAGAAGTAGCTCGTGGATTACTTGGCGTATTGGGATTAGGCGGAAGCGATAAAAATAAAAAAGGCTGGTTTTAATTTTAAGTTAGTAATAATCTTATTTTTTTTCTGAAATTTTTTCTTTAAGCAACGCAATTTCTTGTGCTAATTTTTTTATTTGTTCGTGTTGTTTAGAGTTGACAACCGATAAATGAATTAAAAAAATAAAAATCATAAAAAAGAAAAACATAAATACTAAAGCGGGTGCATAATACACGCCAAAGAACTTTGCTAATAAATCTAAACTTTGGCGCCAAATTGAGAATACCAAAAAAATGACACCCATTAATATCCAAATGATAGAATACTCAGTTCTTAATTTCCCTTTCATTATAAATCGAGCAATTAATCCTATAAAAAATAGAACTGCAATAATTGCAATAATCTGAATTTTATCCATTCGCTTTCATTTTTAGATGTAAAAAAAATGTATTTAATGTAACTTTTATCATGTAATACACACTACTAAATCGCCTTATGGAAGAAACTCCAGCCACACGTTCACTCATTAATACCGAAACTTCTTTAATTTTTAATCCTTTGTGTACTAAATAAACAATTGCTTCGGGTTCAGGATATTCGTCCGGATAATAATTAATAAGTTCAAAAATAGCTTTTCGATTGTATGCACGAAAACCCGAAGTTGAATCTTTAATGGATATACCTACTAAAAATTTATTTAAGCCCGAAAAAAAATCAATCCCAAATCGTCTTAATGCAGAGGATTGAAAGCCTTCCTTATCGATAAAACGCGAACCAATTATTACATCGCCGTCGTTATCCATTAATGGTAAAATAAGTTTATGTAATTCTGCGGGTGGATGCTGCCCATCGCCATCCATTTGAACAGCATAATCAAAACCGTTTTCAAAAGCATACATAAAGCCAAGTTGCACAGTTCCACCAATACCTAAATTAATAGGATTATCTAAAAATTTTGCGCCAATTTGTTCTAAGGTAAGTCGTGTATTATCACTCGAGTAATCATTAATAAATAATGGTGTAATACTACAATTATTAATTTGCAATTTATTTAATTGTTCATATAGCAACAGCACATTGTCTTGCTCATTATAACAGGGAATAATTATTAGTAGTTTTTTATTGATCACGATCTTCTCCACTCATTAATTTACCATAGTCTGGCGATGTAAGATTTTTCCAATAAAAGTCTTCATCAATAGTTTTAAATTTCCTAAAATTTTCCCAATAAACTTTGCTGTTCATAGCATTAAAATGAATAAAATTTTTCGTGTATTGATAGGTTTGACCAACATTTAAACAAACGCATAAAACAATAAAAATTGTGCTAACTAAAATTAAAAGAGGTTTCAGTATAAACTTCTTCTGTGAAAAAAAAACAAAGTCAATAAAAAATGCAATTGGTATTGCCAAAAATGCGATGTGCTGACAAAAACCTCTGGCACCAAAACATCCACCAAAAAACCAATCCCACCAACAACTTAATATGTAAACAAATAAACTGGTTAAGGAAATGAACACCCATTTTGAAACCGGAAATTTCTTTTTAATAAAGAAAAAACCTAAAAACGCCAATAAAATAACTGGTGTATAAGTAAACCATCCTTTACGGTAACTAAATAAAATATTTATGATTTGAGGATCGTTCCAAAAAAAGCCTTCGCCGGGATACGAAAAATACAGAAAATTACCGGTGTGTGCTTTCCAAAAAATAAACTGAGGAATCCATAGTAAAAATGCAATTAATGCCATTATAATTATATGCAGATAATTTGCGGTAAATAATTTAAATTTAATTTTAATGTCTGCAATGGAGGTAACATTCCAAAAAATAAAAAATAAAATTATTAGTATTTCAGTTGGCCGTATTAAAGAAATTAAACCAACTAAAAAACCTAAAATCACCGATCGACTTATTTTAGGCTCTTGATGCCATTTATACGTTACATTTAAAAAGGCTGTGAATAGAAAAAACAAATAACTGTGACTCATTTCATTCATACATAAAGTATAATAAAACAACATTGTTCCAAAAAACACAGCAATAAGAGTTATTGTAGTAACTATTTCATTAAAAAAATTCTTTAAAAAATTTCTCAAAAAAATTAAACCCAACATCACATAAAAAACACCGCCCCAATAATTGCACGTGGCAAAGGGCTCACTAAATCCATCTAAAGGGCTTTTTTGATTATAGGCAATTTTATATCCCAAGGCAAAAGCAGGCGCATATAGTATCGACATGCCATACGTTGTTTTTGGCATTTTTCCACTTGGTCCATCAGCCAAAAAACTCGAGTAACCATCTTTAAAATCAAACGAATTATTATTACAAAATTTGTATGGCAAATAACTATAATAATGCGCAGCGTCCCAAGAAAAGCCATTTTGTTTTTTTTCAGGATTCCAAGGTCGCCAAAAATCGACGAACCAAATCGAAAAAAAAATGGTAAAAATCAAAAAAATAACACTCGGTTTTTTTAGTGTTTCTTCAGAAAAAAAATATTTAGAGAAATCAAATTTCATTTAAAATTAATTTCTCGGTTTTATATTACCATTTCTTTTATATCTCCTTCAACAATAAGTTTTCCTGCCGTAGCATTTCTTATCTCGTCAACACTAATACCCGGAGCGCGTTCTAATAATTTAAAACCACCTTCCGGAACAATTTCGTAAACTCCTAATTCGGTAACAATTCTTTTTACACATCTAACACCGGTTAACGGAAGTTCGCATTTTGCTAATAATTTTGATTGACCCGCTTTATTTACTTGCTGCATAGCAACAATTATATTTTTAGCACTGGCAACCAAATCCATTGCACCCCCCATGCCTTTTACCATTTTACCCGGAATTTTCCAGTTTGCGATGTCACCATTCTCACTCACTTCCATTGCTCCTAAAATTGTTAAATGTACTTTTTGTGAGCGAATCATACCAAAACTCATTGCGCTATCAAAAATAGACGCACCTGGAAGTAAGGTAACTGTTTGCTTTCCTGCATTAATTAAATCTGCATCTTCTTCTCCTTCAATTGGAAAAGGACCCATTCCTAAAATGCCATTTTCGCTTTGTAATTCAACATTAATGCCTTCTGGAATATAATTTGCCACCAATGTAGGAATACCAATTCCAAGGTTTACAAACATACCATCTTTAACTTCTCGTGCAATTCGCTTTGCTATACCGTTTTTGTCTAACATAATTAATACGCTTTTTTATATTGTTTTGAAAATTGTTTACTTAATGAATCTGCTAAATTTTTCGCAATTATCATTCGGCCTTTATAACCATAATGTTCTGTGGTCCAAGTTTGATCGGTAAATTCTAAACCTTTTACTTTTTCTAAATTATCCACAACCACGCAGTTATTTTTTGAATACCGTTTAACTAAGTAATCTCTATTTTGTTTCATTAAAAATACTAATTCTTTGCCAACTAAACTATCTGCATATTCTATATTTTCTGCCAACAAATTCAAGTATAGATTTACCTTATTTTTATCGCACCAACCAACTATTTCATCAAAATCTTTTATTCGAGGATTGTTTTCATTCAAATTAAAAGCATAGGCTTTTATGTAATGACAAGTTAAAAGTATTTTGTTTTTTTCAGGCAAACCATCAGGCATATCCCAACCATATTGCCCATAAGAAACGTCCCAATCGCGAACTGTTTTATATTTAAAATCAAACGGAAAAACCAATTGTGTAGTTCTCCAATCATTTTGCATATCCGCATCGCGCTGTTCATCTGTTTTATTTTCAAACGCCTGAAGCGAAAGCAAAAAGCGATTAATAATATTTGGGAATGGTTGTATTAAAACAACCGACTCTTGTAATTGTGTTTCAAGTTTTGAATGAATCCAAGCAGCATCAAACGACCGCAAATTTAAAGTCACAACTATTGCCTTTGGTTTGTTTTTTTCGACATTAATATTCTTTAACCACTCTTTATAAATGCCGGCATGAGTGGCAGGTTTGTTTATTGAAGTTAGTTTAAGTGAGGGAAAGAAAAAACCTGTTATTTCGGAAATTGAATTTTGTATTGAATCCGTTTCTCTAACATTAAAGTTGGACGATTCTGCAAAATAAAAAATATCAGTACTGTCTTGCGTGTTTTTTATCTCAACAATTTGCTCGCATTTATCAATAAGATCGCGTTTGTATTGCGTTAAATTATATACAAAATTTAACCCCGTTAAGAGTATAACCAACATTAAAACTTTTATGACAATTTTTTTTAGCATTAAAACTGAAAATAAATAAAAGTAAATTTTTGGGTTCCCGATAAGGTCATTAAGCAAAATAACAATAAGGCATAAAAAGCCCAGCGGTAAGGCGTTTTATATGAATTTAATTTAGAATCAAGACGCGAATTATAAAGAAAAGCATCAAACAAAACTATTAAACCAGTAAATAATAATGCATATAAAACATTTAAATTAACTGGTTCAACTGAATGGTTATTAAAAATAGACTTAAATATTTCCTTGGCCTTCTGAAAACTTTCTGCTCTGAAAAAAATCCAGATAAAAGATGTAATTATAAATGTTTTTAATACTAAAACAACATTTAAAAAGCTCCATCGGTTTTTAATTTCGAATTTAAACAACTTAGAAAAATAACGCTCAAGTAAAAGCATTAAACCATGTAAAGCTCCCCAAGCAACAAAGGTCCAATTTGCCCCATGCCACAATCCGCTTACAATAAATACAATCAAAATGTTTAAGCTCCATCTTGGAATGGTTACACGGTTTCCTCCTAAAGGAATGTATAAATAGTCCCTAAACCAAGTACTAAGCGAAATATGCCAACGTGTCCAAAATTCAGAAACGCTTTTTGAAAGATAAGGTGTTTTAAAATTATCCATAACATTAATCCCTAATAATTTTGCGCTTCCTAATGCGATGGTTGAATAACCAAAAAAATCGGCATATATCTGAAAAGAAAATAAAAAAACCGAAAGCAAAACCTGCAAAGAATTATATTTTAATGGCTCAGCATAAATTTGATTTACATATGGTGCTATATTATCAGCAACAGTCATTTTAATAAACAAACCAAATAAAATTAATTTAAACCCGTCCGAAAAATTTTGATACAATGGTTTGTGAACCGTTTTTAATTCGTTACCCAAGGTTTCGTAACGCTCTATCGGACCAGCCACCATTTGCGGAAAAAACAAAACATAATTTGCAAAGTACCCTAAATGAGTTTCGGCTTTTTGCTTTCCTCTATAAACCTCAATGGTATAACTCATAGATTGAAAGGTATGGAATGAAAGACCAATTGGTAAAATGATATTTAAATTTAGCGGATGAAATTCTTTTCCGAATAAAGAAAAAACAGAAACTAAATTTTCATTAAAGAAATTAAAATACTTAAAGAACGCTAACAAACCAATATTTGCTGATAAACTGGCAATAAGGTAAAATAATTTAAGTCTTCCATTTACCCGCTCTATAGTGAGTGCAGAAATGTAATCGATAATAATAATTAAAAAAAGAATAAGAATGTATTTGGGTACAAATACCATGTAAAAATAACAACTGGCAAAAAATATTAATATCCAACGAAATTTTTGAGGCAATAGATAATAAAGCCCAACAACAATTGGAAGAAAAATTAAAAAATGCAGTGAGTTAAATAACATTTATTACTGTTTTTTACGCACAGTTCTTTGCTCTATTCGTTTTTCATATTTTTGCCCTTGAAAAATACGGTGAACATAAATTCCCGGTGTGTGAATATGATCTGGATCTAATTCACCTGCTGGTACTAATTCTTCTACTTCAGCAATAGTGATTTTGCCTGCCATGGCCATCATTGGATTAAAATTACGAGCTGTACTTTTATAAATTAAGTTTCCAGCGGTATCACCTTTCCAAGCTTTAACAATCGCAAAATCTGCCTCAAAAGCTTTCTCCATTAAATATTCTTTTTCCTCGCCATTGTAAGTAAACTTTCTGGTTTCTTTACCAATAGCAACTTCTGTACCAACTCCGGCAGGCGTATAAATTACAGGCATCCCATAACCAGCAGCCATACAGCGTGTTGCTAAAGTACCTTGTGGTACTAATTCAACTTCTAATTCACCACTTAACATTTGTCTCTCAAACTCATCGTTCTCGCCAACATAACTCGAAATCATTTTTTTAATTTGTTTGGTTTGAAGCAATAAGCCTAAACCAAAATCATCTACTCCTGCATTATTACTTATACAGGTTAAATTCTTAACTTTTGTTTTAACTAGTTCGGCTATACAGTTTTCTGGGATACCGCATAATCCAAATCCACCAACCATTATGGTCATTCCGTCTTTAACTCCCGTTAAAGCTTCTTCAACATTTTTTACAACTCTATTTATCATATTTTTTGTATTGAATATCAATTATTTTTTTTGCTCATTTATATTTGTAGGAAAATATTCTCCTTTATTGTATCTAAAATCATCTACTAAAAGAATTCGATTATATTTGGTAATTATCGTATCTCTAATTCTAAAATTTTTTTTTATTTCTTCAGGAAACATCGAATCATCAAAAATTATAAAATTAAATACGCCTTCGTAATATCGATTAATGTTTGTTCCTAATTCATTCATATTTCCTTCGGGATAAACAGATGATACTTTTACACCAGAGTGAGAAAATAAAGTAACCGGACGAGAACCCCAATAAGATGCAATTCCTCTCTTAAATTTATATTTAACAGCTAAACTATCAATTTCGCGAATGCGATCAGGATAATAATTAAGATATTTATCTAGTGTTTTAAAATCAAGTTTTACAACAACAATAACTAAAAATATAACGATGGTTGTTAATGAAAAACTTATCTGAATAGCCGCATTATACTTTTTCTGAAATAAATTACCAATAAAAAAAGCAAAAATAATACCAGCAAAATAAAAAGGAGCAACATTATATCGCAATGTATCATAACCGGTATAACTTCCATTTACGAATGGAGCGCAAATAGTACAAACACTAAAAAAAACAAAAAACACCACTAAAAACAATTGTTTAAAGTCGCCACTCTTTCTGTTTACAAAACAATACACAACGCCACCAATAATCGCTAAAAAGGTAAAGACTAGTTGAAAACTCCTAAATCCTCCTATTTTAATATACGTTACCATTTGCTCATAAAACATATTAATTGATAACAGAATATCTTTTTTAGTAAAAAACATTCGTACTTCCTGAAACGTAGCAAGTTTGTTAACTTTTATATATCCGTATATATAAAATCCAATTGCTGTTCCAATAATAATTGAAACAATTACAAAAAATGTATCTTTTAAATTATCCTTTTTAATAAAAATAAGTAATGTTAAAAAAAGCGGAGCAATTAATAAAACCAAAAATAATTTATCGCTAAAGCCTGCAACAATTGAGAATAAGAAAATAAATAAATACTTTATTGTTTTTGAATACGAACTAAAATAAAACAAAAGCATTATGAGTGAATTGATTAAAACCCCAAAGTGATAAATGTAAGACGTTGGTAAAAAGGAAAGAAAGGCATCTTTACTAAAGTAAAAACTTTCCAAAAAAAACATCGACATAAAAATAGGAATTAGCCAACTGTATTTTTTTAAATTATCATTCACCAACTTCTTATAAAGCATCATCATTAAAGCAGTAGTAATTATGGTCTGAACAATTCCATAAATAAAAGCGGTTTTTATAATGCCTAAATGAAGTATTTTTTCAATGAGTGTGTAAAGTAAAGCATCCGGAAAAACCTGAGTTGAGGCGGCAATAACCCAATCTTTTATCTTTCCTTCTCCATTCACTACATCAAGATAAAGATCAGGTATACCTAAAGTATCCGAATTTAAAAACAACCCAAAAGCAGCGTCAGTTAAATTTGAATAGGTTGCAATGATGCTTAAAATCAAAACAAACCAACTGAGTAAGCTTAAATATTTTTCTTTGATAATTGTTAACACAATTTTTTACTCCTTTTCAAATTCGTTTATTTCAATCGAACCATCATTATCTGTTGCATCATACTTACTGCAATCTAATTCTAAATTAGGGTCTAAGTTTTTTGGCCGAGGAAAATCTCCTTTACTAACTTTTAAATTTTTGTCGGCATACACTTTACTAAAAAATTTACCCCAAATAGGCAATGCCATTGTTGCCCCTTGCCCTTCAACCATCGAATTAAAATGTACACTTCTATCTTCGCCCCCAACCCAAGCGCCAGCAACTAATTCAGGGGTTAATCCCATAAACCAACCATCGGCATTTTTTTGTGTTGTACCGGTTTTACCTGCAATTTGATTCATTAATTTATGACGTGAACGTAAGCGAGATCCTGTTCCTCCATCAACAACACCACGCATTAATTGTATCATGGTGTAAGCTTTTTCTTCACTAAACACTTCATCTGTAGTTGGAATAAACTCTTCTAACACTTTACCATTCTTATCTTCAATACGAGTAATAAATGTTGGTTGAATATATGTTCCCTTATTTACAAATGTAGAATTAGCTGCCACCATCTCAAACACATTTATATCTGCAGTACCTAAACAGATAGATGGCACTTCAGGAATTTCGGAAGTGATGCCTAAACGTTTAACTAAGGTTACAACAGCATGTGGCCCATATTGCTTCATGATCCAAGCCGTTATGTAGTTAATTGAATTTGCTAATGCTTTTTTTAGTGTAATTAGTTTTCCATTATTTTTATCGTTTGGCCCATCTGAATTTTCAGGACACCAATCGCCACCCTCGGGCAAAGAAATACATGTTTTTACATTTGGCACCTGATGACATGGAGAGTACCCTTCCTGAATGGCTAAAGCATACACAAATGGCTTAAAGGTTGAACCTACTTGTCGTCTACTAACTTTTACGTGATCGTATTTAAAATGTTTATGATTAATACCACCAACCCAAGCTTTAACATAACCGGTTTGCGGCTCCATAGCCATAAAGCCTGTTTGTAAAAACCCTTTGTAATATTTAATGCTATCAAAGGGTGTCATCATGGTATCTATCTCACCACGTAAACTATACACAGTCATTTGTGCCGGTTTATAAAAAGTAGCCTTTGCTTCTTCATCGCTCATCCCGGCTTTTTTTGCCGCTCTGAAACGCTCACTGCGTTTAATTGAAGAAGACATAATGTTTTCTATTTCTTGTTTATTAACATTCCAAGCAAAGGGTGCATTCTTTTTAGTTTTAAGATCCTTATCAAACATTTTTTGAAGATCACTCATGTGTTCCGTCACAGCCTCTTCTGCGTATTGTTGCATACGCGAATCGATGGTAGTATAAATTCTTAATCCATCTTTATAAACATTATAGGGCTTATTTGTTGCAGGATTAATGTGTTTTTCGCACCACGATTTTAAAAAGTTATCGCGAATATATTCTCTTAAGTAGGGCGCTAACCCATCGTTATGATCTTCCGGATGAAAACTAAGATCTAATGGCAATACTTTTAAGCTATCGTATTTTTGTTTTGATAAGTAACCGTATTTTACCATTTGATTCATTACAACATTGCGACGTTGCATAGTGGTATCGGCATGGCGAATGGGATTAAACAGCGAAGGATTTTTTGCCATACCAATTAGCATGGCGGCTTGTTCTACTTTTAAACTATCCTGACTGCGATTAAAATAAATTTGCGCGGCAGATTTTACGCCTACTGCTAAATTTAAAAAGTCAAACTTATTTAAATACAAGGCCATAATTTCATCCTTGGTGTAATATTTTTCTAATCGAGTAGCAATAATCCACTCTTTCATTTTACGAATAACCAATTCGGGCTTACTTAATTTTTCGCGAGGAAACATCATTTTAGCTAACTGCTGCGTGATAGTACTACCACCACCCTTGTTGCCACCGGTAAAAGCACCGGCAATAGAGCGCCCTAACGCTTTAATATCTACACCGCTGTGCTCGTAAAACCTTGCATCCTCGGTTGCTACCAAAGCGTTTACAAGGTCTTTATCTAATTGATTAAAATTTACATTTACACGATTTTCGCTGTAATATTTTCCTAAAATTTTCATATCGCCACTGTAAACAATAGTGGCAAGATTATTTTTAGGATTCACTAATTCCTCAACATCTGGCAATGAGCCAAAAGTACCCATACCCGTAAGAGTAACTACTATGAAAATTAAAAGGATTGGACTAAGGAAAATAATCCAAAGCCACTTTACGTATTTACTTGATTTTTGAGCCATTTTGAAAGGGTAAAAATAACAAAAAGCCCCAATTTACAATGTAAAATAAAGTAAAAATAATAACAATATTATGCCATAAACAGGCTTAATACAGCATATTTTTAAAAGAGATTACTCTTTTATCAGTTTAAGCACCTTTTCTTGTCCCAACACTTCAGATCTGATAAAATAAAGTCCGGATGGTAGTTCTTTTAAATTAATAACAGAATTGATTTTAGAGACTTTAGTTTGATAGACCTGTTGCCCTAAAGAATTGAAAACACTCAAATTTACGTCGTTTTTAGGATCACTTATTGACACTACTATTTCGTCTAAAAACGGATTTGGATAAATTTTAAGGTGTAAATTTTCACTTTCAGAAAGTGCATTTATTGCTGTACACAGAGAAACAGATTGTGTAATTATTGAAGAATTAGAACAACCACTTGCGTTAGTTCCACTAACGGTATATATTGTGGTAACACTTGGACTAACGGCAATAACCGAACCAGTAGCACTTGTATTCCATGTATAGGTATTTGCACCACTTGCTGTAAGCGTGGCTGTTTGACCATTACAAATTAAACTGGTATTTGAAATTGCTGTTACAGTTGGATTAGAAGCAGAAGGCACAGAGACTGTTGTATTTATAACACAACCTTTTGCATCAGTTGTTGTTAGTGTATAACCACCCGCGGATAAACCGGAAGCAATATTAGTAGTTTGTGATGTTGGTGCCCAACTATAAGAATAAGCAGGAGTTCCTCCACCAATATTTACTGTAGCAGAACCATTTGGTCCTGAACAGGCCGTTAAAGTATTTAACGAAATTACTGCTAAAGAAGTCGGTTGAACGATTGTATAAACACTATTGGTTGCACAACCTTTCGTATCAAATATTTGTAAACTATAACTTCCAGCGCTAAGACCTGTAACAGTTTGAGTAGAAGGCAAAACAGGCGTCCAGGTAATTGAATAAACAGGAGTGCCTCCTGTAATATTTGTAGCTATTTGCCCGTTGGAAGCTCCAAAACAGGTAACACTCGAAATTGTATTTGTATTTATTATGAGAGGATTTGGTTGAGTTATACTAACTGTTTTGGTACTGACGCAACCATTCGCATCGGTTACAGTACAAGTATAATTACCGAAGCCAACACCGGTTAAAACGGAACCTGTCTGTATGCTAGGCGACCATGAATAGGTATACGCAGGCATACCGCCAGTTGCAATAATTTGTGCTGCGCCATTAAACTGACCTGTGCACGAGACATTGGTAACCGTGCCAATAGCTGTACTTAATGCAGATGTTGGCTGGGTTATGTTTACAGTTGCAGTGCTGACGCAGTTTGCCTGATCGGTTACAGTTAGCGTATGAATACCTCCCGGTAAATTATTTACGTTTTGTGAAGTTTGAGAAAGGTACGACCATAAATAGTTATAAGGCGCAACTCCACCCGCTACAGTAACTGTAGCTCCACCATTTGTTTGTCCAAAACAAACCACAGGTGTAGTATTAGTAACAACAACAACCGGCCCTGCTAGATCATTAATTATTGCAATAGCACTTTGCGTACAGTTGTTTGCATCTTTTACAGTTACCGTATAAGCACCTTGGGGGACATTAGACATAATTGCATTAGTATAAGTTGGTCCGGCACTCCATAAATAAGTGTAACCGCCCGCTCCACCAGTTGGCGTAGCGGTTGAGCTGCCATTTGATTGGCTGCAATTTGTGTTACCTGAATTGGTACTCAAATTTAATTGCGAAGGCTGAGTAATAGCAATCGTTTTTGAAATAACGCAACCATTAGCGTCTACAACGGTTGCAGTATGTGTTAAGGGACCTAAGTTAATTGCTAGTGATGCCGTATTTAAACTCGGTTGCCATAAAATAGAATAAGGACTAGTTCCCCCAGTATAGGTAATTGATCCTATTCCATTATTTGCACCAAAACAAGTTACATTTGTGCCGGTAATAGTACCTGTCATGCTGAGCGGTT
>Ga0066439_1000372_pt1 | contig 16175 bp, 10 predicted proteins | sample LakWasMet57_HOW8_2_FD_59527 | JGI IMG/M metagenome (GOLD analysis project Ga0066439, IMG submission 59527) | Freshwater sediment methanotrophic microbial communities from Lake Washington under simulated oxygen tension - Sediment Metagenome 57_HOW8 | ecosystem: Environmental > Aquatic >...
CACCTTTGTGATAATGCCAACCGGTGGTGGAAAAAGTTTATGCTATCAGTTACCGGCTATTATGTCGGAAGGTACCGCTATTATAGTTTCTCCTTTAATTGCATTAATGAAGAATCAGGTAGATGCTATACGTGGGTTTAGTAACGAAAATGGCATTGCTCATTTTTTAAACTCATCGCTTAACAAAGCCGAAATAGCCACAGTTAAAAAAGATGTTTTATCAGGAAAAACAAAATTATTATACGTTGCACCCGAAACATTAACTAAAGAAGATAACATTGCCTTTTTTAAAGAATTTAAAATTTCATTTTTTGCGATAGACGAGGCGCATTGTATTTCAGAATGGGGGCACGATTTCCGCCCTGAATATAGAAGATTGCGCCCTATTATAGACGCCGTAGGTAATGTGCCGGTAATGGCCTTAACCGCAACCGCTACGCCTAAAGTTCAGCAAGACATTCAAAAAAATCTTGGCATGTTAACCGCCAATTTATTTAAGTCGTCGTTTAACCGTGGAAATTTATACTATGAAGTTCGCGCAAAACAAAATGTAAATAAAGAAATTATTAAATACGTTAAGCAAAATGCCGGAAAAAGTGGTATTATTTATTGCTTAAGTAGAAAAAAAGTAGAAGAAATTGCAGATGCTTTAAAGGTTAATGGCATTAAGGCTGCGCCTTATCACGCCGGTTTAGATGCTAAAGAGCGTGCAAGAACACAAGATCAATTCTTGATGGAAGAATTAAATGTAATTGTAGCAACAATTGCTTTTGGAATGGGAATTGATAAGCCGGATGTTCGTTTTGTAATCCACCACGATATTCCTAAATCATTAGAAGGGTATTATCAAGAAACCGGTCGTGCAGGCAGAGATGGAGGCGAGGGTAACTGTGTTACATTTTATAGCCACGATGATATAATAAAGTTAGAAAAATTTATGAAAGATAAGCCGGTTGCCGAACAGGAAATTGGTAAACAAATGCTTTCAGAAACGGCCTCTTTTGCAGAAACCAGTAGCTGCCGCCGTAAATTTATTTTACATTATTTTGGAGAAGAATTTGATGAACCAAAATGTGCAGGTATGTGCGATAATTGTCGTCATCCTAAACAAAAATTTGAAGCGCAGGATGATTTGGAATTAGCTTTAGAAGCTGTACTTGAAATTAAAGAAAGGCATAAGTTAAAAGACGTAATAAACGTTTTAATGGGCACATTAACGGCTACTGCAAAAACCTACAAACACAATAACCTAGAAACTTGGGGTAAAGGCGTTGATCATGATAAAGATGAAAAGTTTTGGCAGGCTATTTTACGTCAGGCAATTGTAAACGGTTTTTTTGCAAAAGATATTGAAAACTATGGCTTGTTAAGAGTAACTGAAAAAGGCCACGAGTTTTTAAAGAAACCATACAGTATTAAATTTACACGCGATCACGATTATAATAATGCCGATAAGGATAGTGATGACGATATTATGATTGGCGGGAAAGGTGGAAGCGGCGCAACTGATGAGGTGTTATATGCTTTATTAAAAGATCTTGTAAAAAAAACCGGTAAATTAAAAAACCTTCCGCCTTATGTAATTTTTCAAGAGTCTTCACTCGAAGAAATGGCTAATCAATATCCAATAACGATGGATGAATTGATTAAGATTAGTGGCGTTGGTTCGGGTAAAGCGGCCAAATTTGGTAAGCCATTTATTGATTTGATAAAAAATTATGTTGAAGAGAACGAAATTGAGCGTCCTGTTGACATGGTAATTAAATCTGTAGCAAATAAATCTTTATTAAAGGTTTATATCATTCAAAATATTGATAGAAAAATTAGTTTACGCGATATGGCAAAAAGTAAAAATCTTACTTTGCCTGCCTTATTAACCGAAATTGAAACTATTGTTGAATCTGGTACCAAAGTAAATATTAACTATTACATTGAGGATGTTGTTGATGAGGAAAAGCAAGAAGAAGTAATGGAGTATTTTAAAGAAAGCAATTCTGATAGCGTTGCAGAAGCTTTAAAAGAGCTTGGTGAGAATGATTATACCGAAGAAGAAATACGAGTAATGCGAATTAAATTTTTATCGGATTTCGGTAACTAATATTTTTTAACTACAGAATTTATACTTTCCTGAAAATTATTTTTGTGTTTTAATACAGGATTTGTAATTGCTTTATTTAAACAAAACAGTTTAAATCTGTGGCTTTTCTGTACAATTTATTTCCTTTTTTTTCGTTTCTTTGAAAGCGCCCATGTTTTCAGAAAAAATCCATAGATATTTATTTTTATTTGGCGCTTGTTCTTTAGCGTTTGGGATTATGATGGGCACAGTGCCAACAAGTGTTCCTCAGTTTATTTTATTAGGTAATTGGCTAATTGAGGGTGATTTTAAACGCAAATGGCTTCAACTCAAATCAAATAAATTATTTTGGGTAATTTGTTCGTTATTTATAGTTCACACACTTGGTTTGCTTTATACAGAGGATTTAAGTGCGGGGTTAAATGATGTAAGAATTAAACTTCCTTTATTATTTCTTCCAATACTTTTTTTTACCACAAAACCTTTGAGCGCAAAAGAATTTAAATTTCTGTTATTGTGTTTTTTAATAGGGTCATTTACAAATACAACGTGGTGCTTAGTTTATAATTTTATTTTGCACACAAATGAGGTTGTTAGAAATGCTTCTCGATTTATGAGTCACATAAGATTGGGGTTGTATTTAAATGTGGCAATTGCTGGCTGTTTTTATTTTATTTTAGTGAGTACTAAAAGCTTGCACAAATTTTTATTTGGAATTTTGTTATTGTATTTTATTTTCGTGTTATATGCCTTAGGCTTAGCTTCAGGAATTGTAAATTTAATTTTCGTTTGTTTATCTGCATTAATTGTTTTTCTTTTTAAACAAAAAAATTACGTCAAAATTATTTCCTTATTGGTTATTACGGTTTTAGCAGCTCTTGGATTCAATTTTTTAAATTCAATTTTTAAATCTCAATTAACTACAAATATTGCAGAAAACAATATTCCTCACAAAAATGGATTAACCGGCAATGTATATTTAAATTATGAATCAACTTCACAAAAAGAAAATGGTAATTATGTTTTTATAAATATTCAGCCAACCGAATTAAAAAACGAATGGCAAAAACGGTTCCCACAAGATAGCTTTACCTATATGCCAAATCCTCATAACCTACAACGCTATCAGGTTTTATTGCGATACATGGCTAGTAAGGGATTAAATAAAGATTCGGTTGGTTTATCTATGCTTAATGCAGAAGATGTTAAGAATATAAAAAATAACGTTACTAATTATCTTTATCCTAATTGGAGTTTTTTGCATAAACGCATTTATGAATTTATTTGGGAGTATGATGAGTTTGTGAATGAGCGAAATATTAATGGGCATTCGTTAACCATGCGTTTATATTTTTGGAAAGCAGCTTCGGTACTCATTAAAAAAAACATACTGTTTGGTGTTGGTACCGGTGATGTACAAAGCGAATTAAATAAAACTTATATCGAAACAAATTCGCCACTAAATTCTGATTGGTATAAACGACCACATAATCAATTTTTAACAATTACAGTTGCTCTTGGTGTTTTGGGCTTGTTTGTTTTTCTGTTTAGTTTTTTATATCCGGTAGTTAAAATAAAAAAATATTTGCACCCATTATTTTGGCCCTATTTTTTAATATTATGTATCTCTTTTGTTTTAGAAGATACTCTAGAAACGCAAGCCGGTTTAAGCTTTTATGCATTCTTTTATACCTTATTTATAAGCCAGGGTTTTTTTAAAAAGCAACAAAATCCTGTGGATTTATAGGTTGTCCGTCAAACCACAATTCAAAATGTAAATGTGGCCCTTTGCTTTTTTCACCTGTATTTCCAATAACAGAAATAGCCTCGCCAGCTTTTATTCTATCTCCAGCCTTTTTTAATAAAGTAGAATTGTGTTTATAAATGCTGCTGAGGTTATTGCTATGTTGAATCTGAATAATATTACCATCCTCTGCAGAAAAGCCACTAAATATAATAGTTCCATCTAAAGTAGATTTAACCATTTCATTGGGTTTTGTTACTATATCAATTCCATAATGATTCTCAGATAAATTAAAGGATGTAGTAATTAATCCGGTTACAGGAGTAAAAAATACTATATCACTTAACCCTTTGTATTTTGCTTTTGTGGCAATTGAGTTTGTTTTGTTTTGTTCAATATCTGCCCTAAATTCTAAATCATTTTCACTTGCTTTGGTATTAACGTTAGCATATTTTCCGGTAGTGTCTTTTTTTGGCTTTTCTGTTTTTGTCTCAAATTTTTCGTTCAAAACATTTAAAATACTATTCATATAGGCCGCCCTCGATTCTAAAGTTTGCTCCATCGAATCGGCCTTTTGACTAAGAACTAAAATTTGTTTTCTTTCGGCAACTGTGCCATAACCAGGAATGTATTCGCGAAAAGGGGTAAATGCAACCAAACTTATTACAAGTGTTGTCATTACTATGGTTACAGCAATAATCCCTATAATTAGTCCTAATGGCGAAAGGCGCAACGATACCTTCTCGCCAAATGTATTGTCGTTAAGGATTACCAATCGATACTTGTTTTTTAAAAAAGCACCAAATTGCTTCCAGCGGCTATTTTTTGTTTCTACCATTAAAAGCGTAAAGATGCAAAAAAAATATTTTATAAATATTTCTTACGGAAACTTGCAAGACAATTAAAGTTTCCATAGTTTTGTACCCGAAATATTAAAATGGAACCACAGGAAAAAATATTAAAAACTTCGTTAGAGTTGTTTTTTAAGTATGGCATAAAGCGTGTAACCATGGATGACATTGCTAAAGAGCTAGGCATGTCTAAAAAAACAATTTATCATTTTTATAAAGAAAAGGATGAATTAGTAAATCAACTTTGCGACACAGAAATGGGGGGGCAGGAGTGTATTTTTAACGAGATTAACTCAAATGCAAATGATCCAATACATGAAATCATGTTAATTTCTCTTAAAATGAGACAGATGATGCAAAACATTAATCCTGTTTTTTTTCTTGATTTACAAAAATTTTATCCGGTAGCATTTGAACGTTTTCAACGATTTAAGAAAGAGTGTGCTTATAAAAATATTTATGACAATATAAAAAGGGGTCAGCAACTTGGTATTTATAGATCCGATATCGATGTTGAATTTGTTTCTAAATACAGGTTGGCGCAAATTGACATGCTAATGTTTGGAAATTATTTTTCTTTTGAAACCATCAGTTTTACTAAATCATCTGAACTTATTTTGGATTTGTTTGCTTATGGTATATCCACTTTAAAAGGACATAAATTAATGGATAATTATAAAAAGATAAAAGACGAAGAATTTAAATAAAAAATAAAATGAATAATTTAAATATGTTAAAAATAAAAAAGCAAACGTTTATACTATCACTGATGATGATAGTATTTACTTCAACAAATGCACAGGAGCGTAATTCTACCAATTTTAGTTTACAGCAGTCTATCGATTATGCTATTAAAAACAGCCCTAATCATTTAAATACAGAATTAGATTTAAAAAGTGCAGAATATAGGCGTAAAGAGATTGCTGGAGTTGGTTTACCACAGGTAACCGGTAGTATAGATTTGAAAGATTATTTAGATTTACCAACTTCATTATTACCCGGTCAGTTTTTTGGAGCGGCTGCCGGAACCTATATTCCTGTTAAGTTTGGTACTAAATATAATTCAACAGCAGGTATCAATGCATCTCAATTAATATTTAGCAGCGATTATATTTTCGGATTAAAAGCCTCTACAGAATTTATTAACCTTTCTAAGATAAGTGTTACTCGCAGTAAAGCCGATTTAGTAGCGCAAGTATCAAAAGCATATTATACGGTTATTATTAACCGCGATAGAATTAAACTATTAGACGCAAATGTTGTTCGCTTAAAAAAGATTTTAGATGATACAAAAGCATTTAACCAACAAGGTTTTGCAGAATTGATTGACGTGGAAAGGTTAGAAGTGCAATACAATAATCTAATCACAGAAAAAGATAAAACCGTGCGTTTAATTGGTTTGTCTGAAACTGTTTTAAAGTTTCAAATGGGATATAAATTAAGCGATCCGATTTTACTTTCGGATAGTTTAAATATCAATACAGACACTTTTGAGGAATTAAGTTCAACTAAAATTGATATTACTAAACGTCCCGATTATCAATTATTAAAAGCTCAACAAAGTTTATTAGATATTGATGTGAAACGCTTAAAGTGGGGCTATATGCCAACATTAGCAGCATATGGAGCATATCAATACAATGCCCAACGCCAAAAGTTTGATTTTTTAGATACCGATCAGAAATGGTACAAAATTGCCTTAATAGGTGCTACTTTAAACGTTACTGTTTTTGACGGGTTTCAAAGACATAACAAAATACAACAAGCAAAAATTTCGTCTTTAAAAAATCAAAACACTATTAAAGCAATTGAACAAGCTGGTGAGTTAGAAGCAACGGTTGCCAGTATTACATATAACAATGCATATTCAAGTGTATTAGTACAAAAGAAAAATATGGTTTTGGCACAACACGTTTATGATGTTGCTCAAAAAAAATATCAGGGTGGTGTAGGCACTAATTTAGAAATTGTTAATGCCGAAACTTCTTTAAAGGAGGCTCAAACAAATTATTATAACGCCGTTTATGATATGTTAATCGCAAAAATTGATTATCAAAAAGCAATTGGCACCCTTGTAAAATAAAAATAAAATTTAAAAACAATAAACACTTATTATATGTTCAATAATTCAAATAAAAATAAAATGAAAAATTCAATAATACTTTTTGTAATGGTTGCTTTTCTGTCTGCATGTGGCACATCCGATAAAAAAGCTGAGTTAGAAAAACTTAAAAAACAAAAAGCAGAAATAGAAACAAAAATAACTGCCATTGAAGAGGCGTTAGCAAAGTCTGACACTACAACTACAGAAAAATTAGTGGATGTAATTGCCATGCCACTTCAACCACAAATTTTTAAAACCTATATCGAGGTTCAAGGTCGTATTGATGCAGATGAAAACGTTGCTCTTTCTTCTGAAATGCCAGGTACGGTTACGAAAATAAATGTAAAAATTGGTGATGAAGTAACAAAAGGACAAGTTTTAGCCGAAACAGATTCTCGTGTGTTGTATCAACAAATTGCCGATTTACAAACCAATTTAGATCTTGCAAAACAGGTTTATGAAAAACAAAAAAATCTTTGGGAACAAAAAATTGGTACCGAGATACAATACTTGCAAAGCAAAACAACAAAAGAAAGTCTTGAAAATAAAATGGCTACCATGCAAGAGCAAGTTCGAATGAGCAAAATTATTTCGCCAATTAACGGGACAGTTGATGGTGTTAATATTAAAATTGGACAAGCAGTTGCACCTGGATTAGGAGCAATTACAGTAATTAATTTTTCTAATTTAAAAATAAAGGCAGATGTTGCTGAGTCTTATGCCTCACGTGTAAAAACCGGTAATGATGTGCAAATTTTATTTCCTGACATGCACGATTCAATAACTGCAAAATTACATTACGCTTCGCGTGCAATTAATAATTTAACCAGAACGTTTGGCGTTGAGGTATTATTAGACAACTCTAAAGAGTATCATCCAAACATGGTTGCCAAATTAAAAATAAACGATTACCAATCTGCAACTCCTAAACTTGTAGTGCCAATTAAGTTTATTCAAAAAGGTGCTAATGAAAGTTTTGTTTTAATTTCTGAAAACGGTATTGTAGTTAAAAAAATAATTACTACAAGCCATGAATATAATGGTTTATCTGAAGTTTCAGAAGGATTAAAAGAAGGAGATTTATTAATTACAGAAGGCTACGACTTAATAAACGAAGGCGATAAGATTAATATAAAAAAATAATTTTTCAAAAATATTAATGCCTTAAATAAAACCTATTATGTTAGATAAAATAAAAGAATTTAAACCATCCAGTTGGGCAATAGACAATAAAATGACTGTCTATTTGATTACCATTTTTCTTACGCTTGCCGGTATTATGGCCTACAACTCTTTACCAAAAGAGCAGTTTCCTGATATCACGGTTCCAACAATTTATATCAATACAATAAATGGAGGAAACTCTCCAACAAATATTGAAAATACAATTACTAAACCGATAGAAAAAAGATTAAAAGGTATTTCGGGAGTAAAAAAATTCAATAGTACATCATTGCAAGACGTTTCTGTTATTGTTGTTGAGTTTCATACAAACGTTAAAGTTGAAACCGCTAAACAAAAAGTAAAAGATGCAGTTGATGAGGCGCGAGGAGATATGCCTACCACTCTTACCAGAGAACCAATGATTAAAGAAATTGCATTTTCTGAAATTCCTATTATGTACATTAACGTTGCCGGCAAATATGATTTAAAGCAGTTAAAAAAATATGCCGAAGATCTTCAAGATAGAATTGAAGGGTTAAAACAGATTAATGAAGTAAAACTTGTGGGCGCTTTAGATCGTGAAATACAAGTAAATATAGATGCATATAAATTGCAAGCTGCGCAATTAAGTTTAACAGATATTCAGCGAGCAATTGGGCAAGAAAATTTAACGATTTCTGGTGGTAACGTTCCTTTAAATGGCATGAAGCCTACCTTAAGTATTAAGAGTGAATTTAAAACCCCTAGTGAAATCGAAAATATTATTGTTACTTCTGCATCGGGTGCTAAATTATTTATTAAAGATTTTGCAACTGTAGTAGATGGTTTTAAAGAAAAAGAAAGTTACTCCTCATCAAACGGAAAAAATGTTATCACTTTAAATGTGGTTAAACGTTCTGGAGAAAATTTAATTGAGGCTGCTGATAAAATTGAAGAGATTATTGCTGAAATGAAAAAATCAGAGTTTCCTCAAGGACTTGATATTACTATAAGTGGCGACCAAAGTGATAAAACAAAATCATCTTTAACCGATTTAATTAATACAATTATCATTGGATTTATTTTAGTAACCGTTGTACTTATGTTTTTTATGGGGGTAACAAATGCATTATTTGTGGCACTCTCTGTACCGTTATCAATGTTTATTGCTTTTTTGGTAATGCCAAGTATCGGCTTCTCATTTAATATGATTGTACTCTTTTCCTTTATTCTTGCTCTTGGTATTGTTGTGGATGATGCCATTGTGGTTATCGAAAATACGCATAGGCTTTTTGAAAACGGAAAACGCGATATTAAAACAGCTGCAAAAATGGCCGTTGGCGAAGTGTTTATGCCGGTACTATCCGGTACTGTTACTACCTTAGCGCCCTTTATTCCATTAGTTTTTTGGCAAGGTATTATTGGTAAGTTTATGTATTTTTTACCGGTAACATTAATTATCTCTTTATTAGCATCTCTTTTTGTAGCTTATATTATTAACCCTGTGTTTGCAGTCGACTTCATGAAATCACATGAGGAAGAAAGTATAGAGCATGGAAAAATTACTAAAAAAGCTCGCTTGCAATTAATCGTGTATGGTTTTGTTGCTTTGTTCTCATATGTTTCGGGGCATTTTGCAATTGCTAATTTTACAGTGTTTTTAGCGTTCTTTTTAGTTTTAAATCGTTTATGGTTATATAAAGTTATTGAGGCATGGCAGTTTAGAATTTGGCCAGCCTTTGTAAAACGTTATGTAAAAATACTTGAGTGGTTTTTACGTAAACCTTGGAGGCCTTTATTTTATGTATTAATCTTATTAGTTTTTTCAATTGTATTATTTGCAGTTAGAAAACCAAAAGTGGTGTTTTTTCCTGGAGGCGATCCTAACAACGTTTATGTGTATGTTAAATTGCCTGAGGGTACCGACCCTAAAATTACCAATGGTGTAATGAGAAAAGTGGAAGCAAAAGTAGAAACAGTTTTAGGTAAAAATAATCCTTTAGTTGAATCTATGATTACTAACGTAACTATTGGTGTTACCGATCCAAGAGATGGTGATCAAAACTCTTATCCTAATAAAGGAAAAATTGCCATTGCTTTTGTTGAGTTTGAAAAACGTCACGGAGAATCTACTTCAAAATATTTGCAGGGATTACAAGCTTTAGAATGGGATATTCCGGGAGCTGACATTGTGGTAAATAAAGAGCAAAGCGGACCACCAACACCTAAACCAATTAGTATAGAAATTATTGGCGAAGATTTTAAAGTGTTAAATAAAAACTCAGATGATCTTCGGAAATTTATTTCAGATGCCAAAATTCCGGGAGTAGTAAGTTTGAAATCTGATTTTGTGGCTAATAAACCAGAAATTGTTTTTGATATTGATAGAGAGCGTGCTTTAAGAGAAGGTATTTCAACCTATCAATTGGCTATGGAAATTCGTGGTGCTGTATACGGTGTGGAAGCAACTAAGTTTAGAGATGTGGATGATGAGTATCCGGTACAATTACGTTACAAATTAGATCAACGTGTGGATATTGAGACTATTCGTAATTTAAAAATAACCTACCGAGATATGAATATGGGTGGTATGGTTCGTAGTGTTCCTATTTCGGCGGTATGTAATGTACGTTATGATTATACTTATGCTGGTATTAAACGTAAAAACAATAAGCGTGTTATTACCTTATCTTCTGATATTAAAGATGGTTTTAATCCAAATGAAGTGGTAGCTAAGATGGAACGTGTTATGAAAGAGTATAAAAAAACAGGAGATGTTATTGTGAAATTTGCAGGAGATAAAGAAGATCAACAAGCTACCATGAGCTTTTTAGGTAATGCCATGTTAACAGCTATTGGTTTAATGTTGTTGGTGCTTGTTGGCTTGTTTAATTCATTAGGTAAACCATTAATTATTTTATCTGAGATAATATTCAGTATAATTGGAGTAATTATAGGTGTATCATTATTTAAAATGGATATGAGTATTGTAATGACCGGTATTGGCGTTATTGCCCTTGGTGGAGTGGTTGTGAGGAACGGTATTTTATTAGTTGAGTTTGCCGAATTTGCACGTGAAGGAGGTATGAACCTTTACGAAGCAACTGTTGAAGCAGGCCGTACGCGTATGACGCCGGTAATATTAACTGCAACGGCTGCCATCTTAGGTTTAATTCCTTTGGCAGTTGGCTTTAATATTAATTTCGAATCTTTGCTTTCAACTGGTGATCCAAAAATATTTTTTGGTGGAGATAATGTGGCCTTCTTTGGACCGTTAAGCTGGACAATGATTTTTGGTTTATTATTTGCTACAGTTTTAACGCTATTATTAATTCCGTCCATGTACTTAATTACTGAACGATTAAAACGTAAATCAATTATTATTTTAAATCATTTTGAATTGCCAACAGCAGTAATGTATATACCTTTCTTGATCTTAATATTAAGATTGGTTTTAAAAATTCAAGGTAAGAAATTGGATTACGGTAATTTAGATTATTAATAAAAGGTATAAAATTAAAAAGGAGTAACAGTTATGTTACTCTTTTTTTTTTGAAAATAATTTAATATTTGGTTGCCTCTCAAAAAGCAAAAAAATGAAATATATTTTGTAGGCGCCCAATTTTTCTACCTGATATTATTTTGATTTTTTTGCAGAAGCGATAGGCATTACAGAGATTTTGATATTTAAAAAGTTTAAAAGAACTGTAGCACTTTTCTTAAAGGTTTTAAATACGAAGTGTAAAATCTTGGTTTTAAACCATTCACCCTCCAGGCTTTTCTATCTTCATTATTGGCGTTTATCCTGTTTTGAACAGAAACGTTGCTTTGCCCACCTACGCGCATTTTTATGGTGAATTCGTGTAAGTAATTTACGCGTATTTTATTTTTATGAATAAAGCGAAGCATTAATTCATAATCGGCAGAGTGTTTAAATTCTAAATTAAATTTTCCAAATTGTTGGTATACTTCTTTTTTTACAAAAAAAGTAGGGTGGGGAGGCATCCATCCGTGTAAGAATGAATTAGTTTTATGATTTCCACTTTTCCATTTGCGAATTATTTTATTTGTGTTTGTTCTTTCAACATAAAACAAATCGCTGTAAACAGCATCTGAATGATTTTTTATAAACGTTGAAATGTATTTTTCTATAATACTATTATCAATATAAAAATCATCTGAATGTAAGATTCCAATAACATCACCTGTAGCCATGGTAATACCCTTATTTAAAGCATCGTATAGGCCATTATCTTTTTCGGAAATAAATTTCGAAATTTTGTTTTTATATTTTTCTATTATTTGTAATGTTCCATCTTTAGAGCCGCCATCTACAATAATATATTCTATATTTTGGTAAGATTGTTCAAGCACAGAAAGAATTGTTTGCTCAAGCGTTGAAGCAGAGTTATAGGTAACAGTTATTATAGAAACCTTTAAATTCATTACAGTTTATTCGCAAATTCAATTAGTGAAGTAAATTGAAAATCAATTTTATCGTCATTCTTTTTTATTTCCGAAATAAAAACGGTTTTCATTCCGGCATTTCTTCCAAATTCCATGTCGCTTATGCTATCACCTACAATAATACTTTTACTAAAATCAATTTCAGGAAAATCTTTTTGAGCTTGTGTGGCCATGCCAATATTAGGTTTGCGAGTGGGGTGATTTTCTGAACTAAGGTGCGGCGAAAAATAGGCTTTATCAATTCTTCCTCCTAAGTAATTTATTTCATAAATCATGTTTTTATGAATTAGTTCAAGGTCTTCTACGCGGTATAATTGTTTTCCTATTCCTTGCTGGTTGGTTACAATTACAATTTTCCCAAAAATAGAATCTACTTTTTTTAAGGCATCAAAAACCCCTTCAATAAATTCAAATTCTATCCAATGCTTAACGTAATCGTTATCTAATTTTTTATTGATAACCCCATCTCTGTCCAAAAACAGAGTCCAGCTTTTATTAATATTTAAATCCTTTAAAGTCATTTTGTGCTTTTAAATAATCTTCGGGTATACCAATGTCAATAAAATAACCTTCAAACTCAAACCCCGAAATTAAAATTGTGCTTAAGTGTTTTTCGAAAAAATCTTTTTCAATCGAGAAGTTAGTTGCTGGTGATGTTGTTTGTAAATATAAATGTTTATCTAAAATATATACGCCTCCGTTAATAATACCTTCTTTATCAATTCCTGATTTTTCTTTAAAAGAAGTTATTTTATTTTCTTTGTTTTTTTCTATTGTTCCGTATCTGGCCGATTCGTTTACTTTTCTGAGTGCTAATGAAATTTGCGACTTGTTTTGACTATGCAAATTGTAAAATTGAATTAGATTAACATCAAAAAAAGAATCGCCATTTAAAACAAAAACTAATTCTTCGTTGCATTTTTCAAGGGCTAAACGTATTCCTCCACCTGTTCCCAAAGGATTTTCTTCAATTACGTAGTCAATAGTTAATCCATTAAAATTATTGCCATAGTAATCTCTAATTTTTTCGGATAAATACCCTACAGAAAGGATGACGTTTTTTACTCCGTAATGCTTTAAATAATTTAATTGATAATTTAAAAAAGGATTGTTGTTAATAGGCGCCATTGGTTTTGGCAAATTACTAACAACAGATTGTAATCGCGTTCCAAAGCCTCCGGCTAATATGATGGCTGTTGTTATCATTATATGCCAAATCCTATAATGGTTACATCATCTAATTGTTCTAAATTTCCTTTCCAATCAACAAATGCTTTATTAATTGTAAAGTTTTGTTCTTCAAAAGGCATATGATGTGTTCTAATCAGTAATTCTTCTAATTGTTTAAGCTTATATTTTTTTCCTTTCGGCCCACCAAATTGGTCGGCAAAACCATCGGTAAATAAAAAATATTTATCGCCTTGTTTAGCATTAATTTCATGGTTAGTAAAAATGGTTTGTTTTTCTTCATTCGAACCACTTACTCCCCATCTATCGGCCTTGTATTCTTTTAATCCATCTTTTGTTACCTGAAGCATATTGTTTTTTGCACCGGAAAAATAAATTTTGTTATTGTCTTCATTTAACACACAAATAGACATGTCTACACCATCATTAATTTTTGTAGCTGCCGTGTGTGATTGCAAGTTACTTTTAAACTGTTTGCATAATTCAGTTAAAATACCTGCTGGATTGGTTTTAAAATTACCGTTTGAGATAATGTTTTTTATGTTTGAATATGCAAATACACTTAGTAAGGCTCCCGGTATGCCGTGCCCTGTACAATCTATAGCTGCAATATAAATAGAGTTGCCAATTTTTTCAATAAAATAAAAGTCGCCGCTTACAATATCTTTTGGTTTAAACACAATTAAAGATTCGGCGAGCGTAGTTTTTACTTTTATTGTTGAAGGAATAATTGCTTGCTGGATGTGTTTAGAATAGTTTATACTATCCGTTATATCCTTGTTTTTTTCTTCGATAATTGATTTTTGTTTTTCAATTTCACTATTCTTGTTTGTTAATAATACATTTGCTTTTTTCTTTTCGCTAAATTGTTTATATACAAAAAACAGCAACACTATAACAATGAGCATTGCTCCGCCAAAAATATAAACAAGCTTGCCTCTTTGCGAAGATAACATCTGCGATTTTTCTAGTTCTAGGTATTGCACTTTTAGTTGTTGTTCTTTTTTTTCTGATTCGTATTTTGTTTCTGATTCGGCAATTGATTTATTTCTTTCAATATTAATAACAGAATCTTTATACTGCATATAAGTTTTGTAATATTTAAGTGCTTCGTTAGGTTTGTTTTGGGCCTCAAAAATTTCTCCTAAAGCAATGGCATTGTTTTTAATGTTATCATATGCATTTCTTTTGTAATTTATTCTAATCGCCTCAACGTAATAACCGGTGGCTTTTTGGTAGTTTTTCTTTATAAATTCTATTGAGCCTAAACTAGCAAGAGAGCTTGCTAATCCGTAATCGTCGTTCATTTCTCTAAAAACAGGTATTGTGTTTAAATAATTTTTTTCGGCCTCAGTATAATTTTTATTTCTTAAATATGCCTCGCCAATCATTGAAACTGCCATGGCAGCATAATTTAAAATGTTTTGTTTTTTAAAACTTTCTTCGGCTTTTTTAAAGTAAATAATGGCCTCTTCAATTTTGCCTTGCTCAATTAAAATGCTGCCAATTCCAAAAGAAGTAACAGCAACCATGTTTTCGTTAATTGGTTTTTGATTGGCGTATTTATTTGATTTTAAATAATACTCAAAGGCTTTTTTATTGTTTTTAGTTCCTAAATAAACATTACCAATGCTATTGAGAACGTTTGTTAAACCATAAATATTTTTTGTTTGCTCAAACAGGTCAGCACTCTTAATTAAATTGCTTATTGCAAGATCGTATTTTCCAATGGTGGTTTGGGCACTTCCTAATCGGCCATAGGCAGATGCCATACCGAATAAGTATTTATTTTTTTTTGCAATTTGTAATGCGTTTTCTGCTAAGGTTGCTGCGCTGTCGGGATTGTTACCTTCAATAATTCTTGAGATCTTACAGAGTATTTTAACTCTTGTAGTATCATGAGATACCGCAAATACTTTGTTTAGGCTATCTATTATTCTTTCGTCATTTTGAGCCGAAATAGAATTACTCAATAACAAAAAGAAACAAAAAAGAAGAACCGAAAGTTTTTTGATCATATTTATTTTTTCGGAAATAAATTCATTTCAACTAACTCACAAATGGTATGCCCTAAAAGCATATGGCATTCTTGAATTCTTGGAGTATCGGTACTCGGAATATTTATTAAGTATTTACTTAGGCCATTCATTTTTCCACCGGTTTTTCCTGTAAAGGCGATGGTTGTTATACCCATTTCATTGGCTTTTTCAAGTGCTTTAATTACGTTACCGCTATTTCCACTTGTACTTAAGCCAATTAAGATATCGCCTTTTTTTCCCATTGCTTCAACTAGCCTGCTGTAAATAATATCGTAGCTATAGTCGTTGGCAACTGCAGTAATGTAGCTTGTGTTTACATGTAAAGCTTCCGAAAACAAAGGAGGACGGTCATAATAAAATCTTCCGCTTAATTCAGCGGCCAGATGTTGCGCATCTGCTGCGCTGCCACCATTTCCACACCATAAAACCTTTCCGCCGGCTTTATAACAAGTTACAATTTCATTAATTGTAGTATTAACGGCGTTTAAGATCTCGGTATTTGATAATAAAGAGGTTTTTAGACTGATTGACTCTTCAATTTTAGATTTTATAAAATTTATCA
>Ga0066439_1000396_pt1 | contig 15372 bp, 9 predicted proteins | sample LakWasMet57_HOW8_2_FD_59527 | JGI IMG/M metagenome (GOLD analysis project Ga0066439, IMG submission 59527) | Freshwater sediment methanotrophic microbial communities from Lake Washington under simulated oxygen tension - Sediment Metagenome 57_HOW8 | ecosystem: Environmental > Aquatic > Freshwater...
TTTTCTAAAAACAAAAATTGTTTTTCAATTCGTTTTTCAAAACTAATATCATCAGCATCCATTCTGGCTATGTATTTTCCTTTAGCCATTTTAATTCCTTTATTTAATGAAAAAATTAAACCTTCATTTTTATCATTTTCCAGAAGAACTATACGTTTGTCGTTATAGGAATTTATTATGAATTTTGAGTTATCTGTGCTTCCATCATTTATTATTAAAAATTCAATATTTTTATGGGTTTGGGCCAAAATACTATCTATAGCTCTTCTTAAAAAAAGTTCTGCATTATATACTGGCATTAATACTGTTACTAAATTATTGTCCATTCTGCAGGATAAATACTGGTATTAAAATTTGGTTCTTGGTTTAGGTACCATTTGTTTGGTGCTACAACAATTTTATTTAATTTTTTATTTAACCAAGCAGCCCACCAAGAGAATGAACTATTGGCAATAATATTATGCGTACAACTTGACATAAGAAATAAATCTTCTGATATTGAATTTGTCTGTTCAACAAAGAAAGTGTCGTAGTTGAGTTTTATGTTTGATTTACACCATTCTATATCGTCTGAAAAAACAAATACACTTATGTTTTCCTGCTCTAATTTATTTTTTATCAACGCTAACCCTTTCTCATAATATTCTATATTTAATTGATTGTAGATTGCGCTATATTTCGAAAGATAATCACCTCGCCGAATATGAATACTTACTGATACTGGTTTTGATAAAATATTCGTTTGAACTTTAAGCGCATTGGTACTTAATGGATTTTTGATTGTAAATTGTTTACGGATTTCGTCTTCAATACCTTCAAAATATTTATAAGATTGCCAATACCCTATTAGGTATGCATTTTTTTTTAAATTTAAAATTTCGGGATGGAAGGTTTGTGATTTTTCATTTACTAAAACGGTAGAGTAGTCTTTAATTAAATAGGCTATTATTCCCTTTAAACTATTTTTTTTAAGCGTGTCAGCAATTCGGCCTTCTTTAAAATTTTCTATATTAATTTCAGAATCTAAGGATTCTCTAAAAGTAATTTCCTTGCTATTTATTTTATAAAATGATTTGTCGATGCAAATTGTTTGGTTAACTGCTCTTTTTTTTAGAGCAAGTGCTAAGGCGTATTGAAATAGTTGATTGCCTAAACCACCTTGTATTTTAACAACTATCATTTTTTTAGCGCTACAATATGAAATCCAAAAGATAAGAGTTCTTTTGAGCCTGTATCTTTTTCAGAAAAACGTAATAGGGCTTTGTTTGATATTCTAAAGGCTAATTTTTCTAAAAAGGATAATTTACTTTTGGAATATTCTTGTGCCATATAGGGTGCCCTAGAAAGCTCTTGATTTATAAAATCAAAATAATTTCCGTTTTGGCTAATTGAAGTAATTTCAAATCCATTTTCTACAAGGTGTTTTTCGTAAAAATATTTATTAAAGCCCGAATAATAATGATGTGGTGCAAAATGTGTCATACTGCAAAATGGAGCCGTAATAATTAAGACACCGTTTTTTTTAAGTAAGCGGCTAAATTCTTTTATTGCCAAAATTGGAGTTGGGATATGTTCAAATACTTCTGTGCATAAAATTGCATCAAAACTCGCATCCTTTTCCGGAATAGAAGAAATATCTGATATAATATCTAATTTTCCGTAGTCCCATGAAGGCATTTGTAAGCCTTGGCTTAATTGTTTTGGGTTATATTGAGCAAAATCTTGTGATACATAATTTAAATGGGTACAATATTTTTTATATTGTTGTTCACCTGCACCAGCATCTAAAATCCTATTTCCAGAAGGCAACGATTCTAAAGTTTTTTTAACCCAATTAATTCTTACCTCTTCATTGCTCATAAAATTATTTCTTTATAAGAATTGTGTTTATAAATGTGTCTGCAAAAACATGATATCCTTTTTCTAATAAAAAATTAGTAATAGTTTTTGATTTGTTGCCAATGTCAAACTTTGTGTCAAATTTTATGGTTTCAACACAAATTATTTTTGGATAGTTGCTTTCAAATGATAATGAGCGCAAAATCTTTTCATCCAAGCCTTCTACATCAAGTGTTAAAATATCGGGAAAAACTCCTCCATGATGTTTTTTTATGATGTCATCAATGGTTAATACTTTTATTTTTCTTTTATTTTTTATAGAGTAACCCAATTTTTCATAGTTAGAAGCTTCGGTTTCTGAACATGTATTTAATGTATCTGAATCAAACTCAAAATAATCAATTTCTCCATTTTTATCGTTTACTCCAATGTTAAGATTAATATCATCTTTTCTGTGCTTTTCAAAAAGACTAAATAAATTTGTATTTGGTTCAATATTTATTCCTCTTGCACCGTTTTGGTAAAATATTGCAGTGTTGTTGAAGTGATAAGGATGGTTAGCCCCTATATCAATGTATGTTGGGTTAATTATTTTTAATAATTCGAGAGCTTTTTTAATAAGGAGGTCTTCGCCGTTTTGCGAATAGGATATTTTTTGATAATGCTCGGGAAGATTTAATTTATATTTTATTTTATTTTTTATTAATTCGTAATTATTTTTTTTTGGTTCAACTATATTTTTAGATGGGTGAAAGTATTTTTGATTTAAAAACAGAACATCTCCAGCAACACTATTAACAATTGTTTTAGCCGGCACAAAACCAAATTTATTTAAATACGATTCAATATCTTTTTTTAGTGGCTGACCTTTGTAAAGTTCTTCAAGTTCTACTTCTATCCAAATTGCTCTTGTATGATTTAGAAAGGTATCAGCTCCTGTTAATACTAATTTCTCCGCGCCTTGCACATCTATGTGCATTAAATCTATCATCGAAATTAATTCATTTTTACAGAAATTATTTAATGTATCTGTTTTAACTTTTTCTTTTGTTTTAAATTTAAGCCAGTTAAAATGCTCAGAAACTTTATGAGGAGAGAGTAAGGAACTTGATTTATTACCAAAATTAAAGTCTACATTTTTATGTTCTTCCGGTTTTCCTGATGATACATAAAAGTCAGCCTCGCCAACAGAATCACTTAAGGCGAAATTAAATAAACGAATGTTTTTCTCCTTTTTAAATTTTGTGATATTTTGTTGAGATAATAAATAATTACTTTCTAAAGCTTCAAAAGAAAAGATAATGGCATTTTTAAACATGTTAGAATATCTTATACTGTCCTCTGCTTCACAACAGCCAATATCAAAAAAAATCAAATCTTCATTTTTTTCAAACAAAGCAAATAACTCTTTTTCAATTGGGTGCTTAAGGTTTATATATTCTTCTGTTTTGGTCATGCTTTTACGACACTATAGTTCATTTGATTTATAATAAATCCACAATCAGATCGAAGCGCAATTTCTTTATCCAAATTTTCTTCGAAAATTAAATTAATACAATCTTTGTGGTGCACTAAATTAATTTCGTTTACCGCAACACCAATTGATAAATTAATAATTCCTGCGCCATATAAAATTGCATCTTCTTTAAATTGAAATAAGTAATTTCCAACTTCATAACTAGCTGGCTTTGTCCAAACTGTTCTGATTGGAGCTCCTTCATTAGATGTAAAGCCAATTCCAACAACTGTATTGTTTAATTTTGCGCGAACTTCTATATCTGCATGAATTAAAAATTTAGTTCCAGCCTGAAATTCGTTCTGATTTATTTTATTTTCATTTTTGATGGTTAAACTTCTGATAAAAACAAATTCATTTTTTTTAGAATCTTTAAAGTCAATATGGCTCGTATTATCATTTTCATATTGGCTATTGTATTCGGTTACAATTGTATTTATGTTATCAATATTTCCTGCTTTTCCGTTATTTAAAAATATTCCTTTTTTGCATAAATGTTTTATCGAAGCCATATTGTGACTCACAAATAAAATGGTTCTTCCGCTTTTACTTATGTCGCCCATTTTATTCATGCATTTTTTTTGAAATTCGGCATCTCCAACTGCTAAAACTTCATCGATGACCAAGATTTCGTTTTCTAAAAATGCTGCTACTGCAAAAGCTAATCGCAATTGCATACCGCTGCTATAGTGTTTTAATGGCGTGTCAATAAATCTTTCTACTCCTGCAAACTCAACAATTGCATCAAAGTTTTTTAAAATTTCAGCCTTGCGCATTCCTAAAATTGAACCATTCATGAAAATGTTCTCGCGCCCGCTTAATTCAGGGTGAAAACCGGTGCCAACTTCTAATAAACTGGCAATTCTTCCGCGACTAATTATTTTACCAGAGGTTGGCGGAGTAATTTTTGATAATATTTTTAATAAAGTTGACTTACCGGCACCGTTTCTACCAATTATTCCAACTGTATCACCTTGTTCAACATTAAAGCTGACATCTTTTAAGGCCCAAAATTCTTCAGTTTTTAAAGAAGGTTTTAAAAAGGAGAATAGATTTTCCCTTAAACTCAAATAAGGCTTGTTATTGCTTTGAATTTGGAATTTTTTACTAATTTCTTTTATTTCGAGAATGGGCTTCAATCACGTAAATATAAAAAAAGACCCACAGATTGCCAAGTTATTTAACAGCTAAAACACGTGTTTTGTGGGAGTAAAACATAAATGCGTCAATCTTTTTGTTTAGAAACAAAATCTTTCAACTGACTTACTGTTTCGTTGTATGAAAATATATCTGAAATCGCTAAAAAATTCTCTTTTTCGCTACATCGGTAATAAAGCATTTTAGCAGCTTCAAGTTTTTCGCGATCATGAATAAATAGCTTTAAAATTAGTAATATTTGGTCTGTCGAATAACAATATTCATTATAGGTTTTTTTAAAAGCCTCAATTCGTTGTGAGTCATTTGAATAAACACTCAATCTCTCTTCAAGGTTTTTTATTTCTTCTGTTTTTGATGGGGTTTTGCACTTTATTTTTGATTGTGTTTTTGGATCTACTGCACTTTTAAAAAAAACATTTAATTCATTAACAGAGGCGTCAAAACGGAATGTTTTCTTGAGTTCTTTTTTGTTTATACTGTCGGATAGATTGAAGTAAGCAATTTTAATTATTTTTAATTTTTCAATTTCAAAATCTATATACTTCAAAATAAAATTTAATTGCTCAACTGTTAGACAGTTATTTCTACAAACGTTTTCTGCAATAATATATTTATCCTCTTCTACTTGTGCTTTTACCATTAGTAAATTTGTGTAATTAAGATATTCGGGGGGCATTCCCGTAATACAGTTTCCCTCTTTAGGTAGGTTGTTAAAATAAATGGGCTTACCCTCTTTTAATTCGCAAAAATGACCAAGGCGGGTGTTTTTATATTTTGTGGTAGTATCTATAATTGGTTTTTCGGGCACCAAGGGGTTTGGTAATTTTTTAATATCATAAAAGCCTGCATAGCTTAATTTTATTTTTCCTTTTTCTTGGTTTATTCTGTAATTAAATTCTTTGTTTTTGGTTTGTTTGCCTTTTTCATACAAATAAACAACAGTTTCAAATTTTGTTTTGTCATCAAATTCAAATTTTACATGTAAGGTGTCTTCATAAATAGATTGGATAAGAACATTTGTTTGAGGCACTTTGTTTTGAATAGAGTCAAATGCAGTTAATGTAAATAATTCGCCTTTTGCTGAAAAAATGCGAATATTGTTTTGAGAAAAAACTGCATTTGAAACAATAACAAATAAAAGGAAACTAATATATTTCATTATTTAAATGTAGTATTTAATTAATTTGATTTTCATCTTTTTTCTTAAAATAATTAAAAACAAGTTTGGCTTTTGAATTGCCTATGGCTTTTTCTAACTCTTCAAAACTTGCCTCTTTAATTTGTTTTACACTTTTTAATTCTTGTAAAAGGGTTTCGGCAGTTTTATCACTTATTCCTTTTATTTCATTTAATTCTGTTTTAAAAGTTTCGCGGCTGCGTTTATTTCTGTGGTGTGTAATCCCAAATCTATGCGCCTCATCTCTTATTTGCTGTATAATTTTTAAAGTTTCACTTCGCTTATCTAAATACAATGGCAATGGATCTCCGGGAAAATAAATTTCTTCTAATCGCTTAGCTATTCCTATAACAGCAACTTTTCCAATTAAGTTTAATTTTTTTAAACTTTCATAGGCAGCTCCTAATTGTCCTTTGCCACCATCAATTACAATTAGTTGAGGCATTGGTAATTTTTCTTCAATCACCCTTGAGTACCTTCTGTAAATAATTTCTTCCATAGTTGCAAAATCATTTGCGCCTACAACAGTTTTTACATTAAAATGTCGGTATTCTTTTTTTGCCGGCTTGCCATCTATAAAAACCGGCATGGCGCTTACCGCATATTCGCCTTGAATGTTACTGTTATCAAAGCCTTCAATACGTCTGGGTTGCTCCTTCATTCTCAGATCTTTCATCATTTGGTTCATGATTCTATCTGTGTGTTTTTCAGGATCGGTAAGGGCTATTTGATTTTCCCTTTCAATTTTATTTGCAAGTGCATTTCTTAAACAAAGATCGAGCAATTGTTTTTTATCCCCTATTTTAGGAACTATATATTCGCAATCTGGCAATTTTATTTCCGGTATAAATGGCACTAAAATTTCTTTACTGTTACTGTTAAACCTGTTTCTAAATTCTATTATTGCAAATAATAAAAGGTCTTCATCGCTCTCATCTATTTTCTTTTTGAGTTCTATTGTTTGAGCGTGAATTATTGCGCCATTTATAATTTTAAAATAATGCACAAATGCGTTTTTTTCATCGCTAACAATATTAATAACGTCGGTATTAGTAATTGATGGATGAACAATGGTTGATTTACTTTGGTAATTGCTTAGGGTTTCAATTTTATTTTTTAAAAGTTCTGCTTTTTCAAATTCATATTTTTCGGCCGCCTGTTGCATTTTATCTTTCAAATCGCGCAATGCAAAGTTTATATCGCCTTTAATAATTTGTTTAATTTCTTGAATGTTTTGATTATACTCTTCTTCACTTTGCTTGTTAACACACGGTGCTTTGCATTTGCCAATATGAAATTCTAAGCAGGCTCTAAATTTTCCTTTGTTTATATTTTCTTTACTTAGGTCGTAACTGCAAGTGCGCAAAGGATAGGTTTGTCTTATTAAATCCAGTAAAGTGTGCATTATTTTTACCGAGGCGTAGGGGCCAAAATAATCACTACCATCTTTTACTTGGCGGCGAGTATGAAATAATCTAGGGAATCGTTCTTTTTTTAAGATAATCCAAGGATATGTTTTATCATCTCGTAAGTTAATATTATACTTTGGCTTAAGGTTTTTTATAAGGTTATTTTCTAACAACAAAGCATCTAATTCTGAATTCACTTTTACGGTTCGTATATCTCGAATTTGTTTTACCATCATTCGTAAACGACCGCTATCATGCTCTTTCATGAAGTAAGATGAGACCCTTTTTTTTAGATTTTTAGCCTTACCAACATATAATAAAAGCTCATTTTCATCATAATATTGGTATACCCCTGGAAGATCGGGCAAGGTTTTTATTTGCGACTGTATGTGTTCAGAAAAATCCTCTATCACTGCATAAAGTTATTAATTACCTTTTAAAATGAGCTAGAATATTACTTTTATTGATAAGATTGTTTACGGACTTTATGAAATTTTATATCGGATAAAATGGAAGATTTGGTTGATGTAAAAACAAAAAATCCCACATAAAGTGGGATTTGAAGTGCGGGTGAAGGGACTCGAACCCCCACGCCTTTCAGCGCCAGATCCTAAGTCTGGTGCGGCTGCCATTACGCCACACCCGCATTTTAGGAACACAAAGATAAGATTTTTTTAAAACCTCACAAAAATTAGTTTTAGTTTTTTTGGATCACTACTTTTTCAATAAAACTAACGGTCTCAGAGCTAATGTGTAGAAAATAAACGCCATTATTTAATGCAGAAAGATCAAGTTGAGCATGATTTCCAACTTGATTTAGGGTTTCCATGAGCACGCTCTGTCCTACTAAATTAACAACATTGATTTTATAGTTGTTTATAGTTTTTGGGCTATTTAAGTATATATTACCATCAGATGGGTTAGGATAGATGGATAAAAAAGTGTTGCCATGGTTCTCTTGTAAACCAAGAATTTCTGAGTTAGCGGTAACCTTTTCTTTAACAACATTTAATACATTACGGTTGTTTTGATTTGCACTGTATTCTGCCAAAAAGCCAACAAGGTATAAATTATCTGATATATATTGGCTTGCTCCGTTAGTTGATGTTGGAACGCTTAATGTAAATGTTTTTTGATATGATTGGCCTTGTGTGCCACCTGTTGTTGGAATTAGGCCTGCGTTTCCAAACGATCCGTCAAATGAGTGTACTAACGTGTTGTGGTGCTTAAACTGATATGGTTTTAATACGTATGACAAATAAGTACTCGAATAATTCCCTAATTGATAATAAGGCGACCAAGGCACATTGTAATAATTGTTTAGTTGATTATAACCATTTGCTGATGCATCTGCGGAAGGACCACTAACATTATTTTCTATTAAGTAGGCATTTAGTCGCAAGTCGCCTTTTACATCCCCAATAAAATCGGCTTTTACAGTAAATGATAATTGTTTAGTTATTAAATTATAGGATTTATTAATGATACTGATACTGGCAGGTGTAACTGTTTTTAATTGGTTTGCAATAAGGTTGCTGTAATATGGACGAGTAACTGCAACGCTTCCAAGAGTAGAAAAATAATTTCTGTCAATCATGGCAGTAGAGGTGTTTTTTTTGTACGCGCCTAATATTCCAGCCGAATTAATTTCTTTTAAACTATCAAGGTCATGAACATTTACAACAATTACAGAATCGTTTTGTAAGGCAAGTAGTTTTTCTTGTGCATCTGTACAATCACCATCAAAGGCACTTACAAACTGTTCTACTAAAATTGATTTTTTTGGCGAATAACTTTGCACCGTAACGTATGTAATTGTGGTATCGTTTGTTTGATTTTGATCCTGAATAGTATTTACAGAACTAATCCAAACCTTTGCTTTATAATTTCCTGGATTTGAAACTGTATATGGTAATGAAAATGTATTTAATTGAGTTTGTTTATAGCTTAAGCCATTGTTAAACGTAAATGTTTGTGTATTTATGGATGAATTTCCAATAGTATAATTTAACGTAATAGTATTAATATTTAATGCCCCAAGGTTAGATAAATTGACTTTTATTGAATCGCTTGAATTGGTAAGTATATATTTTGTTGTTTCTATAGAAGTAACTGCGCCATCTAAATTATTAGCCAATGTAATTACCTCTACATCGTCTACCCAAAGTTGATATTTGTTATTAGAATTATTTTTAAAGGCAAAGCGTAATGTTTGTCCTGCAAAACTTCCTAAGTTAACCGAATGCCTTGTCCATGAGCTGTTTTCACCGGTTGTAGAAAATAATAAATCACCTATTGCAAAATCTTGAGCTCCAAGTACACCTGTTTTGTTAGTGCCATAAACCTCATAGCTTTCAAGAAAATTAGCGTCCGGACTTTTTGCTAACCAAGTTAAAACTGTATTAGCGGTAATATTGGTGATGGATGGTGTAATAACCCATCTATTTACAGCCACTAAAGTATCTAACCAGCTAGTACTAACTAAAAATGTATCGTTCTCCAAAGTGTTATAAACAACAGCCCAGCCTTCTGTTTTAAGCGCTGGTACATTAAAGGGCTTATTAGGATTTGCGGCAGAGCCAATGTTATTTTTTAACCCATCATTAATAACACTAAACGAAGAGGGAATTATAGTGTATTGCACAGAACTAGATGATGTTGTGTAAGTTTGTAAACTTAAATTACCAAAACTGTTGCTAAATAATGTTTGCGAAATCAATTGCGAAACTGAAATGTAAAACAATGTAACTAATAAAATCTTTTTCATTTTTCTTCTATACTAATTCTGTCTTTACCATCAAAAAGTGGCGCTTGAATACTAACCACTTTTAAAGGTTGCTTACTTGTTGTTTTAACTGAATGAATTGTGTTTTTGGGAATAAAAATCAAGTCGTCTTTTTTAATTTTGAACGACTTGTTTGCTAACCTCATTTGCCCTTCACCTTCTATAACCAAAACGTGTTCGCTATGAAATTGATGTTTATGAGGTTTTACTTCATTCTTAATTACAATGCAAAAACTGCTGGCTAAACTATCACTAAATAATAATGTGTTATATATGTTTTCTGTTTTCGCCGGTATGCTTACCGTGTCTATATTAACAACGGTTTGCGAATTGACAGAAAAAATAGTGGATGTTAATATACTTAAAATCCAGTAACGCATTAATTTTTATTAATAGGCTTAGATTGCGGCACCACGCTCGTCATAGGCGCTTGCCCTAACATTTGTGGTGTAATCATTGGCATTACGCGTTTAACTTCCGTATAATTTGGATTTAACTGTAAAGCACGGTCCCAGCATTGCTTAGCCTTAATGTATTTTTGACTGTTAAAATACGCGCCGCCTAAATTATACCATCCTTCAGGGTTGTACGGGTCAAGCAAAGTACATTTTTTATATGCAACAGCTGCCGAATCCATACGACCACGGTTAAACGCACTTGCTCCACGGTTTTTAAGATCGTTGTAATACACAATATAATAATTTCTTAAATACGGGTTGTTTGGATATAAACGCTCGGCATTTTTCCAATAGTACAGAGCTTCAAAATCTTTTCTTAATTTAAAGTAAGCTAAGCCTAAATTTAAATAACCATTTACATATCGTGGATGCAATTCAACGGCATGTTTTAAGAAACCTATACCTTTATATAAGGCAGCGTCTCTTTTAGAGGCATAACCACCTTGTTTTACTTCTTCGTCTGTAATATGCAAGGTGCCGTTGTAATCATTATAACGTGTAGAATCTTGACCAACAACTTGTACGCCTGTAATTTCTTTCGTATCAGCAAGGTCAACCCAACGTGCGCCGGCGTTACCTAAAACCAATACTGAGTTTGGCATAGTGTTTACATCCTTTAAAAATAACGTCACGTCATTTTTCCAGTCAAAATTACGCTCCCATGTTTTACAACCAAATAAAAAGCCAACAACTAAAACTATTACAACCAAAACGGCTTTTCTAACATTAATAGTAATGGCACTTAGTTTATCAAATCCTTTTAAGATAAAGTAGGCTGCTCCGATACAAAAACCAATAGACGAGTGAAAGATCAAACGTTCACCCATTGTTGCACCAATATCCATTAATACGTTACCAATTAATAAGGCAAATAAAATATATGTCATTAAAGCAAATCCAAGGATGTGTTTTTTTAATGTGTACTTAATTGCCATAATAACCATTCCCACATGCAGGATTATTGAAAGTATAAAATCCCAACTGGTAAAGTGTCTGTATTCAATAGTGTTATAAGAATAGTCAGATGACAATGGGTGAGGGAAACATTGTAGCCAGAAATATTTTAACAACACATACCCTTTCGTCGCAAAACGCTCTTCGCCGTTTGCTAATAAATATGGATTGTTTAAGATTTCTGTATCTGGCACACCTGGCTTTAATTTTACTGCCATTAAACGCATTCCTAAATACACCAACATTACAAAATAAAACCAACCCATTAATTTATGAAAATTGTTTTTCTTATTTGTGCCCATCATAAAAATTCCTACAAACATAAATAAGAACGGAAATAACCAAAACGATTTAATTGGTTTTGCGCCAGGTAATGCATGCATGTCAAAATCACGTTTTAAATAAAGCATTAAAAAGGCACAAAAAACAAATGTTAGGCCAAGGTAAAGCGTTTGTTTAAATTCTTTGGTTTCAAAAAATGTTTTAACATCAAAATCGTTTTCTGTAAATGTGTAAACTGCAAGTGGCACCAATATTAGTAATGTAACCGCATATTCTTTTGATAAAAGTGCGAGTAAGAACATGATGGAAGCCCAGAAAAGATCCCAGCCTTTTTTGGTTTCTAAATACTTAAAGGTGTAGAGGAAGGTGAGTGAGAGAAAGATTAATGAAAAAATCTCGTCACGACTTTTCACATTCGCAATTGCTTCTGAGTGAATTGGGTGCATGGTAAACAATAAGGCAGCTAAAAAAGCTAAGTCTTGATTTGTACGGAAAAAGTATCGAGAGAAAACTAAATATAAAAACACACAACCTAAAGCAAATGTCCAAATATTATTAAAGTGACGAACTTTAGCACCATAAACCTGGCAATCTACTTCATTAAAAATACCGTCAACATTTAAGTCTTCGTCAGAATCATTCTTAAAATTTTTGTTTGTATCCCAACAGTTATAACACTCGTTTTGTTGAGCCATACCGTCACCATTTAAATCAACAAAATCATTGTATTCATAATTGGTTTCGGGTCTGCCGCAAGGAGAAGTGAAGTTAACTAAATCTTTATCTAGCACCCCGTTTTTATTCGAGTCTTCTACTTTTAAATATAAACCTGTTCGGTAAGCGCCAATTATTTCTTGTTCAATAGCAAAGCTAACTACAGAAAGTGGACGATAACGACCTCCGGCTAATTGATCTGTAGCACACATTCTACGGTAAAAACTTTCGTAAGCATCTTTTGTTAAAATGCCTTGTATACCTCTAATACCTTTAATAACGTGGTCATTTTGATGGATAATGATTCCATCATCCAATGCGTATTCGCCATTAATAGAGGTGATATAAAATGTAAAACCCACTATACCAATAATGACCATGGCCATTTTATGGGTTAAAAAAGTAAAATACTTAAAAGTGTTAGATAACTCCGGAAAAGTAGGTTGTTTTAATGATTTTGTTGGTTGTGCCATAAATTAAAAATATCTGCAAAATACAAATATAAACGTTATTAAAACGCAAAAAAACACAAAATAGTGCATATGATAGAAGATTTTTTACTATTTTGCTTTGGATAATGCAAAAAAATAAAATTCATTATAGTCTCTTGGTAATCAGCATCCTATTAATGATAGGTGCAATTTTATTAAACCATCGGTTCTCATTTTCGGTGGCTCAAATATCAAAAAATTGCGAATTAAAAATCAATGAAAAACAAGTAGCATCAAAAAACGCCCTTAATTTATTATTAAATGATACTATTAGAAAAAATAGTAGTGGTTTCGAAAACCTTTTTAAAACCGAAAGTATTGGGTTGTATAAATTTAAAAACGACAGTCTTGTTTATTGGAACAATGCTCAAATTCCACTTGCTTACGAAAAAAAACTATTTGATAAGGATTTTGGAATAGCCAAATTAAAACAAGGGTATTATTTATATTTTAAATCGCAACAAGAAAATCTGGTAGGCCTTGCGCTTTGTTTATTAAAGCCAAATTACGACCTCCAAAATAACTACCTAAAAAACAATTTTAGTTTTTGGACTGGTATCCCGAAAGAACTAGATATTTCTACAATTGGTTCGCCAGAAAATGCTGTTTCATTAAATAACGAGCACCTATTTTTTCTTTCTGGAAATGAACTGGTTTATCATTCAAATATAATTAGTAACGGTTGTTTTGTTTTGTTTTTTATAGGCTTTATTATCGCCTTAATTTCAATTTTATTACTTGTAAAATCAACTACAAACAGCTTAAATTTAGTTGTAGGGTTATTAGCGGTTTTAGTTTTTAGAGCCGTTATGATTTGGTTAAAATGGCCAACGTTTTTTTATAGAGGTGTATTATACGATGTTCAGTTATTTGGCAACGCCGATTCTAAAATAAATGCTTATTTAGGCGATATTTTATTAAACGCAATAGTTTTTGTTTTTATAAGTGTTGTTGCCGGGTTTAAGATCAAAAAAGGAAGTAACAAAATTTTAAACGTGTTTAATGCCTTGTTTTTGGTTATTGCCGTTGGTATTATTGTTGTTCAGTTTAATAGTGTTATCAGAAGTTTGGTGAGCGATTCAACACTTAATTTCGATTTTTTAAGCATCTTTAGTATAAAGTATCCTGCATTTATTGCATTATTTGCCTTAACCTGCTATTGTTTGGCAGTTTTTGTTTTAATTCATAAGCTCACCTTATTTTTTGATAATAAAATAATTAAAGATTTTTTTCTTTTTGCCTTTTTAATTTTTGGCATTTGTGTTATAATTGATTTAGTTTTTAGTTATGAAAAATTATTTGAAAGTTATTGGTTGTTGGTTTTTGCCTTACCATTATTTATTTTAACTAAATTAAATTATGCAAAAAACTCGCTCGGTTTGGGTTTGCAAATTTTAATTATGTCGGTTATTACCTCCTTATTTTTTAATTATTACATAAGCCAAAATCAAAAACTAGACCTTAAATTATTATCCTACACATTAAGCGAACGAAAGGATGCAATTTTAGAAAGTGAGTTTGCCGCCATTCCAGAAAAAATTTCGAAAGATGAAAAATTAAATGTATTAATTGAGTTTTTACCAAATAGCGAAAAGGAAGTAGAGCAGTTGTTAAAACAAAAATTTTTTGGAGGTTATTTTAACCGGTATAATTTAGAATTTTCTTTGTTTGATAAAAGCTGTAAGCCGCTGCTGTTGCCAAAAGACCCAATTCTTTTAAACGAAGGTTTTTTTGAGGATCAAATAAAATATTTACAAACCGATTCTGTATCGCAAAATTTATTTTTTATTGCCGCTTACAAAAAAAAATCTCGTTACATCGGAAAAATTTCTTTAGGAACTAAGAATTTGTACGTGCGGTTAGAGCCAAAACAATTTGAGGAACTAGGAAGTTTTCCTGATTTATTGCTTGATCAATCACAACAAAAACCCGATAAATTAAAAAAATTCAGTCATGCTGTCTATCGCTCCGAGCAAATATCCAGCCGTTATGGCGATTTTAATTATCCATACTTTGGTAGCGATTCATTAGCGATTTCTAAAACAAATCCAAATTACATCCATTATTTTTTTAATCCCGACGAAGAAACTCAAATTATTATTAGTCAAAAAGTAAAAGACTGGGGTTATTATTTTACGTATAACTCTTATTTGTTTTTGTTTTTCTCCTTTATAAGTTATTGTTCTTATCTTGTTTATGCTTTAATTTTTACCGACCGTTTTAAATCATCCTCATTTACTCGCCGTATTCAGGCCATAATTATTGTTTTATTATTGCTTGCAATTTCAGCGGTGGGCTTAACGTCTGCTAGATTGGTATCCGATCAGTTTGAAAACGATAATGTAAAACAGTTGCAAGAAAAAACTCAAACAATTATTAATGAATTAGCAACGCAATTTACGCCAAATGAAATTTTTGATGCGTCGCAAAAAGAATTAGTTAACCTAAAGTTAAAGGAATATGCCCATTTGTTTAATACCGACATAAGTTTATTTAGTAGCAATGGAACATTGTTTAATACCAGCGAGCCGCGCTTGTATGATCTTGGTTTGGCCGCTTCTTTAGTAAATCCACAAGCATATTCAGATT
>Ga0066439_1000398_pt1 | contig 15118 bp, 12 predicted proteins | sample LakWasMet57_HOW8_2_FD_59527 | JGI IMG/M metagenome (GOLD analysis project Ga0066439, IMG submission 59527) | Freshwater sediment methanotrophic microbial communities from Lake Washington under simulated oxygen tension - Sediment Metagenome 57_HOW8 | ecosystem: Environmental > Aquatic >...
AAATACAACAAAAGCTTTAATACAAAATAACAACTATTATTATTTAACAATCAGTAATAGCAACAATGGTATTTTTTGCCCCTTTGCAAAAAAAGATAGTATTTACATATCGCTGCCGGATACTTGTATAAAGCCGTTGGTAATTCCAAATATTTTTACGCCAAATGATGATGAAGTAAATGATGTATGGCGTTTTACAATGCCTTATGGTACAAGGTTAAATGGAGTATTTGTTTATAACCGTTGGGGTACTTTAATTTATAATATTGATGAAGTATTACTTAATGCAGATAACTCAAAACTAAAAGTAGTACGTTGGGATGGCCACACAACAAGTGGAGAGTTGTGCAGCGATGGTATTTATTTTTATGTAGTGTCTGTTACTGAAAACGGTGAACAAAAAACATTCAAGGGTAATGTTACTTTATTGAGGTAAAATTTTTTAAACGATGTTGTTCTATCTTCTCCCTCAAGGGGAGATAAGAGAGGGGCTTTATACCCTAACCCTGCAAGTAGTGATATTACAATTGTGAGTAAAACAGAAGCCGAAAATTTAAGCGTTACTATTAAAGATGTTACAGGTAAATTGGTTTACAGTAACAACTTGCAAACCAATAATTTTATTGGTAAATTAGATTTAAATTTAATTAACGGTTTATACCTAATTACTATTAATAATAACACTAATGAAAGCATTACTAAAAAATTGGTTATTGCTGAATAATGTGTTTTGTTTTTATCTTTTAAAACATCAAACGCCCAGATAGCAAATTATGTTAGTAACGGAAGTTTTGAAAGTTTGTATACTTGCACAGTTCAATTACATGAAACTATCACTAAAAATTGGATGGGTATAGACTCAACAAAATTTACAGCCTTTGTTTACAATAAATGTAATAATAGTGCCCCAAGTACAGGGGTAGGTTATCAAGCACCTAAATCAGGCGATGGTTTTATTAGATTACAGCTATATTACCCTAATCCAATACCTACAAACAATTTTACAAGGAGTAATATAAAAAATCGCTTAAAGCAAAATTTACAAGCAGGTAAAACTTATTGCGTTAAAATGTATGTAAACTTAGAAAATGCCTGCCCAAACGCTATAGATGGTTTTGGTTTGTATTTTGGTGATAATACAATAGATACAATTATTTACAATGCCCGTTTACCATTAACTTTTCTAACACCTCAAGTTAGCAATCCAACAGGTAATATTATTAACGATACTATGAACTGGGTTCCTATTACGGGATCATTTGTAGCTAATGGCAGTGAGAAATATTTGGTAATTGCAAATTTTAAAAGTGAGGCAGCAACAAATTTTGCAGTTTCAAATTCAACAGTTACCGGCTCGTTTAGTGAGTATTTTATTGACGATATAAGTTGCATTGATCTAAATTTACCTGCATTTGCAGGCCCTGATATTTGGGGCATACCAAACAATACCGTTTATTTAGGCAGACCGCAAGACGTTGGTATAGATGAAGCCTGTATGTGGTATAAATTACCAAATACAACAACAGCTATTGATACAGCCGCAGGTATAACGGTTACGGTTGGTATTGTTACAAATACATATGTAGTTAGACAAGAAATTTGCGGTAATGTTAAATGGGATACAGTAGTGGTTTATCCGAGTGCTTTAGGAAATGTTGAATTAGAAATGTTAAACGATAATTTAAAGATTTATCCAAATCCTGCTAATGAAATTTTAAATGTTGAATTAAAAATTTTAAATGAACAGGAGCCAATTTCTAATTTAAAATTTATAATCTATAATTCCCTTGGGCAATTAATAAGAGAAGAAGATCTTATTTTAAAAGACAAAACTATTTCGATAAAAACCGATGAATTAAAAAACGGCATTTATTTTTTAAATCTTTCAAATGCTAAACTTGGTAGTATTAATAAGCGGTTTGTTGTAAACCGTTAGCACACACAGTTTCCTCCTCTGGAGGAGTTGGCGCGCAGCGACGGAGGAGGTTACTGCAAAAAACAACATTTCAAAAACTCCATACGCACTAATCTATCATCTGTGCTTTTGTGTTTCAAATTTCCTCCCCCGGCCTTTGGCCACCCCCTCAAGCGGGGGACACTTTGGGTGCTTACGCGTATGTAGACTGATTGCACACGCAGAAATGTGCTTTTTTTATTTAGCGTTAAAATTCAAGTTTATGCAGCGTAGCAAGAAAAGCTGTTTGAGCCAAAGGCGAGTTTTTTTCTTGCAGCGCAATAAACGTAGAATTTGTGCTAAATAAAAGCAGCACGCTTTTCTTTGTAACTTTCTTTTCTAAAAAGAAAGTTTAAAAAAACATTCAGGTCCAGATAGAGCAATTATTAATGAGGCACACGCTTTATATAATTTATGTTTGTAATAGTTTATGACAATTAATGAGAGAAGAAGTGCTTCGACACCCCGATAGCTATCGAGGGCAACAAACTAATGAAAGCAGAACCGTTAATATTTACACAAAGGATTTAGCAAATGGGGTTTATCATTTAGCTTTGTCATCCCGAGGAACAAGGAATCTGAATTAAGATTCCTCCTTACGTCGGAATGAGAATGTAGCAAGCGTTAGTAAACGTTTGTTATTGCGCGGTAAATTCTTCCCTTATCTAATCCCCCTAACACCCTTTTAAAAAGGGGGAAAATATAAGTTTGCTTACGTTGTAAGTAAACCGGTAGCACACACAGTTTCCTCCTTTAGAGGAGGTGGCGCGTAGCGACGGAGGAGGTTACTGCAAAAAAACAACATTTCAAAAACTCCATACGAACTAATCTATCATACGTGCTTTAGTAAAACATTTTGATATTACTGAGTTTGTAAACCCTTGTGAGAACAACCTGATTATTACAAACTCTGGCAATAAGTTTATGACTGCAACAGAGTTAAACCAAAGCAAAGAAGCTTTATCTACTTTAGTTTACCCAAACCCTGCAAAAGCATATAAAAAAACAGTTTAATAATTCAGTTGTATCAACCAACCGACAAACATCTCAGTCAAAAAAAATAAAACAAAAAAATATGCAGTCACTGCCTAAACAACTGTTTACATACTCAGCACCTAGCAGCGCCTAAGCACAATTTTTTAATTTAAAACCATAATAGAAAAATACTAGGCTTAAAAAAAGCAGCTGTTTAAAACAATAATTGATTAACCGACCAAGCCTCAGGCTTTGCATTAAATAAGGCTTTAGTTGCCGACCAAACACTCTTAAACAAATCTGAATTGCGATAATTATTTAAATGCAGTTCGCTTTGCCATAAACTGTAAGTAAAAAATATAGTTGGGTCATTTACATCCTGCAATAGCTCAACGTGTTCGCAACCTTCAAACCCTTTTATTTTTGTCCAGTTTGTTTCAAAAATAGTTTTAAAAGCTTCAGTATTTTCGGGCTTAAAACTCATTTTTACAATTCGCTTAATCATAAAATTCTATTATTAAATTAAAGTCAAATTTAGTACCAATGTCTCTAGGGCATAACATGTTTAAAGCACTTTTGCCATTTACAGCTACTTCTAAATTTCCGAAACTATTAAATAAAACCAATGGCTGCCCTTGTTTTACTTCATCGTAAGTATCTACAATTTTATTTATTCGCGTACCAGGTAAAGTTATGCTAAAGTTGCGTTTGCCAACTACCTCATTAAATTGCTGTTCGGTAATGTTTGTAATTATATTTCCAAAATCATCAACATAAATTCCCTTACCACGCAAAATATTTCCGGTTACAAAACTTTCAAACTGAAAGGCTTTGTAATAATCTGTTGTAAGCATACCAATATCTTCCACTTTATTTGTTTTTGCAATATGAATGGCCACATCAACAAATATATCCTTCAAAAAAAAGTGATGCTTTGCCTTACCATCATAATACAATTGATAAATAGGTTCATTGTAATTAGAATCAATTAAAGAAAACAAACCATTATCGGGACAAATAATATATTGCCCTTTGTATTTTGAAACTAAGTAGCGTGTATTATCAATGTTATTTTGTTTATTGGAGTTGCCAGTATCTACAATAAATTTAACGGCCATTAAATGAATGGTATTTTCAGGAAAATAGGGTAATGCATTTTTTAAAATAAATGCCGCATCAGAAATAGTATTGTCTTTTATATCGCAACTTAAATCAATAATTTTTACATCAGATAATTGCGTAATAAGTTTAGCCTTAACAATTGCTAAGTAAGGGTCGCGGTAACCCAAATCGGTTGTTAAAGTAACAATGCTCATTTGTTCAAAAGTAATTATTATTTAAAGGGCTAATTTTTTTAAACTTGAAGAGAGATTAACAAGTTTATAAACAATATACGCACTTAAATGTATAGTATTATATGAATGAAAAAATTATAACCCTTGATAGCGTTGAGCCGGTTGAGATTTATGGGGTAAATGATGTAAAACTTAACATTATTAAAAAATATTTCCCTAAACTAAAATTAATTGCCCGTGGTTACTCCTTAAAAGTTATTGGCGATAGTAACGAAATTACCCGTTTTGAAAAAAAGTTAGAGCTCATGGTAGATCATTATCATAAAAGCGGAATACTTACCGATACTGTAATAGAGCGGCTTTTAGGACAAACAGGAGATAATTTGTTAGAGGCAAAAGATGATGCTGCCAACAGCGATATTATTTTGTTTGGCAATAACGGTTTAGTGATAAAAGCCAAAACCGAAAACCAGCGCAAAATGATAAATGCCATTGTAAAAAACGACATGTTGTTTGCAATTGGGCCTGCAGGAACCGGAAAAACATATACCGCTGTGGCATTAGCCATAAAAGCGCTAAAAAACAAAGAGGTAAAGCGTATTATTTTAACGCGCCCGGCAGTGGAGGCCGGCGAAAATTTAGGTTTTTTACCCGGAGACCTGAAAGAAAAACTAGACCCCTACATGCAACCGCTATATGATGCGTTAACAGACATGGTGCCGGGAGATAAATTAAATCAATACATCGAGAACCGAATCATACAAATTGCGCCTTTGGCATTTATGCGCGGAAGAACCTTAGATAACGCTTTTGTAATTTTAGATGAGGCGCAAAATACTACCGAAAGCCAAATGAAAATGTTTTTAACGCGTATGGGATCTAATGCCAAGTTTATTGTTACCGGCGATGTAACGCAAATAGACTTGCCTAGCAAACAACCCAGCGGCTTAGTGCAGGCTGTGCGTTATTTAAAAAAGGTTGAAGGAATAAGTATTATTGAATTAGATAATACCGATGTGATTAGACATAAACTGGTAAAAGCTATTATTGAAAGTTACGAGAATAATAAATAGGGTTCCCACAAAAAGGATAGAACAAGTTGTTTGGCTACGTCTAGGATGGTGCGGTGGTATATGACGATTTGGTGCGAACCCGAATTTTTCGTTAAATGGGTAATGAGTTTAGGCATCGCAGCGAAAAATTTAGGTTGGCAAATCGTCTTGATTTCTTTTGTTATGCCGCACACTTGCCGGCTCAATGTTTTACATTGCCCTCATCAAGGAAGAAAAGTAAAAGAAAAAAATATCATTTAACTCATTTGAAAAACGAGCTACTTATCATCTTTAACTGAACTCTAAATAAAACGCATAAAAAAAGGAGCTTTTTTAAAGCTCCTTTTTAATTTTATTTAATAAATGATTAACGTTCGTCGCTAATTTGATCAGGCTTAAAACCCTTGGTATCAAAAACAAACATTGGGTCTGCAATTTCTAAATTTGGCTTTAATGTTTTAATCTCATAAACATTTTGTCCGCCATCTTTCATCAACATTACTAATTTAGTAATCTGTTTTTTAGTTTTATCCACATAAATTTTAGCGGTATGAAATTTTTTCTTTTCGGGTTTTACCGAAGGATAAAGATCTATTACATGGCAAGTGGCGGTGCCAACTTTCTCCTCTTTATCATATTTAAATTTATACCCGGTTTCGTAGATCGTGAAAATTTTACTTGGGTTTAACTGATCTTCGTTTTCGGCTTCAAAATTTTTGATTGTAACTTCTTTAGCGTCTTTACTGTAATTCCACAATGTTTTACCGTCGCAAACAATGGTGTTACCCGGAATATCTAATTTAAATTTATTGCCTTTAATTAAAACTTTACCTGCTTGTTTTTCAACCTGCTTTTTTTCTTTATTTAAAATAGTAAAAACATAATCTGCCGTAATAGTTTTATAGGCTTTAGTAGTTTTACTTAGATCGTCTAAAATAGCTTTTGCTTTTGGATCCTGATCTTGTGCATTAACAATTAATGAAACGCAAACAAATAATAAACTGAATAATTTCTTCATAATATAGGGTAGTGCAAATTTAATACCAAATAGACATCAAAGATGCATAAAAGGTTTAAAATGGAACTAACGATTTCTTAATTTTTGTAAAATTTCTTCTAATTGGGCCATGTCTTTTACCAGCACATCCCTTGCCTTGCTGCCTTCAAAGCCTCCTATCACTCCGGCGGCCTCCAATTGGTCAACTATCCTTCCAGCACGATTATAACCCAATTTTAACTTTCTTTGTAAGAATGAGGCGCTCCCCTGCTGAAACTGAACCACTAGTTTAGCGGCGTCATCAAACATTTTGTCGCGCTCACTTAAATCAACCTCTCCTACCCCATCACTGCCATCTTCGCCCACATATTCGGGCAATAAAAAGGCACTTGGGTAAGCACGTTGATTGCCAATAAACTCGGTTATTTTCTCCACCTCAGGCGTATCTACAAAGGCACATTGAATACGAATTAAATCGTTACCGGTACTTAATAACATATCTCCTCTACCAATTAACTGGTCAGCTCCACCGGAATCTAAAATTGTTCTACTATCAATTTTACTGGTTACTCTAAACGCTATACGCGCCGGGAAATTGGCTTTAATGGTACCCGTAATAATATTTACAGAGGGGCGCTGAGTGGCAATAATTAAATGTATACCAATTGCTCTGGCTAACTGGGCTAAACGCGCAATAGGTGTTTCAACCTCTTTACCTGCCGTCATAATTAAATCGGCAAACTCATCTACAACTAAAACAATGTATGGTAAATATTTATGTCCGTCGTTTGGATTTAATTTACGATTAACGAATTTAGTATTATACTCTTTTATGTTACGCACCTGCGCATCTTGCAACAAGGCATAACGGTTATCCATTTCAATACACATTGAGTTAAGCGTGTGAATAACCTTTGTGTTATCAGTAATAATAGCATCTTCAGCATTAGGCAGCTTTGCTAAAAAGTGACGTTCGATTTTGTTGAACAAAGTTAACTCCACTTTTTTAGGATCAACCAAAACAAATTTTACTTGCGCCGGATGTTTTTTATAAAGTAAAGAAACCAACACCGCATTTAATCCAACCGATTTACCTTGCCCCGTTGCACCAGCCATTAAAAGGTGAGGCATTTTTGCAAGATCGGCAATAAATATTTCGTTACTAATAGTTTTACCTAAAGCAACTGGCAATTCAAACTGAGAATTATGAAATTTTTCGGATGCCAAAATGTTTTTCATTGGCACCATTTCGGGATTTAAGTTTGGAACCTCGATACCAATGGTACCCTTGCCTGGAATTGGCGCGATGATACGAATACCTAAAGCTGCTAAACTTAATGCAATATCATCCTCTAAATTTTTTATTTTACTTATGCGAACACCGGCAGCCGGAACAATTTCGTATAAGGTAACCGTTGGTCCAACCGTTGCAGTTATCTTATCAATCTCTATTCCGTAATTTTTTAGCGTGCTTAAAATCCTATTCTTGTTGGCAATTAGTTCTTCTTGATTTACTTTACTTCCGGTATTGCCATAATCATTTAATAAATCAAAACTCGGAAATTGATAAGAGCCCAGATCTAACGTTGGATCATACTCCCCAAACTCTTCCACTAATTTTGCTGCTCTATTTTCTTCTTCCTTTAAAATAGGCTCTTCTACTATTTTCCCAATTTCAAATTCAGGCTCGCCCTTTTTTTCAATTACAACAACAGGTTCTACCGCATCAGCAAAATCTATTTTATTTTCTTCTATGGGTGTTTCTGTTATCTCTTCTGTAAACACCTCCTCAACGGGTGGTATTACCTCAAAGCCAACTTCCTCGGCGGGTGTTTCTTCTTTACCTTTTATTTCAAAATTTAACAACTCAGCCTCTTCTTCAGCAGAAAGTTTTGGTTCTTTAATTTCATTAAAAGCAGAATTAAAATCTTTTGCTTCTTGTTTAATTTCCGGCTCTAATTCTGCCTCAATTTGTTCATCTGCTTCTATTACCGGCTTTGCTGGTAATTTAAACGAAAGATTAATAATTAAAACCAAAAAAGTTAACATAGAAAATGCCAGTAAAGCAATAAGACCAATACTTCCAACAAAATTTGAAATCTGACTATTGATAAAATAACCAAAACCGCCACCCATGTAAAATAAACTTTCAGAAAAAATAAATGAAAGTACAAGCGAACTCCAAACTAAAAGAAAAAGCCATTTAGCATTAAACGACCCTATATTGATGAGTTTTTTTTGAACGACTTTTTGCAAACCAAACATAAAAAAAACAGGCACCAAAACAAATGAAGCCGCTCCAAACCCCTTATACATAAACCAATGCGACACTAATGCACCGGCTTTTCCTAACCAGTTTTTTACTTTAGTTTCCGGCGAAAAAAGATCATCCGTACTACCTAGCACTTTATCCTGATCAACCTGCCAACTAAAAAAGTACGATACAAATGCAATGGCTAAATAGGCGGAAAATAAAATTAAAATTAAACCAATAATTTTTTGAGTACGTTCATTAAAATAAAACAATTTAAATTGTTCAACACGCTGCATAAACGAAACCTTATCCCTGCTCGCTTTTAGCGATTCTGTTTTTTCTTTTTCGCCTGTTGCTTTTGGTGTTGCTTTAGGTTTATTTTTTCCGCTCTCAGTTTTTTTCTTTTCTGCAACGGGCACATAATCTTCAATGGCATTATTATCCAACTCCTCTACCTCATTTTCAGGAATGTTTTTTGGTCGAAATTTATTACGTTTTTCAGCACTCATTATCCTTTAAAAGTAATGGAAAGCAGTGTGGTTTAGAGCTTTAAGTAGTCAATGTTTTTAACCACAAATTGTTAATCAAATATTATGTGTTTTAGTGGTATTTATTCGTATAATTGAACTACATGAAGAAACTATTTTTACTGCTTTTTTTGGTTACTGTCGGCCAAATTAACTGCCAAACAATAGACAGTGCTTGGGTAACAAAGAATTACACCAAGCTTGAGACCTTAATACCCATGCGAGACGGCATAAAACTATTTACGTGCATTTACGCGCCAAAAAACAGTCCTGTATCAGGTGAGAAAGAAAAACATCCTATTTTAATGATGCGTACACCTTATTCTTGTGCACCATATGGTAAGGACCAATTCTCTACAAGACTTTACACAACCAATTGGAGCAATTACTTAAAAGAAAATTATATCATCGTAATGCAGGATGTGCGCGGAAAATATATGAGCGAGGGCGATTTTATGGATGTGAGACCATTTAATGCAAACAAAAAAAATAAAGAATTTGATGAAGCCAGTGATTCTTACGACGCAATTGATTGGTTAGTAAAAAATGTACCCAACAATAACGGCCATGTTGGGGTTTTTGGAATTTCATATCCGGGCTTTTACAGTACAATGGCAGCCTTAAGCAATCACCCTGCCTTAAAAGCGGTAAGCCCGCAAGCACCCGTTACCGATTGGTTTATTGGCGATGATTTTCATCACAATGGTGCATTTGCGTTAATGGATGGTTTTAGTTTTTACTCTTCGTTTGGAAAACCTCGCCCAAAACCAACCACAAATGGTGCAAAAGGATTTACATTTCCGGAAAAAGACAATTACAGTTTTTATTTAAAACAAGGTGCATTAAAAAATTACAAAAAACTATTTGGTGACAGTATTGCATTTTGGAACGATATGATGAATCATCCAAACTTGGATGATTGGTGGAAAGCAAGAAACGCAAGAGTTGGCTGTAAAGATGTTAAACCGGCTATGTTAACTGTAGGTGGAACTTTTGATGCAGAAGATTGTTATGGCGCTTGGAATTTATACAAGGCAATTGAAAAACAATCGCCAAAAACAAACAACAAATTAGTAATGGGGCCATGGGTACATGGTGGCTGGCATCGTGGCGCGGGCACTCATTTAGGAAATGTAAGATTTGGAAGCAAAACAGCTGAGTATTACCAAAAAAACATTGAGTTGCCTTTTTTTGAATCGCATTTACGAAACAAAGGTTCTGATAAAACAATTGCAGAAGCTACCATCTTTTTTAGCGGCGAAAATAATTGGAAAAATTTAGAAAGCTGGCCACCCGCAAATACCGAAAACAAAACCATTTACCTTAATCAAAACCAAAAATTATCCTTTGAAAAACCAAATGCCAACATTTCTTTTTCTAAATACACAAGCGATCCAAACAAACCCGTTCCGTATACCGAAGACGTGCATTCGCATCGCACAAGAGAATATATGGATGATGACCAACGTTTTGCCGCAAGAAGAACAGATGTATTGGTTTTTGAAACTGATAATTTAATAGAAGATATTACACTAGCAGGAATTGTTACTGCAAACCTAAAAGTAAGTCTTACAACAAGTGATGCAGATTTTGTGGTAAAAGTAATAGATGTTTTTCCTGATAACTTTAGTTATGATACTGCGTATTGTTGCACCGATAAAAACTGGAAAGAATCTGAAATGGGTGGTTACCAAATGTTGGTGCGAGGCGAAATAATGAGAGGTAAATTTAGAAATAGTTTTGAGAAACCCGAAGCATTTACACCCAATAAAATAGAAACGGTAAATTTTGAATTACCGGATGTAGCACACACATTTAAAAAGGGTCATAAATTAATGATACAAATACAAAGCTCTTGGTTTCCGTTATTTGATAGAAACCCACAGCAATTTGTAGACATTTATAAATGCGATGATAAGGATTTTATTTCGAGTGACATTAAAGTGTTTCATCAGTTGGATGCAGCGTCGGGTATTGTTTTACCAATTCTAAAAAAATAGCTGTAATTTTGGTGTATGGCTCAACAAATTGGTGTTTATGCATTACTTGCTCTGGCAATTATTTTTTTAGGTTTTAAATTTTTAAAACCAAAGAAAAAAAACAATTGTGATAAGGATTGTAATTGTGGTTGATAAAAAACAGGATGTTGTGACTTTGAGTAGATTTTTTAAAAAATCGTATCGAGAAGAATCCACATACTAGCATCTCGATACAGATTTAAAAAAGAGTTGCAAATCTTACTCGACGTGACTTTTAAATATATATAAACGTATTTCAATACAAACAATGAAGATTTTTTCGGCGGAACAAATAAGACAAATTGATGAGGAAACGATTGCAACCGAACCTATAAGCTCTATTGACTTAATGGAACGTGCAGCAATGGCATGTACAAAACGTATCATGAAACTGATACATATGGAAGACGAACTAATTATTTTTTGTGGCAAAGGAAATAATGGTGGAGATGGATTAGCAATTACTCGCTTATTATTAGAACGCGGATTTTTATGTCATGCTTACATAATTAACTATACAGATAATTTTAGTGTTGATGCTGAAACCAATTACAACAAATTAAAAGCGGTTTATACCACCAGTTATTCGGAAATTAATTCATTAAAAGATCTTAAAGAAAAAATAACCAGTAAAAAATATATTGTAATTGATGCATTGCTTGGAACCGGTATAAACAAACCTATTGATGGCTTATTAAAGGAGGTTGTTACGTTTATAAACGCAAACTTTACAAGAACTATAAGCATTGATGTGCCAAGCGGATTATTTATTGATGAGTCGTCTGAAGGAAACGAACACATTGTTTGTTCGTCGCTAACGTTAACTTTTCAATTTCCTAAACTGGCATTTTTATTTCCTGAAAATAAAAAATATGTACCAGAATTTGAAGTGTTAGATATTGGAATTAGTTTTGAAACCATTATTAAACATTCTACTAATTATTACTATACCACTAAACAAGATATTGCATCATTCTTAAAACCTAGAAATAAATTTTCGCATAAAGGACAATATGGTCATGCATTATTATTGGCCGGTAGTAATGGAAAAAGCGGTGCTGCCATAATCAGCTCAAAAGCTTGCTTAAGAAGTGGCGCAGGATTATTAACACTGCATTCAAATAAAAGCACAATTGCAGCTTTACTCAACCATTTACCGGAAGCGATGTCTATTGAAGACAGTAATAGTAATTTCATTTCAGAAATTGATAAACCTGAAAAGTATGATGCTATAGGTTTTGGACCAGGAGTTGGAACGGAAGAAGAAACTCAAACAGTTTTAAAAAAAATATGTCAATACTACACCGGTAAATTAATTATTGACGCCGATGGATTAAATATACTTGCCGAAAACAAAACATGGTTAGACTTTTTACCACCCGAAACAATACTAACACCACACCCAAAAGAATTTGAAAGATTGGTTGGCAAACAGGAAAACGACTTTGAAAAAATAAAAGCATTAAAACATTTTTGTTTAAAATACTTTTGTATTGTTGTGTTAAAAGGAGCGCACTCGGCAATTGCTTTTCCTGACGGCACTGTGTTTTTTAATTCGAGCGGAAACCCCGGATTGGCAAAGGGCGGCAGCGGCGATGGATTAACCGGTATTATTTTAGGATTACTTAGTAGAGGGTATAGTGCACCAAAGGCTGCATTAATTGGCACATTTGTTCATGGTTATGCTGCAGATTTGAGTTTAAAGAAAAAGAGCATGGAAAGTCTTTTAATTACCGATGTGATTGAAGAATTACCAAAAGCTTTTAAGAAGTTAGAAAACTAAACACCTATAAAAAAAACGATGTTTACGATTTAGATTTTACTAATTGAATATACATCTCTTCCACTTTCTTCATATTATTGGCCCAAATTGCGCGCTCTTCAATTATTTTTAAATTAATAGGCTCAAATTGGCTATTTAAAGTATTGTAATTCTTATACGCTTTAACAATTGTTTCAGCCAAAACAGTCACATTATCAACCGGTACTAAAAATCCATTTTTTTCATGCTCTATCCATTGTTGGTTAGCTTTAATATCCGAAGCAATACAAACGTTACCACATGCCATTGCTTCGTTAAGCGAAATATTATTCCCATCAGAAAATGAAACAGACACAAAAAGTTGAGATTCTTTTAAGGTGTTTGCAATCTCGGGCTGAGTGCATTTACCAAAAAATTTAGTTACATTTTTTAAGCCTTTTTCGTTTACCAGATTTTTTATTTCATTTTCTAACGAGCCGGTGCCAATTAAATTAAGTTTAATATTTGGTATTTCACGCGAAGCCATTGCAATTGCTTCAATCAAATATGGAATATTATAAACCGGCTCAAATGCCCTGGTACTGGTAATTACAAATTCAGTAGCTGAAACCTTTCTACCTAAATTATTAAACACCTCCGGGTTTATTCCAAAGCAAACTATTGCAATTTTATCTGGGTTAGAAATAAGTTCGCTCATTTCTTCCTTCATATGATTTGCCAAAACAGTTATTAAATCTGCATGTTTAAATGCAAAACGTAATATACTTTTGTAGAGGAAACTGTTTTTTGGGCTAATTAAAACATCGCTACCAAGAGCTGTAATAATAAATGGATGGTATTTACATAAAGCCCCTGTAAAACCATAACTCGTTGCATAATGAGCATGAAATATATCTGGCTTTATTTTATTTAATATTTTTTTAATGGCTCTGTATTTAAGAATTACTTTCCAGTTTTTCCCATTTACATCAATAGAGCCTGCATTAATAAAATAATTTGTAATACCTGGAATTTGTGTGCTTTTAAAAGATATCAAATGTATATCATGCCCCAGCGAGGCGAAATGGTTACACCACCTCATAACATGAATACTATCCGCATCTCCAAAAAAACAAATCCTCATACGCCAACAATTTTTTTACTGCCCGAAATCAAATAACTAAAAAAACATTTTAGCGAATAAATATAGCAATTCATTTTTTCTCTGTATTGCTTTTTAAAAGGAAATAATAGACATAATATTAAGATACGTGAAAGTATGAAAATAAAACAGGCTAAAATGGCAATAACCTCCTTTATTAGCCCATTGTGCTTTCTATAATACTTAAGTTTGCTAAGTATTTGGTTTGAAATTGCGGCCTTTTGATTACTTTTTTGACTCGAGCCTGTAAAGTGTTTAACTTTAGCAGTAGGTAAATACACAAGTTTACCTACATTTTGAGCCCTAAAACAAAAATCAATGTCTTCCATCCAAAAAAACTGAAGATCAAGAGCTCCAATTTTATCAATTAATTCTTTTCTAAATACTAATGCCGCTCCTGAAAGTGTTTTCACTTCCATTTGATTTAAATAATCTTCTGCTTTATAATTTAAGCGATTTATATACTTGGCTATAAAAAAAGTTTCATATACCATATCCAAATAACTATGATTTTTCCATGCAGATGGCTGTATACTTCCATCGGCTAATATTAGCTGAGGGGCAACAATTGCGCAATCGTGGTGTAATGTAATGTATTTGTATAACTCTTCAATTGCTCCCGGATAAACCTCCGTGTCGGGGTTTAATAAAAAATACACTTCACCTTTTGCAATTTGTATGCCTTGATTATTGGCTAAGGCAAAACCAGCGTTAAATTTATTTTCAAGTAAAATAATAGTTTTAAATTTTGCTTTAATTACATCTACACTTCCATCATTTGAGTTATTATCAACTACAATTATTTCAATATTTATGCTTGAAGCAGAAACCGTGTTGAGTATAGAGTTAATACAATTAACAACTAACTCTTTAACGTTATAGTTAACAATAATTATTGATAAATGTGTTTTATTCATTTTGCGAAAACTTTAATTGTAATGAATATAAACAAATCATCATCCAAAAAAATGGAGCAAAGCAAAAATAATCTAATACATTGCTACCAATATTTTGAATATTAACTAAAATAAAAAAACAGGCAAAAAACAACCATTGTGTTTTTGCCATTTTTGATTTATTTTTTATTAAAGTGTATCCAATAACACAACATAAAAACAAATAAGAAATTAAACCTAGAATTCC
>Ga0066439_1000405_pt1 | contig 14915 bp, 14 predicted proteins | sample LakWasMet57_HOW8_2_FD_59527 | JGI IMG/M metagenome (GOLD analysis project Ga0066439, IMG submission 59527) | Freshwater sediment methanotrophic microbial communities from Lake Washington under simulated oxygen tension - Sediment Metagenome 57_HOW8 | ecosystem: Environmental > Aquatic >...
ATTATGTTAAAAATAATCCTAACAAATTTGTAAAGGTTCAAAAACCACTTGTACAATCAAAAGAAGAATTTGGTTTTGTTTTACCCAAAAACGGTAGTCAAAAAGTATTATTCAATGAATTTTTTCTAGCCTTTAAAAAATCTAAAAACTATCTTTTAATCCTAGAAAAACATTTAGGAACCTATATGGCAAAATCGTTAGCGGTTAATTAATTATTCTTAATTAAATACAACAACCATCACAAAAGAATTTTTAAATAATAACAATTGATATTGGTTGTACTTTTTTATCTTTATCTTTGCTCAAGAACTTATGATTGCAATTGACAAAACATTAATTAGCGAAGACTTATTAGACAAAAAATTTGTTTGCGATTTAAATGCATGCAAAGGAGCTTGTTGTGTAGCCGGCGATAGTGGTGCTCCTCTTGAGAAGGAAGAGCTTCCAATACTTGATTCTATTTTAGAGCAGGTAAAACCTTATATGGTAAAAAAAGGTATTAAAGCAGTTGAAAAACACGGATCCTATGTAATAGATAGCGACGGGGATTATACTACAACCCTTGTAAGTCCGGGTGCAGAATGTGCATTTGTATTTTTTGATGAAAACAAAATTGCAAAATGCGCAATTGAACAAGCTTTTTATGACGGAAAAATAAATTGGAAAAAACCTATTAGCTGTCATTTATATCCCGTTAGAATTACAAAACATAAAGAATATGATGCTGTAAATTACGACAAATGGAGTATTTGCAAACCAGCCTGCGAATGTGGAGCAAAGTTAGATGTGCCTGTTTACAAATTCTTAAAAGAACCGTTAACTCGTAAATATGGTAAAGAATGGTTTAAACAATTAGAGCAAAGCGCTAAACTTTATTTAAAAAAATAATCACAAACTCAACCACTCTTCAGTAATAAATATTGAAGCTGTGTTTATATAATTTAAAGAATGAAAATTTTAATTACAGGTTCTAATGGTTTATTAGGACAAAAATTAGTTTACAAATTAAGAAACAAACCAGATTTAATGTGCATTGCAACGGCACGAGGAAATAACCGACTTGCAAAACAAGATGGCTATTTATACGAAACACTTGATATTACAAACGAAGAAAATGTAAGCCATGTATTTGCAAAACATTTCCCAGATGTAGTAATTAATACGGCAGCCATGACAAATGTGGATGCCTGTGAAACAGAAAAAGAAGCTTGTTGGGCAATGAATGTAACCGCTGTTGAGCATCAAGTTAAAACCTTGGAAAAATTAAAGAAAAATAATCCTAATTACAATCCACATTTTATTCATTTAAGTACAGATTTTATTTTTGACGGAACACATGGACCTCTTGACGAAAACGAAGCGCCCAATCCGTTAAGTTATTATGCTGAAAGCAAATTAGCAGCAGAAAAAATTGTGCAAGCTAGTTTGTTAGATTGGGCAATTGCAAGAACGGTGCTTGTTTTTGGAATTGTTGATAATATGAGTAGAAGCAATATTGTTTTGTGGGTTAAATCAAATTTAGAACAAGGAAAAATTATTAATGTTGTAGATGATCAGTTTAGAACACCAACTCTAGCAGAAGATCTTGCTGATGGATGCATTTTAATAGCACAAAAAAGAGCAACAGGAATTTATAATATTTCGGGAAAAGATTTTTACAGTATTTTAGAATTGGCAAATGTAGTAGCAGATTATTACAAATTAGATAAAAATTTAATAAAACCTAGCAAAAGTGCCGATATTAAGCAACCTGCCAAACGCCCACCAATTACTGGTTTTATTATTGATAAAGCAAAAAAAGAATTAGGCTATAACCCGCATAGTTTTACAGAAGGAATAAAAATTCTTGAAGAACAAATTAAAGAAATGTCAAAATAAGTTAAAACTGATTTCTGTTTACAATCTTAAGTTGATATCTTCCGTTTAAAACAAAAATGTATCCTTTCATATTCTATAACTTTATTATTTTGAATTAATAAAGTGTCAAATCCTTTAAAAAAATTAGCAGGGCAAACCGTCATTTATGGCCTTGGCAGCATTATGCCGAGAATAATAAATTATTTATTTTCTTTAGCCCTAACCTATATTTTTAAAACCCCTTCCGATTTAGCCTCTAATACCGAATTTTACGCATATATTAGCTTTGTAAATATCATTTTTACGTATGGCATGGAAACTGCCTTTTTTAATTTTTCAAATAAACTTGAAGATAAAAACAAAGTTTACTCAACTGCGCTAATTTCTATTTTTTGCAGCACAGCTTCTTTGTCGCTAATACTGTGTTTGTTTTCGCAAAAAATTGCAGTGCTAATGGATTATCCCAATAATCAAAACTATGTGATATGGTGTGTTTTAATTATTGCTACAGATACTTTAACAGCATTGCCTTTTGCACGATTACGTTTACAGAACAATGCAAAACGCTTTACTGGATTAAAAATAATTAATGTTATAATTTATTTAATAGTAAGTATCTTTTATTTAGTGTTTTGTAAAAACGCTTACGAAAACAATGGAGATTCGTTTTTAGCTCAGTGTTACAATCCCGAAATTGGTGTAGGTTATGCGTTTTTAGCACAGTTGATTGCTAATTTATTTAATTTATTATTTCTCGCAAAAGAATTTACAGGCTTTGCTTATGTTTTTGATAAAGAACTTTGGAAACAATTATTTAATTACGCTTGGCCTTTGATGATACTAGGATTGGCAGGAATGATTAATGAAACATTTGATCGTATTATTTTAAAAGAACTGCTGCCGGAAGCAATTGGAAAAACAGAGTTAGGAATTTATGGCGCTTGTTATAAAGTTGCCATACTTATGACAATATTTATACAAGCATTTAAATATGCCGCAGAACCATTCTTCTTTAGCCAGGCAAAAGATAAAAACGCTAAAACATTAAACGCAGTTATAATGAAATACTTTGTTATATTTTGTTCGTTTTTGTTTTTAGCTACAATGATGAATCTTGACATTTTAAAAATTGTTATTAGTGAAGAGTACAGGAAAGGTTTAGGTGTGGCTCCAATCTTACTTTTAGCTAATTTATTTTTAGGCGTTTATTTTAATTTATCAATATGGTACAAATTAACTGGGCAAACTAAATTTGGCGCTTTTATCACTATCATCGGTGCCATAATAACACTCGCAATTAATTTTGCTTTCGTAGCTAAGTTTAGTTATATGGCTAGTGCCTGGGCAACCATTGCTTCGTATGGAACAATGATGGTGATATCTTATTTTCTTGGGCAAAAATATTATCCGGTAAAATATAATTTAAGAGCAATTAGCTTTTTCTTTTTTATTGCCTTAGGCTTTTATTTTTTATCGCTTTTATGGCAGGATTTAGAATGGCGAATAGTAAAGTTTAGCTTGAATAATTTGTTAGTATTAATATTTGTTTACTTGTTTTATAAATTGGAATTTTCTAATCTGAAAAAATTTAAACATACAATCGATGTTAATAATCAAAGTAGTTAATCAATCAAAGCATCCATTACCTGAATACGCAACCATTCAAGCAGCGGGATTAGATTTAAAGGCAAACCTCAACGAGCCAATAGTTTTAAAACCATTACAGCGTCAATTAATTGCTACAGGTTTATTTATAGAATTGCCTAACAGTTACGAAGCTCAAATACGCCCACGCAGCGGCCTGGCCTTTAAAAATGGAATAACCGTACTAAATTCGCCCGGTACAATTGATGCTGATTACAGAGGAGAGATAAAAGTATTATTGGTTAATCTTTCTGATACAGATTTTATCATTAACGACGGTGAGCGCATTGCCCAAATGGTAATTGCTAAACACGAACAAATTAATTGGGAGCAAGTTTCGGTTTTAGAAGATTCTACAAGAGGGGCAGGTGGTTTTGGTAGTACCGGAAAAAAATAACTTTATTTACAAAACATTTGATTTAATTCTTCCGCAATTTGCGAACCTGAATTTATAGCCTTTCCAATAACAGCGCAAGATTTAGCATTTTCATTTTGGCTTCGGTAAATGCGAGCCAAGTCAAAATATGCATCAAAATTTTTAGGATCAAGATTAATACTTGTTTCATAATCTTTAATTGCTTTAGCATGCTCTCCAATTATCTCGTAGTAATATGCTCGAGAAGTATACGCAGCGCAATACATAGGCTTTAAAGAAACGCAATTATTAAGCCCTTCTATACACTTTAAATAATTTCCTGAGCTACCTAAAGCCAATGAACGATTATACAAAGCATTTAAATGATTTGGTGATTTTTCAATTACAAGATTAAATTCACTAATACTCGTTTCATATTTTTTTTCAGAATAATAAATTAATCCTTGCAGATAGTGTGCATCTATAAATTTTGGAAATGTTTTAATTAATAAGCCACAATTTAAATTCGCTTCCTTTAAATTATTCATTTTTAAATACACCATGCCCTTATAATAAACGGCACTATCCTTTAAATAATTTTTAGCAATGCACGAATCAAGCTGGTTTAAAGAAGTTTTAAAAGCTCCCACCAACATACATTCTCTAACATTTGAATAAATGGTTTGCCCTCTACCAAACAAACTCATTAAAACTAAAGTGTAAAAAAATATTGCTCTCATTAAAAAAATTTAGTTTAATACTTATGGTATTAAATGTAATAAAATTAAATGGTAAAGAAAATTATCGTTAATAATTTTACAAGCAGAACGCTATAGGCTAATTACAGCCCACATTCTACCGGTTTTTCCTTTATCTCGGCGATAGCTAAAAAAAGTCTCTTCATAAGTGCATCTGTTCATAGCCCAGATGTTTTTTTCTAAAATACCGTTTTGCAACATCACATATTTATTACAAGCAATAAGGTCTATTTTATTTTCTTCCCAGCAGGTTATTGGAAAGCCAGCCTGTTTAAATTGTTCAATCACCTCTTTGCCGACTTCAAATTTATTTTGACAAATGCCTTGACCAATAGCAACTTTAATATTCTCTGCTTTTGCACCTAGCATAAGCATTTCATTTACGGTGTTTCCGGCAATTTTACTTACGGTTCCCCTCCAACCGGCATGAGCTCCGCCAATTACTTTATTTGCTTCATCAAAAAATAAAATGGGATAACAATCTGCAACGCTTATTGCAATAATAAGGTTTGGTTGGTTAGTTACTAATGCATCCCCCTCTTGTTGTCCGATTTTTGCAATGTTTACTTTATTGCCGTGAACTTGTTTTAGATTACATAAATTATCAATAGATAAATGTAAATTCTCTAAAGCTAATTTTCTGTTGGCCGCAATATTTAAGGGCTCATCTTCTGAGCCGCCCAAATTTAATGAATCAAAAGGTGGTTTTGATAAACCACCTTCCCTAACAGAAAAACCATGAATACAATTTATGTTAGGCGCTTTTAACCACATTAACTAATGTAACTCAACTTCATCATATTGGTTCTGCCTTTTTCTTTCATTGGCATACTGGCAATATTAATTACCAAATCATCATCTTTTACAAAACCATTTGCCTTAACAAATGCCTTTAGATCATTGATGGTTTCGTCGGTACTTTCATACTTGTTATAATAAAATCCACGAATACCCCAGATTAAACTTAAGGTAGTTAGTAAAGAAAGATTATCGGTAAAAATAAATATGTGTGCTTTAGGGCGGTGACTAGATAATTTAAAAGCCGTGTAACCACTATTTGTCATACTAATAATTGCTTGTGCCCCGGCATGATGCGCTAATGAACATGCGTTATAACAAATACTATCGGTAATGTAAGTAATGGTTTTAATTTGCGGTGTATGTTCTTTATAATAAATACTATCTAATTCTTCTACTTGCGTAATAATTCTACGCATCATCTCAATTACTTTTACAGGATATTTTCCAACAGAAGTCTCAGCACTTAACATTACCGCATCTGCGCCATCCATTACTGCATTAGCAACGTCGTTAACCTCAGCACGAGTTGGTGTATAACTGGTAATCATACTTTCCATCATTTGTGTTGCAATAATTACCGGCTTACCAACTTGCACACATTTTTGAACAATCATTTTTTGTAACAAAGGCACTTGTTCCATCGGTAATTCAACTCCAAGATCGCCGCGGGCTACCATTATCCCATCCGTAACATCAATTATGTTATCTATTTCATTTATCGCTTCCGGCTTTTCAATCTTTGCAATAACACGTGCCCGTTTACCTTTTTGTTTAATAATATCTTTTAACTCAACAATATCTGTAACACTTCTTACAAAAGATAATCCTATCCAATCAAAATCTTGTTCTAGTGCAAATTCTAAATCTCTAATATCTTTAATGGTTAAACACGGTAATGAAATTTTAGTATTGGGTAAATTAACGCCTTTTTTTGAAGATAAAATTCCACCCACTAATATTTCGCAACGTACAGTATCTTTTCCATTTGTATCAATTACTTTTAAATGAATTTTTCCATCATCAATTAAAACCGTTTCTCCAACTTTAACGTCTTGCGGAAACTGAGGATAAGTAATATAAATTTGGCGTTCATCACCCTCGCATTCTTTTGTTGTAATAGAAATTAATTCGCCATTTATCAAATTAGCGCTATTATCTTTCATTACACCAATACGTAATTTAGGTCCTTGTAAATCGGCTAAAATACCAACGTGTCGGCTTAATTTATTATTTAGTTCGCGAATATTTTTTACTATTTGTAAAACAGCTTCATAATCGCCATGAGAAAAGTTAATTCGGCAAATATCTAACCCCTCATTAAACATTCCTTCTAAAACTTTAATGTCGGCAGTTGCCGGCCCCATAGTAGCAACAATTTTTGTGCGATTAAAATGACTCATAATTATAGTTCTTTTTAAATAAAACCCTAAGTTAAAAAAAGGATTGGAGCTTTGAAATTATTTAATGGTTATTTTATTGGTAAATAAAACATGCATTCATACTAAAATACTATTTTGCCGTAGCACAGCCTTTATAGGTTTTATTGTTATATTTTATAGAAATGCTTTTTTCTCTCTTTTCGCCGCTACCCTCTTCTGTACAAGGTTTGTCGGTAAGGGTAATAGACAAAGCAATGTTTTTGTTATTATTATTTACGGTGCTTTTTTCAACGATAGCAGCAGAGTATGTTTTATCATTATTGATTGCCGAAAAATCTTTTTCATAGATTAAACTATCTGCGCCATAATCAACCAATAACCTCAAATGATCAGCAAAAAACTCGGCATACCATCCGGGCTCACTGCCTCTTGCAATTAATAAAGGTTTTTGATTTTTTGAAACACGAGCAACATCACCAGTTTCAACTTTAGTTTCTTCAATGCTCTTTACGGTATCGTCATCACCCAAAGAAGTTAACACTTCAAGCTTACTTGTTGGAACATCTTCACTGTCGTTAGGAACATCGCAAGAAACAAACATTCCAACAAGAATAAAACAAAGCCCGATATTTTTCATTTATTTTTTTATTTACGCTTAATTACTTTTTCAGCGGCATTAATTATGTCAATAGTATCTAAACCATACTTCGTCATCAATTGGTCTGGTGTTCCACTTTCCCCAAAAGAATCGTTCACCGCCACATATTCTTGCGGGGTTGGTTTATTGCGAATTAAAAATTGTGCTACGCTATCTCCTAATCCACCATTCATTTGATGTTCTTCTGCGGTTACAACACATTTAGTTTTTAAAACAGACTTCAAAATTGCATCTGTATCTAAAGGTTTAATGGTGTGAATGTTTATAATCTCTGCGCTAATTCCTTTTGCTGCCAATGCTTCTCCGGCTTCAATGGCTTTCCAAACTAAATGGCCTGTTGCAATAATAGTAACATCTGTACCTTCGTTTAACATCACCGCTTTTCCGATCTCAAATTTTTGATCGGCCGGAGTAAAATTCGGAATAGTTGGGCGACCAAATCTTAAATAAACAGGCCCGTCATAATCAGCAATAGCAATTGTGGCAGCTTTTGTTTGATTATAATCACAAGGATTAATTACTACCATGCCCGGTAACATTTTCATCAAGCCAAGATCTTCTAATATTTGATGTGTAGCACCGTCTTCACCTAAAGTAAGTCCTGCGTGAGAAGCACAGATTTTCACGTTTTTTCCTGAATATGCAATACTCTGGCGGATTTGATCGTAAACACGGCCAGTACTAAAATTTGCAAAAGTTCCTGTAAATGGAATTTTACCACCAATAGTTAATCCTGCTGCAATGCCCATCATGTTTGCTTCTGCGATTCCAATTTGAAAGAAACGCTCAGGGTGTGCTTTTTGAAAAGCATCCATCTTTAATGAACCTGTTAAGTCGGCACATAAAGCAACAACATTCGGGTTTGATTTTCCTAACTCAGATAAACCGGCACCAAAACCTGAACGTGTATCTTTTTTCTCTGTATAAGTATATTTTTTCATTTTATAATTTATAGTAGCCTAACGGTTTGCGCTATGCCTGATTTTACTTCAAAATTTCTTTCAATCGTTTTTACTGTTTCTTTGGCAAATTCATACCTAAAAACAACTTTATATTTGCCCGGCTGTAAATATATAATTTCGTTTTGGAGTGTAGCATTTAAGTTACAAACCCAAATTACTGTTTTTCCATCATCTAAATAAATACTGCCGTATCCGGTGCCTTGCTTACTAAATAAAACATTGCCGCTGGTTGGTATTTTTATAGTATTTGTGGTGCTTTGCTTTATCTCAACATCTTTTAAATTAATTCTTGGAAAGGTAAGCACTTCAAGATCATACTTTCCAACAATGTATTTTTCTACTTTTCCAAAATCCTGCACATTTAAAGTAATTAACTCTCCGCCTTTTCTAATTAATGTGGTTGGGTTATATTTATTAATCGTTCCGTCTAACTCCAATTTTAAATATCCTTGAGGTGCATCTACTTTTATGATATTATGCTTGCCTTTTACAATAGAAATGCTTTTCTTTTCTTGCGGTGGAATTGTATGCACAACAAGATCATATTTTATATCAGGATCAAGTACTAATGTATCTGGATTACCACGATGATTAATAGTATGCAAGTAGTTGTATTTTATTTTAGTTGTTCCCGCCTCATAAAAGGTCATGTCAACATCGGTTTCGGTTGGTTTTTTTAAAATATCCAAAAGATCTACCTGAACAGTAGTTTGAGTGATTGCTTCGGTTAACACCAGTTTTAAAACATCTTTAAAATTAGCTTCGTTACTTACATCATAAAACTTACCCATGCAGGCAAAAACATCGGCAAACTTAACATCCAAGCCTACTCCAATAACAAAGGGACGAAGAAAAATACCTTTTTTTTGCAATTCGATACTAACCTGACAAGGATTTCCATTGCACTCTTCAATACCATCTGTAATTAAAATTACAATGTTGCGGCAATTGGCTTTTGGTGTAAAATCGTTAACGCATTCGCCCAACGAATACGCTATTGGCGTTGTGCCAAGAGGCTCAAGCTTTTGAATGCGTTGTTTTATTTTTAATGAATTTATTGTTGCATCAGCAAAAGGCACTTCCAGTTTACTGTCTTTACAATTTCTATCGGGTTTAAAAAAAGTAGTGTGCCCATAACAACGAAGTGCTAACTCAAGATTTGGAAGATTTTTTAAGCTATCCAAAAACTCACCCATTACTTTTTTAGCAACTTCAATTTTTATGTTGCTGTTCCAAGGCGCGTACATACTGTACGAATCATCAAAAATAAAAAGGATACGGTTGGTTACCTGCGAAGATGCAGAATGTGAAATTATAAATGCTAAATTATAAATTAAAAAATATTTTATTAAACTATTTTTATTCAATAAAAGATTCATTTAAAATTCAACATTTAAAATTTATAATTTCTAATAATCTTTCTCGGTTTCTTCTAACTGAGCAAGCGCTTTTTCTAATTGTTCATCGTTAGGCGCAGAGCCATGCCATTTATGCGTTCCCATCATATAATCAATTCCCATTCCCATTTCTGTTTTCATTAAAATGATAATTGGTTTGCCTTTACCCAACAATGCTTTTGCCTGGTTAAAAGAATTTATAACGCTTTCCATATCGTTGCCGTTATTATTTTCGATAACCGTCCAACCAAACGCTTCAAACTTAGCTCTTAAATTTCCTAATGAAAGTACATTTTCAACATCACCATCAATTTGTCTGCCGTTATAATCTATTGTAGAAATTAGGTTATCTACTTTGTTTGCCGAAGCGTACATTGCAGCTTCCCATATTTGACCTTCTTGTAACTCACCATCACCATGTAAACTGTAAACAGTGCAATTATCATTATTTAATTTTTTTGCCAAAGCTGCACCAATTGCCACACTCATCCCTTGTCCTAAAGAGCCGCTTGCTATTCTAACCCCCGGTAACCCTTCGTGTGTAGTTGGGTGGCCCTGTAAACGCGAATCTAGCTTACGAAAAGTTTTTAATTCTTCAACCGGAAAATAACCAGAACGTGCTAAAACACTATAAAAAACCGGACTAATATGTCCGTTACTCAAAAAGAAAAGATCTTCATTTTTACCATCCATTGTAAATGCGGCAGGATTATGCTTCATTACAACTTTATAAAGAGCAACCAAATATTCCACACAGCCTAAAGAACCGCCTGGGTGGCCAGAACTAACCGCATGTACCATTCTTACAATATCCCTTCTAACTTGGGTAGATAATTTTTTTAATTCGTTAATATTAGCCATTACATTAGTATTTGCGGCAAAATTAGCATTTGCTTATAGCTTATAAGTGCAATGTTGATAATAATTACAGGATGTTAAAAACTAAAGTTTTTTTGTTTTTAAGGTTTAACCAAAAAGCCTTTGATATTAGTATATTTGCACGTTTTATTTATTATTAATTTGTAATTATTATGGCCCTAAAATGTGGAATTGTTGGATTACCTAATGTTGGAAAATCCACTTTGTTTAATTGTTTGAGTAATGCAAAAGCTCAGGCAGCGAATTTTCCTTTTTGTACGATTGACCCAAACGTTGGCACAACAACCGTGCCTGATGAACGTTTAAATAAGCTTGCAGAGTTTGTAAAGCCTCAAAACATTTTACCAACAACTGTTGAAATAGTTGATATTGCCGGCCTTGTAAAAGGAGCCAGCAAAGGTGAAGGACTAGGAAATAAATTTTTAGGAAATATTCGTGAGTGCGATGCGATTTTACACGTTTTAAGATGTTTTGATGACGACAATGTGGTGCATGTTGATGGAAATGTAAATCCTGTAAGAGATAAAGAAATTATTGATACCGAACTTCAGCTAAAAGATCTTGAAAGTGTTGAAGGTAAGATGAAAAAATACGAAAAAATGGCTAAGGTTGGCGCTGATAAAGAGGCTGTAAAAACTTTTGCTGCTTTAACAAAATTAAAAGATACTCTCGAAAGCGGCAAATCTGCCAGAGCTTGCGCCTTAGAAGAAAATGAACTGCCTTATGTTGCCGACTTGCACTTGCTTACCATTAAACCGGTGATGTATGTGTGTAATGTTGATGAAGCTTCGGCTAAAACAGGTAATAAGCATGTAGATGCCGTTAGAGAAGCTGTTAAAAGTGAGGCGGCCGAAATATTAATTATTACTGCGCAAATGGAAAGTGAAATTGCTGCTTTAGAAACGTTTGAAGAAAAACAAATGTTTTTGGCAGACATGGGATTAGATGAGCCGGGTGTAAATAAATTAATTAAATCAGCTTACAAATTACTTAATTTACAAACTTACTTTACCGCAGGTGTAAAAGAAGTGCGCGCTTGGACCATTACAAAAGGTATGACTGCACCACAAGCCGCAAGTGTAATTCACACCGATTTTGAAAAAGGCTTTATTAAAGCAGAGGTGATAGCCTACAAAGATTTTATTACGTTAGGTTCAGAAGCCGCTTGCAGAGATGCCGGAAAATTAAAAATTGAAGGCAAAGAATACATCGTAAATGATGGCGATGTGATGCATTTTCGTTTTAACGTATAACCTTTAGATTCAGCATTCAAGACATAAAATTTAAACTAGAAACTTAATATTATGAATAATCACGAAATTGATTACAAATTATTTGGTGAAGAAATGCAATGTGTGGAAGTGGAATTAGACCCACAAGAAGCGGTAATTGCAGAGCCTGGAAGTTTTATGATGATGACCGATGGTATTCAAATGCAAACATTATTTGGAGATGGTAATCAAACAGGTTTTATGGACAAATTATTTTCTGCAGGTAAACGTTTGTTAACCGGCGAAAATTTATTTATGACCGTTTACACAAATAATTCTTCTCAAAAACGTCAGATTACTTTTGCCGCTCCTTATGCAGGAAAAATCATTCCAATGGATCTTTCAAAATTAGGAGGAAAAATAATTTGTCAAAAAGATAGTTTTTTATGTGCCGCAAAAGGCGTTGCTGTTGGCATTGAATTTCAAAAAAAATTAGGCACAGGCTTATTTGGCGGAGAAGGTTTTATTATGCAAAAACTTGAAGGTGATGGATTGGCCTTTGTGCATAGTGGTGGTCATGTAATTGAAAAAGATTTACAACCCGGCGAAGTTCTAAAAATTGATACGGGTTGTATTGTAGGTTTTACTAACACTGTAAATTACGATATTCAATTTATTGGTGGAATTAAAAATACGTTATTTGGTGGTGAAGGAGTTTTTTACGCAGTACTTAAAGGACCTGGTAAAGTATGGATACAAACTTTACCAATAAGCCGATTAGCCGGAAGAATTTTATCTTACGGTAAAGGAAGCAGAAAAGAAGAAGGAAGTATTTTAGGTGGATTAGGGAATTTAATAGATGGAGATTAATCCAATGTTAAATTATAAATTTTGAATGTTAGATTAAGAAGTAAAAAATGGCAAAATCAAATTATACAGAAGATAATATACGGTCGTTAGACTGGAAAGAACACATTCGTACACGCCCGGGAATGTACATTGGTAAATTAGGAGATGGTAGTGCTTTTGATGATGGTATTTACGTACTCCTAAAAGAGGTGATGGATAACTCAATTGATGAGTTTATGATGGGCGAAGGAAATAAAATAGAAATAAATGTTAAAGAAGGCGTTGTTTCTATTCGCGATTATGGCCGCGGTATTCCTTTAGGTAAAGTAGTAGAGGTAGTTTCAAAAATGAATACCGGTGGTAAATACGATAGCGAAGCCTTTAAAAAATCAATTGGATTAAATGGTGTTGGTACCAAAGCTGTTAATGCCTTATCCATTAATTTTAAAGTAACTGCTTATCGCGATGGTCAATCTAAAACCGCAGAATTTAGCAAGGGAGAATTAGTTAAAGAAAATAAATTAGTTTCAACCACCGAAAAAAACGGCACGCTTGTTGAATTTAGACCCGATGATACCATCTTTAAAAAATATCATTTTGTTCATGAGTATATTGACAGAATGGTATGGAATTATGCCTTCTTAAATACAGGATTAAAATTATATTTAAACGGACAAGAATATAAATCTGATAATGGATTAAAGGATTTATTAGAGAAAAATATTACCGGTGAAATTATTTATCCAATTATTCATTTAAGAGGTGATGATATCGAATTGGCAATCACTCACAGCAATGAGCATTATAGCGAAGAATATTACAGTTATGTAAATGGTCAATACACAACGCAAGGCGGTACCCATCAAGCCGCATTTAGAGAAGCATTGGTAAAAACCATTCGCGAATTTTACAAAAAAGAATTCGATCCGTCAGATGTGCGAAAATCAATTGTAGCAGCAATTTCAATAAAAGTTTCCGAGCCAATCTTTGAATCGCAAACAAAAACAAAATTAGGTTCATCAGAAATTGCTCCCGGCGGACAAAGTATGCGTAGCTTCATTAATGATTTTATGAAGCAACATTTAGATAACTATCTTCATAAAAATCCTGAAACAGCGCGTGCCATCGAAGCAAAAATTGTTGCCAATGAACGTGAGCGCAAAGAACTTTCGGGTATTCAAAAATTAGCAAGAGACCGTGCAAAAAAATCATCATTGCACAATAAAAAACTACGCGATTGTCGTACACATTTAGATGATATTAAGGATAACAGGCGATTAGAAACCTCTATTTTTATTTGTGAGGGAGATTCGGCAAGTGGATCTATTACTAAAACACGCGACGTAAATACCCAAGCGGTATTTAGTTTAAAAGGCAAACCCTTAAATTGTTTTGGCCTAGGCAAAAAAATAGTTTACGAAAACGAGGAGTTTAACTTATTACAAGCCGCCTTAAATATTGAAGACAACTTAGAAGAATTACGTTATAACAATGTAATTATTGCAACCGATGCCGATGTGGATGGTATGCATATTCGTTTGTTATTATTAACCTTCTTTTTACAGTTTTTTCCTGATCTGGTAAAAAACAACCACGTTAAAATATTACAAACACCTTTATTTAGGGTTAGAAATAAAAAAGAAACCGCTTATTGTTATAGCGATGAAGAAAGAAAGGCTGCTGTGGCTAAATTAGGGCCTAAACCTGAAATTACCCGATTTAAGGGTTTGGGTGAAATCTCGCCCGATGAATTTAAACATTTTATAGGAAAAGACATTCGTTTAGAACCCGTGCTAATTGACCAGAAAGCAAGTATAACAGAGCTTTTGAATTATTATATGGGTAAAAATACCCCTAGCCGCCAAGACTTTATTATTGAAAACTTACGTATTGAAAAAGACACAGAAAAAGAATTAATTGGTTAACAAACGTTAATTTCGGAAATTTTGATAAATTTGGAACGCTATTTGAATTTAACTTTAGTATAAATATAAAAAAACCATAAAAATGAAAACAACTAATTTACTTTTAATACCCGCTATTGCAGTTTTAACTCTAGCAGGTTGTAAATCAAAAAAACAACCAATTCAAAAAGAAACCGGTGCAGTAGAAATATCAGTACCATTTAGCACAAAAGAATTTCGTTCTGACGAAGATAACTTTAG
>Ga0066439_1000417_pt1 | contig 14597 bp, 8 predicted proteins | sample LakWasMet57_HOW8_2_FD_59527 | JGI IMG/M metagenome (GOLD analysis project Ga0066439, IMG submission 59527) | Freshwater sediment methanotrophic microbial communities from Lake Washington under simulated oxygen tension - Sediment Metagenome 57_HOW8 | ecosystem: Environmental > Aquatic > Freshwater...
CATCCTGCAATAGTGATGTTGTGTATAGTAAATACCAAAAGTTTGATGAAAATGAATGGTACGCAAAAGACAAGGCTGTTTTTGATATTGAAATAACGGATACCTTAACCTTAAATAATATTTCTTTAATGGTGCGTCATGCAGATGCTTATCCTTATAGTAATTTATTTTTATTTGTTACAACTGTTTATCCTGATGGAAAAACATTAACAGATACTATGGAGGTTATTTTAGCAGATGAAAAGGGAAAATGGCAAGGGAGCGGTGCGGGTGATATTTTTGATTTTAAAATTCCAATTAAAAAGAATGTACGATTTCCATTATCAGGAAAGTATCAGTTTTCGTTTGTGCAAGGTATGCGTGTAGATCCTTTACCGTTAATAATGGATTTTGGTCTTGAAATTGAGAAAAGTAAGAAGTAATTTTTTATCAAATATTTCTTAGAATTTTAATGAAACAAAAATGGCTACGTAATTCGTAGCCATTTTTGTTTTTATTTAGTTTCTATTTTGTTAGAGGTAATTTTATTTCTTCAATAAAGCATTCCAGCCTTGTGCTTTTAATTCGTGTACCGAGCCAGCTTTAGCAATCATATTTCTACCTTTTGCTTCATCTGTAATATGACCAATAATTGTAAAATCAGTTACATTTTTTACTTTTTCGTAATCTGCAATATCAATAGTAAATAGTAATTCATAATCTTCGCCACCACTTAATGCACAAAGCGTTGGATCGAGATTAAATTCAAAAGCTGTATTGTAAGTTAATGGATCTATCGGGATTTTTTCTTCATATAAGTCAACACCAACATTTGACTGTGTGCATAAATGCAATATTTCAGATGATAATCCATCACTCACATCAATCATAGATGTGGGTTGTATTTTTAAGGTTTTAAAAAGTTCAAAAATATCTTTTCTTGCTTCGGGTTTTAACTGGCGTTCTAAAATATAATCTTTACCTTCTAAGTCGGGTTGTAAATTTGGATTTTCTTTAAAAACGGCTTTTTCTCTTTCTAAAATTTGTAAGCCCATATAGGCGGCACCTAAGTCGCCCGAAACGCATAATAAGTTTCCTTCTTTAGCACCTGTGCGATAAACAATCTCTTCTTTTTTTGCGGCGCCAATTGCTGTAATGCTAATTACAAGGCCTGTTAAACTAGAAGTTGTATCGCCACCAACTAGATCTACATTGTATTTTTTGCAGGCCATCAACATTCCGGCATATAATTCCTCGAGGGCACTTAATTTAAAACGGTTGGAAATGGCTATTGAAACCACTATTTGACGAGGCTCAGCATTCATAGCATACACATCACTTAAGTTTACCACAATGCTTTTGTAGCCTAAATGTTTTAGTGGCACATAGGTGAGATCAAAATGTACGCCTTCCACTAACATATCGGTTGTTATAACGGTTTGTAAATTGCCATTATCAATAACCGCACCATCATCACCAACTCCTTTTACGGTTGATTTTTGAGTTAGTTCAATGTGTTGTGTTAGGTGTTTAATTAAACCAAATTCTCCTAATTCGGAAAGATCGGTATCTGAAGTATTATCAAAATCCATGTTCTTAAATTATATTTATTGTAGTAGTAAAATCTAAATTACTTTTCTCTTAAGTAAATATTTTATTACTGCGCAAAGTTAGGATAAAAAACAGAATCTTAGAAATGATAAATAAAACGGAAAACGCCAGCGTTTTTACAATGATATTAATCCTTTATTTCCACGCTTACCTTATCAACATTACCGTTCATAGGCGGTAGTAGCTTGGTTATTTTTACGTGCAATGTTTTTAGGGTAGAAAATTCTGATTTTATTTTGGTGTATATACGTTCGCAAACCTGTTCTATCAATTTACTCCTAATAGCCATTTCGGCTTTACTTATTTCGTATACTGTACAATAATCTAAAGTTTTTGTAAGGTCATCTGTTTTTGCTGCTTCCGAAAAATCGGTGGTCATATAAACATCAACAATGTAATTTCCGCCAATTCTAGCTTCTTCATCCAAACACCCGTGAAAGCCGTATAACTTTATCCCCTCAATATTTATGCAGTGTGTCATATTATTATTTACCAAAGTCTAAACCATCCTGATTGCCTTGTTGCTCATTACCTTTCATTTGTTTAGCTTTTTTAAAGATTGAGGCATCCATTTTTCCGAATAAGTGTGTAACAGAAAGTTTTACAAAACGTGATTCTCTTCTTCTCGACAAATCTTGAATGTAGTAGGGTGTTTCATAATGCGCACCCATTCTGCGAGTATTAAATGCATCACTTAATGTTGCATTTACAATCCATTTTGTGCCAAACATTTTATTTATAGATACATCCATTGAATAAACAGGGTTACTATAACCAAGTAATAATATTTTTGGCGATTCGTAATTTCCATTTACTTGCAAGGTTAATTGTTTTGGAAATTTATAGGAGATAGTAGCTTTTGCATTGTAAGCATAACCTTCTGCTTTTACATCCGGTTCGGTTTTTACTACTGTGCCATTTATATATATGTAAAAGGCATTTGCATTTAAGGTTACATCAAGATTTTTAAAGAAAGTAAATTTAACGGTATGCTCCATTCCATAACGAATACTGCTTTTTCCATTAACGGTTGTGTTAACCAAAACAGATGGGTCAAATTCAGACGGGTAGGCAACGTCTGTAATTGGCTGTTCTTCGTAACGGAAATAGCCTGAACCAAGGTAACTGCCTTTTGTAAATGTTTTATTGTAATTAACCTCTGCAATGTTTTTAAATTCTGGTTTTAGTTGAGGATTTCCGATACGGATGTTTTGTTTATCAGAAAACATAATAAACGGCATTAATTGGAAAAAATTAGGACGGCTAATTTTTCTACTAAAATTAACTTGTAATTCTTGATTGCTTTTTAATTTTTTTGAAAAGTAAATGCCCGGAAATAGTGATTTTAATAAGTCTTCAGAGGATGATGGGTATTGGTATGAAAATGTTTGTTTTTTATCTGTAATATTTCCTTTATAATAAGATGCTTCAAAACGTAATCCGGCTTGATAAGTAATATCCCAAAATATTTTATCGTTATAATTTACATAAGCTGCATTTACCATATCATCAATAATGTAATTGTTACTCATGATACTATCTTTTGTAAAAATATCTTGTGTACGGAAAGCATTAGAAGTATTGTTGCTTGTTAATGAATTCTTATAAAAGGACTTGATACCGGCTTCAAATTTTTGAGTTTCGCTTATAGGGTTTACATAATCGAATTGAAGAACATATTGATTTGCATTAGTACCACCAATATTTTTTTGATAGGTGTTTGAAATGGTGTCGGGATAATTTGGCGCATGCGTATCGGTAGTAAATAAATAACCATTATGCGAATCGGTGTGGTTATAGCTTCCATCTACAGTAAATTCTTTTCCTGCTTTTGGAAATGTTTTTTTGTAAACCAGTTGGGCATTGTAATTTTGAAATGCCGCTAGCTGATCATTTAATCGTCCGCCGTTTAAACGTTGAACCGAATTTTTATCCAAGATTTCATAGGTTTGTTCATCATGTGTTTTAAATTTCCCGCCCATAATCATTCCATTTAGAGAGATGGTATTACGGTTGTTAATACTGTAATCAATACCAAGTCTGCCAAAATTAAAAGCATTAGCAAAATTAGTTTGGTTGTTTTGATTAAAATAGCCCGAAGGATTTTTTACACTATCTAATTGTGTTCGGTAAGTATAACCTAAAGTTTTGTTTATGGCTTGGTTATAAGAATACATAGTAGAAAAATTCCACTTACCTTCTTTTACATTTAAATTTACCATCCCGCCGTATCTATCTCCGGTACCGGCATTTGCCATAATCATTCCATTGTACCCGGGTTTTAAATTTTTCTTCATAATAATGTTTAGGATCCCACCTGTTGTATTGGCATCAAACTTTACCGAAGGGTTAGTAATAATTTCTACGCGATCAATCTGATCGGCAGGAATTTGCAAAAGTGTTAAGTTTGATGGTCTTCCATCAACAAAAATTGTTGGGCTTTGGTTTCTTAGTTGTGCGTTACCATCCGCATCCATAGTAACGCCTGGTACGTTTTTCATAACGTCTGCCGCTGTGCCGCCTCTTATAGAAATATCTTTATCAACATTATAGGTTCTTTTGTCGATTGACATAACTACAGCATTTTTTTCTGCAACCACTTCAACTTCATTTAAAAGTTTTTGATCAATTTCAAATTTTATATCTCCAAGATCTTGCTCTAATTTATTTGGGAGTTGAATGTAAATTTTTGTTTCGTAAGGTTTGTAGCCAATTTGGGTAGCTCTAAATCTAAAACCACCCATTGCAGGAAGGTTTTCTATATTAAATTCACCGTTCTCTTGGGTTAAAGAGCCTCCTAAAAGACTATCCTTATTGTACCACAAAACAACCACCGAAGCAAATTCAACCGGTTTTTTTGTTTTAGCATCAATAATTTTGCCGTAAACTCGGCCTTTAATATCTTTAAGGGCCTTCATCATATCTTTATTGCCGCCGCCGCCAGGAGCTTGGGCGCTGATAGAAAGTGTGGTAATGAGGGCTAAAAAAAGTAATAGTTTTTTCATGGAATATTTGTAAGGCAAAAATAAGAGAATTTGGCATTTATGGCTCTATTATTATATTAATGGCAATTGAAAAGGATAACAGGGTGTTTTATGGTATATTAACTATAAATTAATGGTTTTATGAATTAGAGCGATTTGTTTTATATTTGCACATGCTAAATGGCAAACTAATCATATTTTCTGCCCCATCGGGCTCAGGCAAAACCACTTTGGTAAGGCATATTTTAAAGACTTTTCCTGAATACATAGAATTTTCGATCTCTGCTACCAGCAGACAAAAACGTGGTGTGGAAGAAAATGGTAAAGATTATTACTATTTAACGCCTGATGAATTTAAAAAAAGCGTTGCTAACAACGAGTTTTTGGAGTGGGAAGAGGTTTACGCAGGAACGCACTATGGCACCTTGAGGTCTGAAGTGGAGCGTATTTGGGCAAAAGGAAAAGCAGTAATTTTTGACATTGATGTGGAAGGCGGTTTAAATTTAAAAAGACAATTTAAGCGCGATGCTTTAGGGGTGTTTGTAATGCCGCCAAGCATTAAAATTTTAGAGGAGCGACTTCAATCCAGAAGCACTGATAGTACCGAAAGTATTGCCAGAAGAATAGCCAAAGCAGAAAAAGAATTAAAAACTGCCGACCTTTTTGATGTTTTTATTTTAAACGAAAATTTGGATGAAGCTTGTGCAAAGGCAGAAGAAATTGTTAAAGATTTTTTACAGATTTAATTTCCCAAAGTATATTAAAAAAAAGCCCCAAGGTTTGTCTTGGGGCTTTTTTTATGATTTAACGTTTAAATAAATTATGCTTCGGCCTTTTGCTTATCAGCATCGCGCAACTTGGTAAGTTCTTCGTTAATTAATTTACGTTTTGCATCTATCTCGGCCATTTTTGCTTTTTCTGTAGCAATTTTGTCTTCAATTTCTTTCATAAAGCTATTGCTGCCTTTTGAACTTTTAAAGAAGCCTAAATTGTTGTCGTAAGTGCGAATGTTTCCATTTATTTCGTCGCTAATCTTTTTAAGGAAATCAGATTCTTTTCTTAAAAGTTCAGCACCGTTTTCAGAACTTGCTAAACGATCTAGCTTTGTTCTAAATTGCATAATGGCAATTTCTTTTTTATCAATATTCATTTGCTCGTACAATTCGTCAACTCTATTATAAAAAGCATCGTTTAAACGTTTTTTATCTTTCATTGGCACCATACCGGCTGCATTCCATTCTGTTGAAAATGCTTTTAATTGCTCGCGGTTAGCATTATTGTCCGAACCTAATTTAAATTCGTTAAAGCGCGCTAATATAGCCTCTTTAGCAACTAAATTACTTTCAAACGAAGCGTCTAAATTATCGTAAAAGTTTTTCTTTGCTTCAAAAAAGGCATTACAAGCCTGACGGAAGCGGTGAAATAGTTTTGGTTCTTCCTTATCGCCATTGCTTGGGTGTTTTTTCCAGGTTTCTTGCAATCTAATAAGATCTTGTGATGTTTTTTGCCAATCGGTACTAGTTTTTAAAGCATCCGCTTTTGCAATTAAGTCAGATTTTAATTTTCTGTTTGCCGCAAATTTTTCATTCAATGTAGCAAAATATGCTTTTTTCTTATCAAAAAAAGTATCGCAAACTGCTCTAAATTCAGCCCAAATTTTTTCGTTATCTTTTTCTGTAGTTCTTCCAACAGATTTCCATTCGTTTTGTAAAGCAATTAATTGATCGGTTGTTTCATTCCACTTTACATTGCCTTCTGATGCCGCATTAACAAGGGCTTTAGCTTTCTCAATTAATTCTAATTTAGAATTTAAATTAGTCTCTTTTTTCTCCTCAATGCCGGTATAGTGCGTTTTTATTTTTGAATATGTTTCGTCTAATACCGTTTTGTATTCTTGTTTAATAATTTCCCATTTACTGTTTGGCACCGGACCAATTTCATCCCATTCGTTACGGTAAACTTTAATTAAGCGCTCTGCTTCCTTAATGTTTTCAATGGTTTGAATGGTTTTTAATTTCTCAAGTAATTCAGATTTTAATTCGAAATTTCTTTTTAAATCATGTTCTTGTAAGTCGCGAAAAATTTTAAGGTTGTAATAAAACGCTTCAACGGCTTTACTATAATCTGCTTGAACATCTTTGTATTTATGAGAAGATACAGAACCCGTGTTTTTCCATTGGGTTTGTAGTTCTTGTAACATTTTTACTGCTGCCCCAACATTATCACTTAATTTACTTAAATCTTTAATTTTGGATATAATTTCAAGCTTAATTGTTAAGTTTTTTGCTTGGTCTGCCGCTGCCTTAAGATCCAATTCTTTCTTCATTTTAGCGTGTTTTTCCACTAAAGCTTCAAAAGCAATGTCTTCGGCTTGTTTGGCATATTCAAATTCTTTTGGCTTGCCACCCTCGTCAACAAAGGCTTTTCTGGCGGTTTCAAATTCAGTTGTCCAAAGTTTTTGATACTCTTTCTGCAGAGCACGCACATTAGCAGCAACTTCACCTGCATCTTTCGTTAGCAGTTCTTCTAGTTTTGTAATTAATTCAGTCTTCATTTAAATTTTTTTTGTCTTACACCAAAAATAGTGGAAAAGACACATCTAACAAAACCTTACCTTTGTTGTTTTATTACAAAGATTTATTTAACTTGTAATTTGTAGATAGCATGGTTTCCGATAAAAATGTCGAACTTCTTCAGTTTGATAAAATAATACAATTTATAAAACAAAAATGTTGTGGCAAACAGGCAAAACTGTTGTGTGATAGTATTTATCCAAAAACATTTTCGCCCGAACTTTTTAAAGAATTAAATCAAACCAACGAGATTAAAGTACTGTTGGCTGCAAATGGCTATTTTCCTGGAGTTGATCATGATGATATTCAAGAAGAATTAGTGATTTTAAATTTAGAAGGATCGTTACTACATGAAACGCAGTTGCTTAAATTTTTAAAAACTACCGAGGTTGTAAATACACTTATTCGGTTTTTAAAAGGTAAAAAAGCTACTTTGCCTTATTTATTTGAATTAAGCGAGAATATTAGCGTTTGCGACACTGTTGTAGATGAAATAAACCGCATTATTGATGCAGAGGCTCAAGTAAAAAGTAACGCTTCGAGCGAATTGAGTCGTATACGAAAACAGATTACAGAAAAGCGCCGCGAAAGTGATAAACGTTTTTATAACCACATTAACGATCTTAGAAAGCATGGCTATTTAAGAGATAATGAAGAAGGTTTTTTTAATGGCCGCAGAACTCTGGCTGTTTTAGTGGAATATAAATCGGAAGTTACCGGCTTTGTGCATAGCAAAAGCGAAAGCGGTAAAACAATTTTTATTGAGCCCGGTGTTACTATTGGAATTAATAACGAAGTGGCAGAACTTGTAATTGATGAGCAAAGAGAAGTAAACCGAATTTTGCGCGAATTGTGCGCATTAATAAAACCATTTATTCCTGAAGTTAAAAAGGGATATACTTGTTTGAGTTTTGTAGACTTTTTAAGAGCAAAAGCCTTATTAGCGGTTGAATTAAACGCTAATTTGCCCGAAATTAAAGAAGGGTTTGATTTGAATATTATTTCGGCGTATCACCCGCTATTGTTTTTGCAAAATAAAAAATCAGGTCGAAAAACGATTCCGCTTACTGTTAAGTTAGATGCACAGCAACGGGTACTGGTTATTAGCGGTCCAAACGCAGGTGGTAAAACAATTGCATTAAAAACAATTGGGCTTTTGCAAATGATGTTGCAAAGTGGTTTGCTTATACCGGTTAAGGATAATAGTACTTATTGTTTTTTTGAGAAAATTTTAATTGATATTGGCGATACGCAAAGTATAGAGAATGAATTGAGTACTTATAGTGCAAAATTAAAATCAATGACCTCGATATTAAATGAGATTAAGGAAAGCACCTTGGTTTTAATGGATGAGTTTGGCAGCGGTACCGATCCGGAACTTGGTGGGGCAATAGCCGAAGCCGTTTTAGAAAGTATAGAAAATTCAAAAACAAAAGGGGTAATTACATCGCATTTTAGCAATGTAAAATTATTAGCCGAAAAATTACCGGGAACTTTTAATGGTTGCATGCTGTTTGATTTGGAGCATTTAGAACCAAAATATATTTTAAGTATTGGTGAGCCTGGAAGCAGTTATACTTTTGAAGTGGCAGAGCGCGTTGGGTTTCCTAAACACATTATTGAACGCGCAAAACAAAAAGTAGATAAAGATAAATTAAAGTTAAATAGATTGTTGGCCGAAGTGCAATCTCAAAAAACAAAGTTAGATGAGCAATTGCATAGAGCCGAGCATGAAGAATTTCTAAAAAAAATAGCCAAAGAAAAATACCACACCTTATTTAATAATTGGGAAGAAAAAATAAATAAAGAGCGCGAACGTAAAATTGAATTAGCGCGTTTGGCTGAATACGGACAAAAATATTTACGCTTAATGGACGACTGGAATCATAAAGGCGATAGAAAGCAAGTAATAAAACGCTTTATTGATGGTATAACAGCAGAAACTAAGAAACAAGAAGAATTGCGAAAGCAAAAAAAATTAGATAGTTATTCTGAAAAAAAAATTGCACGTATTAAACCTAATTTAAAAGTTGGCAGTAAAGTAAAAATATTGAGCGGTACAGAAATTGGCGTAATAGAAGAAATAAAAAACGACAAAGTATTTATAAAATTTGGTTTAATGAAAATGACGGTGGGGATGGAGAATTTGGTGCTAGTAGATAACTAGTTTATCACTTCACCGCTATATTACAAATGGTATTATAAGCGCAATACTCACAGGTGTCCGTATCTTCAGTTTGTGAAAACGGAATGGCTTGATCAAAAATAGTTTCAATAAATCGTTTTAATTCATTTTCAAAGTCAGTTAAAAAATCGGTTGTAAAAACAAGTGCGTTTTTATCTTTTGAAAGAAATTTTGGCTGTTCTAAAAAATTCTTAAAGGGAATAATACACGGTTGCATCTGTTCCGGTAAACAATACTTGTTTTTATGCAGCAACCAAGCGTACATAAACAGTTGAAATTGTTTATTGTATTCGGTATTCTTAAATAATTCTTCAAACGAAACGAACGAAAATTTATCTGAACCTTTAATAGAACTTTTATAATCTATAATTCGTGTTTTTCCTTCGTGAGAGTCTATCCTGTCTATTTTTCCTTTAATGTAAATGGTTGTTGGAATGCCTTTAATCTCAATTTGTAAGGGTGCAGAAAATTCCTGTTCCAAATCTTTTAAGGTTAAAAACTGATTTTCTTCTTTAAGGTCATTTACAAACGAAATATCTTTTTTAATAAGTTTTTCTACGTAAACTTTAATTACTTCTTGCTGTAGAATCCCTTTACCAACAATTTCGGGGTTGTCGAAAAAAGACGTGAAGCTATTATGAACAGTGCTTTCTACGAGTTTTAATTTTTGGTTTAAATCATCTACTTTTAAAATTTTTCCAATAAAATCTTTATATAAATTTTCTAAACACAAATGTAAAATTGAACCAAAGGTATTTGCCTCAGCGCTTTCTTCTACTTCTTTTGTTTCTTTAAGTTTTGCGCCGTATCTAAAATAAAATTTTAAATCACATTCTTTAAAAGTAATTAAACCTGAGGGAGAAAGAGAGCCGAATTCTTCATTGCTAATTGCTTTCTTATAAATGGGAGCTAACACATCATCGTCCTTCGAAATAGAAATGATATTATCTAATTTTTCAGGAAATTCTGGATATAAAGCAACTTCTTCTGTAATTTTTATGTTAGGATGTGTTACCTGCATTTCTAATTGTAATTGGGTAACAAATCTGCTTTTTTCACCTTTACCAAAGGTATCCGTTTCACTATCATAGGTAATTACTACATCGCTTGCTCTTTGTAATAAACGGTAAAAGTGGTATGCGTAAATAGCATCTTTTTCAATATACAGCGGTAAACCAAAAGCTCTTTTTAAATCGTTTGGAATAAATGAATTAACGGTTTTGCCGGATGGTAAAACACTTTCATTTACATTTACAAAAACAACATGGTCAAAATCTAATGTACGGGTTTCTAAAACACCCATAATTTGTAGGCCTCTTAAGGGCTCACCAATAAATGGTGCCGATGAGTTTCCTACTATTTGTGTAAACAATTGTTTAAACGATAACACATCATTAAAGTGCGGGTACTTTTGAATAATTTCTGTTAAGCGATTAAAGTTTTTAATAATAATTTGTAAATACTCTAACTCTAAACTCGATTGGGTTGTAGAGGGTTGTGATATAAATAATTCTTTAATTTCTTGCAGAATATTTAAATATTGATTGCATAAAACACTGATAGAAATTACCGGTTGTAATATATTAAGTATGTCGTTATTTTCTGGTCCAAATAATTGTTGCAAATTTTTAAGGGTAACAAACGAAATATTTCTGTTGGTTATTTGTTCTATTATTTTTGAAATATCTATAGTATTGGTTTTACCTCTTAAATAACTAGCAAAAATAGGTTGTCGTAAAAGTGCAATTAAGTCTTTGTGATAAATGGTTTTAAATTGTCTGTTTTGCTTCGAAAAACTTAATTGCAATTGCAAAAGTTGTTCAATTAAACTGTAAGTTGAAGTATAGCGTAAAGGATATTCCATTGTGATGTTTACATGCTCTACGGCGCTGGGTAATTGCTGTAATACGGGCCACAATAATTTTTCGTTTGCTAAAACAATGGCTACTTTATCTAGAGGAATATTGTCATCTATAAATTTTTGAACTGTTTGTTTTACAACTTGAGCTTGCCCAATTTGTTTTGGCACAGAAATTATTTTAATGTTTTTTTCTTCATTAAAATAATCTTGAATAAAGGACGGTTCGCGTTGCTGAAAAAGAGAAAAATTATTTCTTAAAAACAAACCTGCTTCCTGATTTTTATCTTTTAAATAATAGTTGTCGGCATCCCATAAAATATCGGCTTTTTTTTGCTGATATAATTTATTAAAGATGTTTAATTCTGCCGCGTTTAATGCGTTAAAGCCGCAAAAAATTAGCTTATGGAATTTATTGGGATATTGGCTGTTATCAAAATTAAGTACAGCATATTTGTAGGCCAGGCCTTGATACGCCCATTTTTTTGATACTAAAAAACTACTAAAGTGTTTGTATATGGCGCCCAAACTATTCATAAATTTTAAATAGTTGGTTTGGTATTCTGTTAGGGTTTCGGCACCAAGGCTCCAATTTTCTAATACTTTAATGTCTTTAAGGTTTTCATAGAGTTGCTCCGAATCGGCTAGATAACGGTCAATTTCATTAAAATCTTGTAAAATTAGTTGCCCCCATTTTGCAAAGCTGTCAAAGTTTTCGGCCTCGGCGCCGTAGCATATTTTGTAGCTGTCGTATAAATGGCAAATAAGGTCAATCTCTTCAAGTGTTTTTAATTCGCTTAATTCAGAAATTAATTCTTCGGCGCTAATGATAGTTGGCAGCCAGATGGTTTTACCATAGGTTTGCGCTAAATAATTTTTTAAAAAAAGCGCGCCCCGTTTATTTGGCAAAATAATGCAGAGTTGTTCTAAATTATCTTTGTAATTTTCGTGAACGTATTCTGCTATTAATTTTAAAAAAGGTTTTGCCATGGATTTTAAAGATATAAACTTTCCGGTTTACCGTAAGTATAAAAATAACAAGAGTTATTTTAAAATTATACAACCAAAACTTTTTGAAGAAATACAGGTTATTGGCAGTAAAAAGGTAATTAAATTAATTGAGGCTCATCAGTTTCCTGAGATGCTTTTTATACGTGATTTGGTGTTTAATTATTCTGAAATGGCTGATGAAATAACTGAAGAAGAGTATTTGAGGGTTAGGATAGGGTGAAGTATTTGTATCAACCGTTATTGTGAGCGATAGCGAAGCAATCTAAAATTTTTGGTTTGTGTTAAACTGTGTTTGAGATTGCTTCAGGTGAAAAACCCTCGCAATGACGAATGGATTAAAAATGAAATCATTAATATCCTATAATTATCACTAAAATCTTCTTAAATTTGAAGTCTTAAAAATAAATTTATATGAGCCGCATTCGCATTAAAGACATTCTAAAAACAACACCAACAGAACAAACTATTACAGTTAAAGGTTGGGTACGTACCTTCAGAAACAATTCATTCATTGCTTTAAACGACGGCTCAACTAATAATAATTTACAAGTTGTTGTAGATTTTACTAATACTGCAGAAGAAATTCTTAAGCGCATTACAACAGGCGCTGCTATTAGTGCTACCGGCACTTTAATTGCCTCACAGGGTAAAGGACAAACGGTTGAATTGAAAGCATCTAGTGTTGAAATTATTGGCGATAGCGATGCTGAAAAATATCCGCTTCAACCAAAAAAACACAGCCTTGAGTTTTTACGTGAGATAGCACATTTGCGTTTTCGTACCAATACGTTTGGCGCAGTGTTTCGTGTGCGTAACAGTTTAGCATTTGCAGTACATAAATTTTTTAACGAAAAAGGGTTTTTATACATTCACACACCTATTATTACTTCTAGCGATGCTGAAGGAGCAGGGGAGATGTTTCATGTAACTAATTTTGACATAGCAAACCCACCAAAAGATGAGAATGGCGGCATTGATTACAAACAAGATTTTTTTGGAAAGTCGGTAAACCTTACTGTATCTGGTCAATTAGAGGGCGAATTAGCGGCTATGGCCTTTTCTGATATTTATACTTTTGGACCAACTTTTAGAGCAGAGAATAGTAATACTGCCCGTCACTTAGCCGAATTCTGGATGATAGAGCCGGAGATGGCTTTTTATGAGTTGAAGGATAATATGGATTTAGCAGAAGAAATGTTGCAGTACGTTATTAAGTATGCTTTAGATAATAATTTAGAAGATATTACATTTTTATCGCAACGTTTAGAGGAAGAAGAAAAACAAAAGCCTCAAAATGAGCGTGCAGAATTATCTTTATTAGAGAAATTAAATTTCTGTTTAGAAAATAAATTTGAGCGAGTTACTTATACGCAAGCAATAGAAATTTTAAGAGAAAGCAATCATAACAAGAAAAAGAAATTTCAATATTTGGTAGATAAGTGGGGTGTTGATTTACAAAGTGAACACGAGCGTTATTTAGTAGAAAAACATTTTAAAAAACCGGTTATTTTAACCGATTATCCAAAAGAAATAAAATCGTTTTACATGCGCCAGAATGATGATGGAAAAACTGTTGCGGCAATGGATATTTTATTTCCGGGAATTGGCGAAATTATCGGAGGTTCTCAACGTGAAGAGCGTTTAGAGAAATTAGAAACGCGCATGAACGAAATTGGAATTCCTTTAGAGGAATTATCGTGGTATTTAGATACCAGAAGATTTGGATCTTGTCCGCATGCCGGATTTGGTTTAGGTTTTGAGCGTTTGGTATTATTTGTAACTGGTATGACCAACATTCGTGATGTGATTCCTTTTCCGCGTACACCTAAAAATTGTGAGTTTTAATAGAGATTCCCGCGTTTTTTTTCGCGCAGATTTCTCAGATTAACGCAGATTTTTTCTGAGAATACAACTGTTTTACTATCTGGTAAAAAAACAATGAATTTTGGCGTTCTGCCTGGGATAACATCTATTCTTTTTGAATTTGTTGATTTATTAGATTAAATTTAATAAAATAATTCAATGAGAAATAAGATAACAATACTCTTTCTATTTTTTTATGTATTCAGTTTTTGTCAAAATTGGGATGTTTTTAATAGAAATTATCGTTATAATTATAAATACAATTACTCATCATTAGTTTCAAATGTACTGTTTGTTGATACTGTTAAAGCCGTTGGTATTGATACGGTATATTCTCTTAATAGAGTTGGATTGGTTTGCAATGGGAGTTGCCCTGCTTTAAGTATTAATCCTACTACAACTGTTTTAGTAACTAATATTCCTCAGTTTTTACAACGAAAAATAAGAAAATACAATAATGGTTTGGTAAAGCTTTATGATACGACTAAAATCGTGATAAATCCATATTGTGTTTTAAATCAATCTTGGCTATT
>Ga0066439_1000425_pt1 | contig 14211 bp, 11 predicted proteins | sample LakWasMet57_HOW8_2_FD_59527 | JGI IMG/M metagenome (GOLD analysis project Ga0066439, IMG submission 59527) | Freshwater sediment methanotrophic microbial communities from Lake Washington under simulated oxygen tension - Sediment Metagenome 57_HOW8 | ecosystem: Environmental > Aquatic >...
ATTGCGATTGCTGTTTTCAAAATAATACTCGCTAAATGAATCTAAAAACTCTTTTTCTTTTTCTTCAACAATCCCATTTCTAATGACCACACCTTTGTCTTCGCATTTTAATAAATTCATTAAACACAATTCAGCTCTCATCATGTAGTAGGAATTTTGATATGGAATATAGTTTATCTTTCCACTGTCAAGCATGTCCCATATAACACGTAACTTATCTTTTCCAAGTTCATTTCCTTCCTTATTTATAGTCCGAGCAAATTGAAATTCATCGAAACAAATAACTCCTGGTTGCTCATGAAAAAATTCTAAGTCGTCTGTAAACATACTTTTAATCCATGAAGCAGAATCTGACTCAAACTCTCCCATATCCATTTGTACATAAAGTCTCTTGTAATCTAATAACTCGATAATTCTATTAACTAAAGCAGTTTTGCCAGAACCTGTTAATCCCCACATATTAATGATGGTTGGTCTTAACTGTGCATCAGGAAAAAGAAACCATGGCATTAATAAATCAATGACTTCATCAATTATTTTTTCAAGCCCAATGAACTCGGTTTTAAGCTGCGCTTTAACTTCAAAAAGTTTCTCTTTCTTTTCGATTATAGTTTGAAATGTAATTTTATTTTCCATTTTTTAATTCTTTTTAAACTTTGCCCCTTCATATACACGATTAGGATTCCCTCTTTCTAATGTGTTATGTTGTTGCCATAGTTTTTGTTGTTCTTCTATAGCTTGTTTTAATACCCATTCATCAAACTGAAATTTTAGTCGTTCGATGGCTATTTTTTTGTTTTGTAATTGTGATCGACTTTCATTAACCATCGCTGTTATGCCGGAAGGCTTGTGAGTGGCTCTGACAGCCGATTCAACTTTGTTTACGTTTTGCCCACCTGGTCCACTAGAGCGCATTGTTTGAAAACTGATGTCGCGTTCATTCCAATCTGCTAATTTTGATTTATCAAAATAATGTATGCCAATAAACCAATTTTTGCGTTTATGAAACTTCCTAAATGGACTTTGACAAATCCATAACAACACTCCGTTCCAGCTGCTGCAAAATAATTTGACATTCTTGCCCGAAATTATAACAGTTGCGGAAAGCAATGTTCTATTTTCGATTCCGGGAATTCTTTCGACCACAGTTGCTTGTAACTTATTTTCTTCTGCTTCTTGCAGAAGTTCCTTTAATGCTAAGGCAACTGCCATGCAGCATTCTGCTGGACCTTTACCTGATGTAATATGTATAATACAATTTTCCATTTTTTCTTTTATTAATGGCGGCCTCGAAAGCCTCAGCCGCCATTGATTTTGTTTTAGCTTTTATTCATCCTAACAATTTTGGGAGTAAACGAACCTTCTACTTTAACTAGATTTTGTTGGTTCTGCATAACTACTTCAATATCTTTATAAGCCATTGATGATTCTTCAACACTCCCGCCAATTAACATCGTTTTATGTTCAGCAAGATTTGCATTCATATAAGATTTAGTAATGCTATCTCTTGCTTCAGTTCTAGACATCTTACGTCCTGCTCCGTGTGAAGCAGAATTTAATGAACCTTCTAAACCTAATCCACTAACGATGTATCCCTTACTCGTCATACTTCCAGGAATAATGCCTAGTTCTCCTTTATCGGCAGGCGTAGCGCCTTTTCGATGAACTATTAATTCTTGTCCGTCATGTATTTCCTTCCATGCAAAATTGTGATGATTCTCTACTTTGCAAATTGCTTCTAAGCCCATCACTCGTTCAAGATTTTTATGAATTACATCGTGACAAGCTTTCGCATAATCACCAGCAAGGTTCATTGATAACCAATATTCTTGTCCAGCTTCATCGTCTAGGCTTAACCATGCCATTGATTGCATTTCCCTTGGCAGTCTACATTTTTCCTTTGCGATTTTCGTGTAGGCTGCTGCAATAGCAGCACCCATGCCACGTGAGCCGCTGTGAGATAATAAACCAATATAGTTTCCGGCAGCAAGATTCAAGTTGTTATCAGGTTGGATTTCAACTGTACCAAATTCTACAAAGTGATTTCCAGTGCCAGATGAGCCAAGTTGATACCAAGCTTTTCCGTGAAGTCGTTTCAATAACTCAGTAGATTGAAATTCTGGTCTCTCTAATACTTCATGATCTACATCGAAATCTAAGGTTCCATCATTTCCAAAGTGAGTATATCTTCTTAATGCCTTTTGTAAATCGTATTCTTTCTTTTGAATATAATTTTCAGGCAAAGCATAAATACTTAAGGCCATTCTGCAACCAATATCTAACCCAACGCCAAACGGAATAACTGCATTATTTGTGGCTAATACTCCGCCAATTGGTAGGCCATATCCATGGTGTGCATCCGGCATTAAGGCTCCTTTAATTGAGATGGGAAGTTTCATTGCGGCTTCCATTTGTAAAATAGCATTTTGAGAAATATGTCGTTGACCATAGATGCTAAAATCACCACTATGCTTAAGCATATGTACTTCATAATCTGTTTTTATTTTTGGTTTTCCAACAATGGCTCTAGCTAAAGAACTCAAGTGTTCATGCTCCGCATATTGTTCAGGATTTAAAAGAACGTTTTTTATTATTTCTAATTTTTCTTCCATCGAAACATGTTTATAATGCTTCGTCATTATATTTATAGCTACACTTTTAGCTATATCAGAAGGAAAATCAACCTTGCGAAGGTGTTTTCCCTTCATGCGATTTTTTCCCATGATAATTTGTTTTGTATGGACAGTATTTTTCCAGGCCGATTTACTCGACGTTTTAATGCAATGAGAAATTCATCGCATGCAAATCATGTCCATGATTTTTTTAATAAATGATTTTTAGATTTCCGGATTCTTTCTGACTCCCCAGAATTTTATTCGTTCTTCAATTGTTTTATGAACTGATTACAAATAAAAAACCCGGCATTAAACCGGGCTGAATATATTGATATTAGTAGCTTTCCGGCTTAAGGTTTCGTATGTAAATTTCCTACTAACATATTTTCTAATTCTTTTCTTGGTTTGTTATTTTTAATATTTCTGATGCAAATGTAATTCAAAAAATTCAATTGTCAAGAAATATTTTATTTGTCAGTAAAATATTTTCACTTTTAACTTTAAGTACATGCTCTGAAACCATTATAAATAAAGGCGTTTATGAGGTTAATTAAAATTAGTATAAATATTATTTATAAAGCTCTTCTCTCATTTCCACTAACACTCCTTCAGCTTTCTCAACGTTAGGTTGTTCCGGTAAATTTGATTTCTCATAAAGTTCATCTATTTGGTAGACTTTTTCATTTGCCAATTCTACCAATTCTTCATAGGAAAACGCCCCTGAACGAATTTTAAGCAGAAACTCACGGTCAAATCTCCTAACATTTACCTTGCCTTCTTTTGCAATTTCTTCGGCCATATTTAGTAACCTGAAGGTATGCATCATATTCTTGGCATCGTAATTCTTCCCATGTTCTATGGTGTTTTCATAACGCACATCATTACGTTTTTCAACCCATTCCCAATATTCTTTATAGTCTTTGCAATATTTAGAGTAGCCATCTTTATTGAAGCTTAATATTGCCAAAGGCTCAATTCCTTTTTCCACCGAACTTAAGGAAATATCATTTGCTTCAATGCCGGAACTTATACCCTTTAGGTATCCTTCTGTTAATTGATTATTGTAGAATACTGCATAAACCTCTCGCATATGCGCAATGTTTACTAATCCACAGTGTTCCTGAAGTAATCCCTTTTTTTCTAACCAAGAAGTTAAAGTTATGGAGCCTTGTTGCTGTATAACGTAACAAAAGTCCAATACTGATTTTCGCTCTTTATCTACAGGATTAACTATTTTTTTATTGAGTCCTTTTGCCTTTTTTATTTGCGACTGAGCGTACCCTGCAAATGTTTGTTTACAAAGTTTAGACAAGAATAATTCCGGCTTTAGTAAATCCATGATTGGATGCCTATACTTTATGCAATCTTTAGGGGTATTCAATAATTCGAGAATATTAGGATTGTTTTTAACCAAAAGATCTACAAACCTTTTCAATTCATAGTAAACTTCATCATTTGTTTCGTTATTTGCTTGCTCAGTATATTCAAGCCCGTAATAAACTCGTTTTGGTAAAAGAAACACACCCTTCATATCTGTGTCAGATTGAGGGGTGTGTAATCCATAAGCTCGGCTTCCGCTTATACAATCCAGCAATAACAAATTATTTTTCTTTACTTCTTCTATTGTCATACTAGTATGTTTTAACGATTTGCTTAAATAAAAAATCTAAATCAACTTCTCTTTCCTTTCTTCCTGATAAATTCTCAAAGGCTTTATCAGCTGTCTCCAATTCATTGGTTATAAAGTAATTTAAATCTTTTTCAGCAGAGTGCATATACTTTTCTGTTTTACCGGATTTCAACTCTATTAATGTAACAATTTTATCCTTTAAATTTTGATCAAAAGAAAGCTCGTTTACCATAGTCATAAAAACTATTGGAGGCACAGAATCCTTTTCTAATATCCATTTACAAGCAAGTGTTGCACGAAGAGCATAAAATAGTTTTTTTAATTTTATTTCATCTCGACCATCAATTTCTGAAAAGCTATTTTTTGCCATCCCTAAATAATGATGCATTGTTGCTATAGGAGCAAAACACTTTTCTGAATACTCTTTTAACAAACTAGATATATTCTTTTCTTCTCGATAAACAATAAGTGATTGAACACGCTCTAATAAAGCGCCATTCGATTTCCACATCAATTTTAGACATTTTTTTATATCCCAACCAGTCACGTCTAACTCTCCATCTTCTGACATAAATTCTATAGTATCTTTTTTATCGGATAATGATAGATACCAATCTATGTCGTGCATGTAAATCATACGTACATCATAATCACTATCAGGTGAAGGAAATCCCCATGCACGAGAACCTGTCTCACAAGCATAAAGAACTTTTACTTGATATTTTTGTTCTATGTCTTTTAGTTTATCTTTTATTTTAGTTTCCATTTTAATAAATTTATCAAAGGGCAAAAAAGCAAATAGAGTTTTTTTTACTGAGCTATCTTGGTATTAACAAGAGCAGGAATTGAACCTACGACTTCCAAACATTTCTGTTTGACGCTCTACCGAAGTATCTCTATTTTACGGCACCTTTGGATGTAATTAATCCCCAAGATTTTAATTCAAAATATTTGAAGCAGTATTAATTTTATATTTTTCAGTTCTAAACATTGAGTTATATTGATTAATTATTATTTGAGTCATTATCGGTAGTTCGTCAAATGAACTTTTAGCGTCATCAAAATAGGAACAATAGTCAGCAATAAGAAAGCTAATAAGCCATTTTGATAATTTTATAGTCAATAGACTTAAAGGCAAATCATTCCCCCCTGAATACAAATCCTTAAATTGAAAGACCGAAACGTTTGAAGGGTGCGTATTTAAAGACAGCGAAGTGTATTGACCATTTAATAAATCAGTTGCTCCAGCATTAGTCATCATTTCATGCCATGCAATGGATCGGGCACTTTGCCCATCTAGAACCACCTGCCATTTTTTCCACTTTATTGCTTTATCAATATTTTCCTTTGAATCAAGATTCAAATTCTCATATATTGGAGACGCCTTTATTGCTTCCTTAAGCTCAATAATTTGTTTCTTCTCAGATTCCTTTTTCTCTATATTTTCCTTTTGCACAGCAGAAAAATTTTGTCTGTATTTAAGGCCGCTTAGAACCCATAAATTATACTTAAAACTCTTTTCTTCCGATGATTTAGAAAAACAATAGATATTATTAAAATTGCAAAACGCTTCATATTGTGTTCTTACTATACTTGCTAAAGCAAATGGGTCGTGTAGATTCAGCATTTTAAAGTCCCCAATAGTATTATGATATTCTAAAGACTCAGTAAGCTTGAGCAACGTTAAATTTTTTAATATTGTCATTTGAAATAGATACCCAGCATCTATGTCTTCAGCAGACTTCAGCACTTTATCTTTTTGTTTGGAAACAATCTGAAAGGCAGCATCTGTAACCAATTTATAAGACTCAATAACGGTCTCTAAATCTTCCGGATAAAATAATCTCTGAAATTCTTGTCTTAAATATTCTTTTTCCATTTTTCCTTTTTTTTTAATCTTCTCTACTTCCATCATCAGCCATACGCACCATTTTAGGGGTAAATTTAGCAACAACGTCAACTAAATCTTTTTGTGAGGCCATAACGGTTTCTATATTTTTATAAGCCATAGGAGCTTCATCCAAACCTGCACCAATTAATGTAACACCATTGTCTTTCAGCACTTGTCTCATTTCATCTTTTGATATGTTTTTAATTGCTTGAGTTCTGCTCATTTGACGTCCAGCTCCATGAGATGCAGAATTAATCGCATTTACTTCACCTTTTCCTCTTACTAAGAAACCTGGGGCAGTCATAGAACCCGGAATAATACCCATCACATCTTTCGATGCAGGTGTAGCACCCTTTCTATGAACAATGACTTCTTCACCATTCCAAGTTTCTTTCCAAGCAAAATTATGATGGTTCTCTACTTTAGCTAATACTTGACCGCCAATTGCTTTTGTTAAACGTTCATGTATCACCTCATGACAAGCTGATGCATAATCACCTGCTAAATTCATAGCTAACCAATATTCTTGTCCTTCAGCAGAATTCATATCTAAGTATGCGAGATTTGCAGCTTCTTTAGGAAGTTTACAAACTTCTTTCGCTAACTTAGTATAGTGTCCCGCAATGGTTGCACCAAACCCTCTTGATCCTGAGTGAGTCAACAACGCTAAGTATTTCCCTTTTTTGATATTTAATTTTTCATCATCCTTCTCAAATTCAATAATACCAAATTCAACAAAGTGATTTCCTCCACCAGACGAACCGAGTTGATGTACAGCCTTATCTTGTAAATTCTTCACAAAGGGAGTCATATTAAATTCTGATCTATCTAATATTCCATGCTCAGCTCTGAACTTACCTTGCCATCCTGCACCTGCACCAAATTTAGTCCAAGCGATCAATTCTCTTTTATACTTTCCTTCATTTTCTAAAAAATGATTTTCTGGAATATCGTAAATTGATAAAGCCATTCGGCAACCAATATCTACTCCAACACCATATGGAATGACTGCGTTTTTTGTAGCCAATACACCTCCAATTGGTAAGCCGTAGCCTTGATGTGCATCAGGCATTAAAGCACCGGCAACAGTTACCGGCAATTTCATGGCCACTTCCATTTGATTGATTGCTCCTTGCTCAATGTTTTCTGCACCAAATACCGAATAAGAACCACCAGTTTCTTTCAAAGCAATAGTTGCATCTTCATTTGGCTTTTCAATTAATTCCTGAGCAATTGATTCAAGAATTTCATCATCTAAAAAATTCTCCGGGTATTGTATTACTTTGGTCAAAATTGCCATTACGTCTTCTCTTTCCAATTCACAATAGTTTTCTTCTACCACTTTAATAGCGATACCAATTGCTTTTCCTTCGGGATAACCTATTGATTTAAGATCTTCTCCTTTTATGTTTAGTTTGTTCATTTTTTAGTTTGTTTAATTTAAGAATAATTTTCCTTTCAAATTCTTCATTATTTATTCTTTCATGTTTATATTCATATACTTCATTGAAAAATGATTCTGCATATATTTTATCACTTCCAATTTTAAAAATAATTGGGAATTTAATACTATTTGATTCATTTCTTAAATACCTCAATTCCTCGTCTGTCAATTCACTTTGTATTTGCGTTTTATTATTATATATAAGTTCGTATTTTTCATCTATCAAGGGTTTAAGTTTATTTTCTATTACTTCTTTTAGGCGTTTGTTAGAGCTATGCCACAAATAATATTTCCCAATGTTTTTAGATCGAAACCTTTTCAGTTTATAAGCACTCATCATTGCGCTGATACTAACCAAGATTATCATAAGAACTATAATAGCTAGTATTGCTAATGTAACTTTGTAAAAGTATACAAGTAACACGGCTACAATAATTAAAGCAATACTATTTTTTATCTTTTTCATTATACAAAGTAAAAACTCTTCTACGCAACGTACTTGCGCACTTTAAAAATTATTTGTTAAAAATGGGCAATAAGTGAAAAAAGTTTTGTTTTGCGTGACAGGCGAAGTAACTATTTTCAACGACACCATTTGTTGTCCCCCGTGGAGTCGAACCACGATTCACGCTGTCAAAGAGCGCTGTCCTGCCTTTAGACGAGGGGGCATAATGTCGGGAAGGCAGGACTCGAACCTGCAACCACAAGCTCCCAAAGCCTGCATTCTACCAATTGAAATACTTCCCGAAGTATTTGTGGAAACGGTAGGACTCGAACCTACATCATCGGATTTTCAGTCCGTTGCATTGACCATCTTTGCTACATTTCCATTTGTCGGCCTACTTGGATTCGAACCAAGGACTCCCGTCTTAAAAGGACGGTGCTCTACCGAACTGAGCCATAAACCGAATTGTGGGATAGATAGGATTCGAACCTATTAAGCTATTTAGCAACGGAGTTACAGTCCGTCCCAACTCACCATCGTTGGCGCTTTCCCAATTTAACTAGTGTCGGTTAGTGAGGACTCGAACCTCAAACCTCCTGATCCGTAGTCAGGTGCTCTATCCAATTGAGCTACAAACCGAATATGAATGGGCAACAGACGAATAAAGCACAAGGCGCTCTTCCACTGAGCTACAAGGTAATTTTAGTGTTTGTTACCTTGATGGGATTCGAACCCACGTCCACCCGATCCGAAGTCGAAGTATCTCTATCCTACGACACCATTCAATGTTTCAAAACAGGTAAAAAACTGTAAGAGTCTTTTTTATTGCTCTACCAACTGAGCTATTTCATTTGCATGAAAGTTGGATTCGAACCAACGACACATAAATTAAAACGAAGTATCTCTTGCATACGACACTGTTTATATTTTTTGAAAGAGCTAAAAGCAATAAGAGAGAATCCTAAATTTCTTTAGGAGCAGGATTCGAACCTGCGTTGGCCACGATGTATCTCTAATTTACGGCATCTTTCATTTTTTTTGTCAAAAGCAAAAGGCGAATTCAGAACGGGGATACGCTATGAGGATTTGCACCTCTTCCCAATTTGCATTGAGACCCTTCCCCTGTTGCGAGCGATGTATTCCGATTCTACGGCATTTTGACAATTTCAATATTTTAAAGAACTAATTTTTTATAACCCTCTCTGTTCAAATTAACAGAGAGGGACTTCTATTATAAAACCACTTGTTTGATTTTTTCAATCGCACTCTCACCGTTTTCGATAGAATGCAATACATCAAACACTTTATCTGACCATCCTGCGATTAAGCAGACATCATTTCTTTGGATATTTAATGGAGTGTTTCCATAACCTGCCAAATCGAACAAATACAATTTTGCATTTGGAGCTATTTGTTTGTAGGCTTTCCATGATTTCTCAAGGCTTGAACCTCCAAATTTGCTATCCCACAATTGGCAGTCAGTAAACAACATTACTTTATCCATTATTACTCCACGATTAATTAAATCATCAATCACTTTATAACCATTTGTAGCGTAACCAACTTCACCTTCACGTTTGTAGTATTCATCAACATTTGACAATACTCCACGGTTTGGCATGTTTATCACTTTCCATTTATCACCAAACATTCCGGTTACTACTCTTTTACATTTTGATTGCATCAACATACCTAACATCAAACCTATGTCAAACAACATTACTTTGCTTTTTGCAGATACTGCTTTTTGCATTGAACCGGAAACGTCACAAGCAATCAATACTCTTGTTGATTCATCAAAACCCTTTAAGTTTTTTGCACTTGCAACAACCGCATCTTCTAAAGCATTTAAAATCATAGTAACATACTCAGATTTTAAAACTTTTATCTCGCGGTAAGCTGCCAAGAATCTGAATGGCAATTGTTTTGAATTAGCAACTGCATTTTCATTCGACAAATAGTCACATACTTTTTTAACGTGTGCTAATGATACATTTGCCTCTAAAATATTTCGCAAGTTTCTCATTAAAGCCATGTAACCTATTTTACCGCTATCAATTAACTCTTCCCATTTTACTTTAACAGCATCTGCTTTTGCCTTTTCGTTTTCATATTTAACTTGACCTAAAGCAGATAATTCTGTTTCCCAAGTGTATGGTACTGCTAATTCATTAGTTGCTATTTTGTTGAATATCGCTTGTTGCGACTCATCTTTAGCTTTTGGGTGAACTATAAATAAAGCATCTCGCAATTTTACTTCAGTCGCACGATTATATTTAGCAAATTGATACTCATCAAATCTATTGAAGGCTTCAGACAAACCTTTTTGTATTTGTTTAGAAAGCTTGTTCAATTTTTTAACGCCATTTCTATTGTTTGCTAATTGATAGTAAGCTAATAACTCTGTGATCTCATCAGCACGTTTTACAACACCATTTACTGTTTTGCTTACAACTGCATTACCTGAGTTTGCTTTAGCCAATTCAACAGCTAATACCATAGGCACACTTCTCATATACATTTCATTACGAGCATACACCGCCAATTTTGCAACATACTCAGGATTGTTCTTCAACATCAACTCTTGTATTCTAGCTAAACGAGTATCACTTTTCTCATAAAAGTTATCGCTCAATCCGGCAGTTACTACAGCAGAGTATAATTCCATTTCAGGAGTTAACTTGTAAGCTTTTGCACCTTCGTAGTTGTTTACTACATTTGCTTTTCTTTTGAAGATGTTGAATTTCATTTTTTCTACTTTTTAATTGTTTAACGTCAATTTAAAATCGTTTTTTATTACCGTTTCATATTAACATCACAAAGGTGAGATGCTAGTGCGCATCCGAATTGCGTAGTAAATTATTTTTTCGATTTATAGCCAAAATCATTCTTAACTAATTGATATTCAGTAAGAATAATTTAAACTAATAATACCCTTAGATTGATACTGCGCAAATAGGTTGCGTAGTTTTTGGAAATCATTATATTTACTTCTCAAATTATTAGGAAGAAAACAGATGCCAATTAATAAATTAGCTTTAGTAAGATATAAAACGATAGATAATTGTTTGCAAAATCGTTTTCGCAAATGGACGTTGGAAGACTTGATGGAAGCCTGTTCTGATGCATTGTACGAATATGAAGGTATTACAAAAGGGATTAGTAAACGAACAATACAGCTTGATTTACAAAATATGCGCAGCGAAAAACTAGGTTATAATGCGCCTATTATTGTTACCGATAAGAAGTATTACAGCTATGAAGAAAAAAATTATAGCATAACTAATTCTCCGATTACTCAGCAAGATCTTGGAACATTAAATGAAGTGCTTCATGTATTGAAACAATTTAATGGCTTTGGTTATTTTCAAGAGTTAAATGGTATGGTAACTCGGCTAGAGGATAAGCTTTACAAACAGCAACATAAAGGCAAATCATATATTGATTTTGAAAAGAATGAACTATTAAAAGGATTAAAACATATTGATCCTTTACACAAAGCGATTATCAACAAAAAAACAATTGAAATTACTTATCAATCCTTCAAAGCACGATTGCCACAAATAATTGTGTTTTATCCATATTTATTGAAAGAGTATCGCAATAGATGGTTTGTATTAGGTGCAAACAGAAAGGGAAAAGCAACAATGATATTGGCCTTAGATAGGATTGAACAATTCAAAGAATTAAATTCTGAGAAGTATCATAAAGCAGAATTTGATGTAAGCACTTACTTTAATGACGTTATTGGAGTTTCTAAAATGCCAAATCAAACGCCACAGCTAATTGTCATGAAAATTATTAAAGAACATGCTCCTTACATCGTAACAAAGCCTCTACATCCTTCACAAAAAATTTTAAGAGAAGATCCTGATGGGACAATATTTTCAATTGAAGTCATTTGGAATTTTGAATTAGAACGTGAAATATTAGGCTTTGGAGAACAAGTGAAAATTCTAAGTCCAAAAAGATTATCAGGAAAAATTCAATCAAGGATGAAGCATACACTTTCTAAATATTCGGAGGAATAATTACCTAAAAAATCATTAAATTACTGTCATGAATCTACAACCATTCGATTATCATACAAAGCTTAGAGGCAACCTTAAAGGTCAGAAAAAGACTTGGGATTGGTTCTCATCAGTTAAAGTAAAAGACGAGCAATTACAAGAGTTTAAATCAAACTTATTGAAAAACACATATCGTCTTGATAAAGAAAGTAATCCAGAGCTATATGAGAAAGTTCAAGTAGCAAAAGATAAACTAGGACTCAACATTGATGTTACTGTTTATCAAGCACAGAATTCAGTGGATAACAATGCTGGAATTTCTTACTTACCAGGCGAGGCTCATATTGTTCTTTCTGGTCAAATAATGAAATTGCTAACTGGCAATGAACTTCTTTCTATTCTTGCTCATGAATTATCGCATGTTCGTCTATTTACTATTGAAAATTCAGAATTTGAAGTAGCAGATCGAATTATTACTTCGATTGCAAATGACTATAGAAGCGAAGATGTTTACATTGAAACGGCTCGTTTATTTAGACTGTATATGGAATTATACTGCGATAGAGGCTCTTTATTAGTTACTGAAAGTATAGACACTGTTCTCTCTTGCTTGATAAAAATAAACACAGGACTTGATAAAGTATCGGTAGAAAGTTATCTGAAACAGGCTGAGGAAATATTTGTTGCTGAGAAAGCTAAATCTGAATATCAAACTCATCCGGAAAATTATATAAGAGTTAGAGCTTTGAAATTGTGGGAAACTGAAAAAGAGAATTCAGAAAAACAAATTAGAGATATGATAGAGGGAGATATTCAACTTAACGGTTTGGATATCTTTAAACAAAATAAAATTAAAGATTTAACTTTTAGTTTGATTAAACTACTACTAAAGCCCAAGTGGACAAGAACAACAGCAGTTCTAAGTTTAGCAAAACAATATAAAAGCGATTTTAAAACTGATGATACAATTGTAATCAATGACGAATTAGTAAACACTATTAGTTCTTTATCCAAATCAGTTAAAGAATATTTATCTTATGTTTTACTTGATTTTGCTCTTGTCGACCCAACGCTCGAGGATGTTCCCATGGGATTTGCTTTTCAATTGGCAGAAGACTTAGCATTAAAAGATTTCTATAATGAAGTTGTAAAGAAAGAATTGAAATTGGGAGAACGTAAATTATCTGATTTACATAAAAAAGCAGCAAAAGCATTATCTGAAATAAAAGAATCAAATCAAGAACATATTTACGAAGATTAGACATGGAACCAATTGTAAAAAATAATTTTGTTGAGTTTTTGAATGAGGGTATTGAAAATGGAGGTTTTCATAATGATGATATTATTGCCATATCAATGCCTTTATTACAAGAAGTATTAACGTTTCATGAGCAAGGAAAAGTTGCGCCATTGGAAGGGTTAAAGCATATTCTTATTACAAATGACCTTTTGGATATTGACGAGAATTTTATTCAATCGCCAAAGTATAACAATAGCAAACTAACTGAAATATCTCAACCTATAAGTAAAGTATTTGATATTCTTAACGAAACCAAACAAACTACAGATGTTGAAGAATCTCATATTAAGGAAACGAATCTTTCAATTCAATTAGAAAAGGACAAAGAAGTAACTAAGCCAGTATATTTACCGGGATATGTTTCGTACGAATTTCTACTTGGTCATCATGATGCACTATCTGATATTTTTGTTCTTGGATTAATCATTGGCAGTTTGGCTGCCGGATTAGATCTGAATAATGAAGATGACTTAAAGACATTTGTAGCTAATAGATCTGGGTTAGTACATTTAAACTCTAAAATCCATCCTGCCATTGCAAACATTGTTATGGAGATGACTGAGTTGGATAGAAAGAAAAGGGCTAGGGATCTTCATGAAGTTATAGAAAAACTTAAAAACTATCGTGATTATAATCCTGAAAAAGAAATAGATTTAACCTCATTAGAAGGGTATAAAAATCAAGATATTTCAACAAGAAGTAAATGGATTTTAAACAAATTGAAGAGTCGACTTTTTGATATAAGTCGAAGAAACCGATTGCTTTATTTTAGAAACAGTTCAAAATTTTTAAATCTTACCGTTGCTTCTGTGCCAACTACTTTGAATTACAGAAATATCGATCCAAATAGTTTATTCATTTGGAATGATGATATTT
>Ga0066439_1000431_pt1 | contig 14074 bp, 16 predicted proteins | sample LakWasMet57_HOW8_2_FD_59527 | JGI IMG/M metagenome (GOLD analysis project Ga0066439, IMG submission 59527) | Freshwater sediment methanotrophic microbial communities from Lake Washington under simulated oxygen tension - Sediment Metagenome 57_HOW8 | ecosystem: Environmental > Aquatic >...
AATAGGTTGTACTAATAGCAATTTGTTTTTTTGAAGTAACGCTAGAAGCTGTAATAGTGTTGCTAGATGAAGTATTATAAATAGAATTTGTTATTACACCAGTTAAAGGATGGATTCTGCTTACGAGTGACTGATCAGTAATAAAATAAAAATTATTACTTATGCTATCAATTCCACCGTAATAATCAATGCCATTAAAATACTTTGAAAATACTGTATTTCCTATAGAATCAATTCGGGCGTAACAACTAACGTTATAGGTTTTACAACCAGATCCTGTTGCAGTGTGCATACCATATAAAACAAATATCAAACCTTTATCTTTTGTTTTTTTCTTTGTCACTATGCCAAACATCTTACTCATATCAAACATACCATTACCGCCCAACCAAGTATTAAATCTAATGGTTTCATCATTATTTACTCCAAGTAACCTTATTCCAGACCCACTGCATTGACTTAAACATGCATTAAATGTGTTATAACCCGCAAAGCCTATGGCATTTTCACTTCTATTGTATTGATAAGATTGATTTATAATTGCCTGAGCGTTTACCCTTATGGTAAGAAACACAAAACTTATAAGGATAAGAAATCGCATATACCAAATATATTAAAAAAGCAACAAAAATTGCAGGAAATGTTTACCATTTGCCAGCTAATTAAGAATGTGTGCCTTTAAACGACTGGTATTAATCAGTTTATTCGAATAGGAATTAATTTACAGCTTCCAGTTTTTTCTTAGAAGCATCCAATACTTTTTTCTGAGTATCAATTTCCGTTTTTTTCTTGGTTTGATTTTCTTCGTTCTTTTTTATATCCTCTTCTGCATTTTTAATTTTCTTTTTATAATTCTCAATATCTTCTTTAGAATTCTTTTTATCTTTTTCAAGATCTTTTAACTGGTCCTCTAATTTTTCTAATATTTTTTTTGAAGATTTTGCCTGCTCGTTTACTGCACCCGAACTAGCATCTACTACCTTTTTCTGAACATTAATCTCCCCTTTTTTCTTATCAATTTCAACATCTCTGTCAATCACTTCTTTTTCCGCCTTAGTAATTTTCTTTTTATAATTTTCAATATCTTCTTTAGAGTTTTTATTATCTTTTTCTAAATCTTTTTGATCGTCTTCTAGCTTAGCTAATTGTTTTTCGTTTGCTTTAAATGCATCTGTTAAAGGTTCTTTAGTCATTTTAATAGCAAAATCTTTAACCATTTTTTCTACAAACTTTGCCTTATCCTTATCTGCTGAAGAAGATAAATAAGTACCTCCTAAATCAACAGCAACGCTCATTTTTAAAGTTTTTGCTTTTTTATCTTCTTCAAATTTCGTGTAAAAATCTACCGGGTTGTTTCCCCAATCCTTTATTAAAATATTATCGCCAAAAACTTCGTTATCGCTATCTTTAACCTTTTCGTTTTTAAAATCTTTTAATACTTTTTTCCACTCGCTAATTACATTATTTGCGTTGTTTTCGTAAATAGTTGTTACAAAAGCATTTTGGCTGCCAATACTGAATTTTTCGTTGGTTTCGTTTGTATTAATAGATTGCGAAAATGCAAATCCTGCAAAACAAATTGCGGTAATAGTAAATAGTTTTTTCATAATAAAATTAAAAGTTTATTCAATGTCCCAAACACTTTTGCGCTTGCGAGACCTAAATGGTTTAAAATAATTTTTGTGCTCTAAAATAAAAGCCATAATAAAATAAATAATTATTGGGCTTCCAAAAGTAAAAAATGATAAATAAATAAAATACATACGTACGTTAGTGGTTTTAATGCCAAGTAATTTTCCCCACCATTCGCAAACCCCAAAAGCTTGCTGCTCAAACCACTGGATTATTTTTTTTATCATATAACAAAAGTATAAAAAATTAAGTTCACTTTAACAGAAACGTTGCCACACCACATTTTAAACAAGCTTTTTTGCTGCAATAATTATCGTATAAATTAATCGTAGCCTGACTATCGGCTGCACTTTTTAACACCGCTTTCTTTTCACTAAACAATTTGGTTTTTGCATTTTGCTCAAAATCACATTTGTTTAGTAATTCTATTGCTAAGTCACCCAACTCTTGTTTTCCTGTTTTTTTAGAATAAAAAAAATAAAACGGCGCAAAGGTATTAATGATAAGGTTTTCGATGGATGTTAAACCTAAAGTAAGATCCTTCGTAGTAACATTGCCATCTATGTTATAATGATTTTTCCAATAACCATCCAAATTTATTTTGTGCGCCAAAACAATTCCTTCATAATTCGAAAAATTATAAGGCGCCATAAATAATCCTGCATTTGTATTTATTAATTTTGCAAACTGTGCTAACCTAATAGTTGGAAAATTTGCCGGGCGCAATTTCGAAAATTTAAAAATTGCTTTGTTTAGCGGGATTAGCCGGTATTTATTTTTTAAATAATCAAATTCGTTTTGCAACTGTTGTATGTATTTATCCTCAAATTGATTATCAAGCAAACCTGCTACTCCTAACAATAAAGCTTCCAGTTGTAAAAGATTATCTGCATGCTTTAACAGAATAGTTATAGGTAAATTTTTTGCAATTAATTCAAAAGGCAAACCATTTACTTTAAATCCAAAGTTGCGTAGCAACAAAAAATAAAATGTTTGCGTGTAATCGCCATTTACAGATTTAAAATACTCATCAATTACATTTACTTTAGCTTCCAAACGCTCTATTGTCATGCGCTCTAACCAGGCAATAAATTTTAAGTCATTTACATTGGCCAATTGATGATGACAAGGAATTTTAGCTTTTGAATTTACTAATTCATTATAAGAGCTTAGAGTGCTTTCGGTAATTAAATTCTTTAATTCCAGCACCTCAACATTATTTAATTTATTTTGTTCAAGATCTACATCATGCTCATAAACAACATGCAAAATAATGTTGTCATAATTTTTATCAGCCTCATGTTTATACTTTAACCAATCGCTGGTTTTAACATGAACTTCAATATTTCCAACTAAAACTACATTATCAATTTTTACTTGGGCATTAAAAAAATCAGGACCTGAATTTTTATTTAATTCGCCGTTTTTTAGTACGAAAATTTCTTTTCCACTTGTTGTAATAAATGGCAATGGTTTTAAGATTTTATATTGCCATAAAAATTGAAGAAGATCTTCGTTAAACTTAAGCATAACCTTTTATTTTGTAAACAATAAATCCAATCCACTCATGAAGTAACATGTGTAATGCAGATAAGGCCCCGGAATTGGGAATGAATAAATGATCGAATGTATATCGCCTAACCCCGCTTACTTTGTTAGTGATGTATGGCGTAATATTTTTAAACCCTGCCTTTTTAAATATTGCAACCGAACGAGGCATATGGTAAGCAGAGGTAACCAATAAAAAATTGCCTTTCATATTTAAACTATCCATTAATTTTTTTGTAAAAATTGCATTTTCATACGTATTCTTACTTTCAGATTCTATTAGCAAAGCGCTATCAGGAAGATTGATGGATTTTAAGTATTTTTTTACATACAAACCTTCCTTGTCCTTAGGAAATTCAATACTCCCGCTTCCACCCGTAAAAATTATTTTTTTAATTTGGCCTTTATAATAAAGTGGCACAATCTGAAACAACCTATCTGCACTTCCACCAAAATTTATTTTTTGCAAGCGTTGGTCAATTGTTCCAATACCTCCTAAAATAATTGCGCCATCAAATTTGGTGGTCATTAATTCATAATCCGGTGATACAGGCTCCCATTGTCTAAAACATTCATCTACAAAAAACGAATTACAACAAATGTATAACAAAACAACACCAGCTATTCTGGCTTTTTTTGCCCGTGATTCAATTTTAGTTCTGAACGAATAAATAAACAAAATAAACACCCAAATGAGGGGGGAAATTACAAAGCCGAGCAGTTTTGAGAGGTAAAAAAACATGAGTCTAAGATAATAACAAACTAAAACAATTATAGAATATTTTACAATATGAATATTGATTATCTTTAACCACTTACAATTGATAGTTTTTTAAATATAAAATACACATGAAAAAGATCTTAATAGCTAACCGTGGCGAAATTGCAATACGTATTATGCGCAGCGCACGCGAAATGGGAATTAAAACCGTTGCCATTTTTTCTGAAGCAGATAGAAATGCCCTTTTTGTGAGATATGCCGACGAAGCTGTTTGTGTTGGCCCACCACCAAGCGCTCAATCCTACTTACAAGGTGATAAGATTATTGAAATTTGTAAAGAACTGGGCGTTGACGGGATTCACCCGGGTTATGGCTTTTTAAGTGAGAATGCTGATTTTGCAAGAAAAGTAAAAAAAGCCGGCATTACTTTTATTGGTCCAAGCGCCGAAAGTATGGACTTAATGGGCGATAAATTAAGCGCCAAAGCAACTGCTAAAAAATACAATGTGCCAATGATACCCGGTTCTGAAGGTGCTATTTCGGACCTAAAAGAAGCGGTTAAAGTTGCTAAAGAAGTGGGTTTTCCTTTATTGATAAAAGCCAGTGCCGGTGGTGGCGGAAAAGGAATGCGTTTAGTTGAAAACGAAGCCGAAATTGAAGAGCAAATGAAAACCGCTATTAGCGAAGCTATCTCTGCATTTGGTAATGGGGCGGTTTTTATTGAGAAATATGCCAGCCGTCCGCGCCATATCGAAATTCAACTTTTAGCAGATAACCACGGTAACTGTGTTTATTTATTTGAAAGAGAATGCAGCATTCAACGTCGTCACCAAAAATTGATTGAAGAAGCACCAAGCAGTGTTTTAAGCCCCGAATTACGCGAAAAAATGGGAAAATGTGCTGTAGATGTTGCTAAAGCCTGCAATTACAGTGGAGCAGGAACCGTTGAGTTTCTATTAGACGCCGAACATAATTTCTACTTTTTAGAAATGAACACCCGTTTACAAGTAGAACACCCTGTATCAGAAATGATAACAGGTTTAGATCTTGTAAAAGAGCAAATAAAAGTGGCGCGTAACGAAAAATTAAGCTTTACACAAAACGATCTTAAAATAAACGGGCACTCGATTGAGGTGCGCGTGTGTGCCGAAGACCCTAGCAATAATTTTTTACCCGATATTGGCAAATTGGTTGTTTACAAAACCCCAAGTGGCCCTGGAATAAGAGTAGACGACAGTTTTGAGGAAGGTATGGAAATTTCGATTTTTTACGATCCAATGATTTCAAAATTGATTGTGCACGGCAAAGACAGGACCGATGCCATTAAAAAAATGCTGAGAGCAATTGATGATTATAAAATAATTGGTGTAGAAACAACTTTGGATTTTTGCAAGTTTGTTTTAAACCACGAAGCCTTTGTTAGCGGAAACTTTGATACCGGATTTATACCAAAGTACTTTACACCAGAGGTTTTGAAGAATAATAAAGAAGAATATGCAGATATTGCAGCCATTGCAGGCGCTATTATCTTTAATAACAGTAAAGAAAAGCATAACAATTTGCCTGAAACTGCTGTTAAAAAAAGTAACTGGAAAACAAATCGGTTAAATTAAAGCGCTTATTGGAATTTATAAAGTAAATTTGTTTATAGATTATTTTTGAGCGAAACGAGGCAAATTTTGCAGGCATAATGTAACAAATTATGGCAAAAAATTTAACGATGCTGGAGCCAAAAAGAAGTGTAAACAAATTATTTGATAAATTTTAACACGCTCTAAGACGCAACTTGTGGGTTACTTTATGCGTAGAAGATAATAAATGATTAAATGAGTAATTATTTTTTTAAATATTCCTTCAAATCTAACCTTGTAAAAGTTATAACAATAGCTTTTATCACACTAAACACTTCTTTTTTTTACGCTCAATCAAATACCCAAGACTTTACCGTGCCGCCCAAAGTTGGCTTTCGATGTAGAGCCGAAATAGTTAATGGCGACACCTTACCCCTCGTTAACCTTGGTACCATTTACGTTTATACCGATTTTGTTTTTAAAAATCAACGGCAGTACGAACTTTGGACACGTACCAAACACAATGTAAAAAAAGTGTATCCATACGCCATTCTTGCAGCGGCCAAGCTAAAAGAATATGATAAGGTGATGGAAAAAATGACGGATGAAAATCTTAAAAAGGCATTTTTAAAGGTTTGCGAAAAAGATCTTAGAAATGAGTTTGAAGATGAACTTAAAGACCTTAGCATATCACAAGGTAAAGTGCTAATGAAGTTAATAGACCGCGAAACCGGCAAAACAACATACGACCTTGTAAAGCAATTAAGAGGGAGCTTTCAGGCGGCCATGTGGCAAACCGTTGCCCGCATTTTCGGACATAATATGAAATCAGAATACGATGGTAATGTGGAAGATATTATGATAGAACGCGCCATAAAATTAGTTGAAAACGGACAGTTTTAAAGAAGGGAATGTGTTTAACTTATCTAAAAAATTGATATAATTTTAACCAAGCTCTAAAAATTTTATTATTTTCGCTTTATGTATAAATTAGTAATTATTGCCTTGCTTTTTGTATCGTTTTCGGTAAACGGTCAAACAAAATCTAAAACGCCAAAGGGAAAAACAAAAGTTGCAAAAGTAGACTCTACCGGAGCAGAAATTGAGGAAGAAAAAACTCCTGAAGAATTATTGGAATTAACACTTCAGCCAGAAACTGAAATTGATGCAATTACCGGTAAAAAAGTTTTTTATAAAGAGCGCAAACTAAAAAACGATTCGTTAAGAAATGCTTTAAGATTAGAGCAAAGAAAAACTAAAATGTCGTTTTGGGTTAAAACAAAATATCCAAATCCTAAAATTAAAACGCCACAACCGCAGCCAATTCAATTATGCATAAATATTGCAAATAAGGATACTAACTTAACGTATTGCGTAAACGATTCTATTTGTAAAGACCCTGAATTAAAAAAATTACTTTACGAAAAAGCAGTAGGCGATACTACCTACATGCTAATATTTGTTCAGGCGTTTACAAAATCTAAATCAGATGGTGGCGTTTGTAATGCAGGTAAAGAAACAAAATTGTTTTTTGTACGTTGGAATACCAAAACAAATACTGCCAAGTGGAAAACGAAGTATATTAATTCTTGTATAAAAACAATTACTAATATGACAAAAGAAAAAATTACTGCTTGGGATAAAACCTCTGTTTTAACGGTTAGTTACCATAAAGGATCTACTTTTCACGAAATTAAATTCGATCCCGAACAACCGCAATTAGGTCTACAAAATGCCTCTGGTGTTGAAGAGAAGTAATTAAGCGTACTATCTGCTCAAATATTTTAGTTTTACAAAAAAAATAAGCATATTTAACCTGTTTGAATTCGGGTTTAAAAATATTGCTGCTGCCTTTTGCTTTTATTTATGGTTTAATTACCTTAATTAGAAACCGTTTGTATGATAGCGGCTTTTTAAAAGTAACCAGATTTGATGTGCACACCATTGGCGTTGGCAATCTTTCGGTTGGTGGTGCAGGAAAAACGCCATTAGTAGAATATTTAATTCGTTTATTACTGGAAGAAGAGCCTAAGTTAGCCACCCTTAGCCGAGGTTATAAAAGAAAAACTTCGGGCTTTATTTTAGCCGACGACAAAAGCACCGCAGATACAATTGGTGATGAACCTTTAATTTATAAGTACAAATACAACATACAAGTTGCTGTTGATGCCAATAGAGTTAATGGTGTAAAAAAATTAATTGCTTTAGAAAACAATGCTCCCAAAATAGTATTGCTCGATGATGTTTTTCAACACCGAGCCATACGCTGCGGATTAAATATTGTGGTAAGCGATTACAACAATTTATTTTTTAATGACACCATGCTACCCGCAGGAACCTTAAGAGAATTTAAATCAGGAATAGTAAGAGCAGATTTAATTATTATTACAAAAGTGCCCGACAGAACAAGTGCGGTAGAAATTAGAAATATTCTTAAAGATGTTAATCCTAAAGCTCACCAGCAAGTATTTTTTAGTTATTTAAAGTATGGCGAGTTGTATTCGATAAATAACATTCATGAAAAAATTGACACATTAAACGATTTATTCAGATACAGAATTATTTCTTTTGCCGGCATTGCAAACGCGCAACCCATGGTTAATTATTTAAAAGAGTATGGTGCAGATGTAAAGCATTTACCATTTAATGATCACCATGAATTTTCTGTAAAAGACCTTGAAGATATAGAACGCTATTACAATAGTTTTGAAGGCGGAAATAAAATTTTAGTTACTACCGAAAAAGATTTTATGCGGTTAAAAAGTAATTCGGTTTGGAACATTGCTCAAAGAATGAATATTTATATCTTGCCGGTTGAAATTACGTTTAAAGATAAAGAAGAAGAGTTTAACCAAGTAATATTAAAATATGTTAGAGCAAATAGAATTTACCACCAAAAGTATACGTGAAAAAACAAATAATTTTTTACCACAAGTTGGTATTATTCTTGGCACAGGTTTGGGTGGGCTAGTTAAAGAGATTAGTGTTCAATTTGCAATTCCGTATAACGAAATTCCCAACTTTCCGGTAAGCACTGTTGAGGGCCATAGCGGCAAATTAATTTTTGGCGAATTGGGCGGTAAAAAAGTAATGGCCATGCAAGGCCGTTTTCACTATTACGAGGGCTACACCATGCAACAAGTTACTTTTCCGGTGCGAGTGATGAAAGCCCTTGGTGTAACAACCGTTTGCGTGAGTAACGCTAGCGGCGGTATGAATCCTAAGTTTGAAGTAGGAGAACTAATGATTATTAACGATCATATTAATTTGTTTCCAACCAATCCATTAATTGGTAAAAATATTGAAGCTCTGGGGCCACGTTTTCCTGACATGAGCGAGGCGTACAAAAAAACGTATGTAACCCTTGCAAAAGAAATTGCAAAAGAAAACAACATTAAAGTAAGCGAAGGCATTTATGCAGGCCTAAGCGGACCTTGTTTTGAAACGCCTGCTGAGTACCGTTACTTGTGGCGTACAGGCGCAGATGTTGTTGGTATGAGTACAGTACCCGAAGTAATAGTTGCCAAACATGGCGGTATGGATGTTTTTGGAATTAGCATTGTAACCGATTTAGGTGTTGAAGGGGTTGTGCAAAATGTTAGTCACGAAGAAGTACAGCATATTGCAAAAATGCAAGAACCAAAAATGACTTTGTTAATGAAGGAGTTGATTAGGAGGATCTGATAAAGAAGGAATGCGGATAACGCTTATCAAATAGTTAGGTGCCATAGTATGACGACCAAAATAAAAATATCAATCTTACTTATTATAGGGACTTTTATTTCCTTAGGACAAACCACTGTTGACACTAAAACAATCAACATAAAGAATCCCAAATACAAAAAAGTAATTAAATCCGTTGACTCCTATTTTACACTGTTTTTCGACGCACTTGATTATATTAGTTCATTAGACTCAAATAGCAATATAAAAAAACAGTTAAACAATTACTTTGCAATACACGACACTTTAGTTTTGAACAATCAAATTGAAAAACAATTAAACATTTGGTTGATCAAAGAATTTGATTCATATAAAAGTAGCGCTTTAGCTTTAGGTAATGTTTCAGTTTATAATAACAATAAAAAATTATTTGAAAAGCAATTTCTAAACTTAAACACTACAATTATCGACCGAAAAGAAAATCACTCAGTCAAAAATTTAAATGTTTATACTAAGACACAGGTATCATACGAGTTATTATCGGCCGACAAAAAACATACATTCTATTCGACCTCAATGGTTACTGAATCTGACTCTTCTAAATGACAAAACTACAGCACCTAACAGCAAGCAATTGCGGCAATGCGGGCGGACGAATAAATTTTTTACTTTTCGTTTAGTGAAGATTATTATTCATACAATTAAAGCCGTATGAATAATAAGAATTACACAAAACATAAAACAATTCAAATTAAATTTGTGAAAATTAGTGCAATTCGTGGCTTATAAAAAAGTTGCTGATAGTGGAACTTAAATCAATACAAAACCAAATTCTAATGAACCATACTTCGACGCAGTCCGTAATAATTTTTAGTTTTTATTAATCCCGATAAAAGAAAACGTTTTCTATCACCACTTTTTCTTCCTTTTTATTTATTATTTGAATAAGAATTTTATTTCTTTCGTACGAAGAAGCTCCGTTAATTAAACTAATTAAGTCGAATTGTTTTTTTAATGTTTTAGTTCCTTCTTTTTCAGGAACTTCGTTAATTACAAACTGCGATTCGTATTTTAAACCTTGCATATAGTTTAATTTTACAAGGCTATCGTTAGTAGTTTTAATTAATTTACCATTCTCAACATAAACCACAATGTGTTTTTTTAGGGAATCGGGAACTACTAAATAAAAAAAATCGTTTCTGTTTTTAATAACCGAATCGCTTTTACTTCCTTTTTGAAAAAAATAAATAAGGGAAGCGTTTTTTTGAAATTTAATTTTTTCAGGGGCCTGTGCGCTTACGAATACAAAACCAAAACAAACTAGCAAAATTAAAATATGTTTCGTCATCCTAATATTAATTTAATTTAACATTAAAGGTATTAAAAACCTTAAAGGATTTTTATTACTGTTACAGCTTCAAAACACCTGTCAGGTTTTAAAAACCTGACAGGTGTATTTTATTCTTTTTCAATTTCTTTTTTTACCTCTTGAATGTGTTCGGTAATTTGTTCAGTAATTCCTCCGGTGCTATTTTGAATATCTTTTTGAATACCATTGGTAGCATCCTTAAATTCTCTTATGCCTTTACCCAATGTTTTTGCAATACCCGGAATACCTTTACCTCCAAACAATAATAAGATTACAAATAAAATGATGACAATTTCGCCGCCACCTAAATTTAAAAATAATATAAACTGATTTATTCCCATTTTAATTTTTTCGTTTCATAAATTTAAAAACAACCACTGCACCACTAATTAAAACTAAAGCCACAAAAGCCATAATTAAAATATCACCAATATCCACCGAACTTTTCATTGCTCAAAGTTAGCTAATAAATCAATCTTCATCAATGCCTAAATGAATTAATGCATCTCCTTGGTTAACTACGGGTTGATTGTTAATTCCAACTATATAACCATTTTTTGGGCTTATAATTTTATCCTCCGTCTCTCCAAAAGGGTTAAATATCACCCCTAAAAGATCTCCTTTTCTTACATGAGCGCCATTATTGGCATTCATATGAAATAAGCCGCTGCTATGCGCTCTTACCCAAGTATCTTTTTTTATTTTAACAGATGGGTTTTTTGGCAATTCAAAATCTATCATGTGATACGATTTCATTAAGCGCAAACACCCATTAACACCCTCATTAATTGCTAAATAATCAAAACGCATACTTTCGCCACCTTCATATACTAAAATGGGTTTATTCATTTTAGCGGCTTCTTTTCTAAAGGTACCTTCGCGGTAAGTACTATCAATAATTAAAGGTGTAGAAAATCGTTCTGCCAAAGCTACATTTTCCGGAAAATCAAATACACAACGTAATTGCGGGTAGTTATTAATTTTTGCGCCACCAGTATGAAAATCAATGCCAAAATCAATAATGGGCAAAATATGCTTCATCATATCATAAGCAATTCTACTGCCTAACGAACCGTTTTTTGTACCAGGAAAACAACGGTTTAAATCGCGGCCATCGGGTAAATCGCGACTCCCATATAAAAACGAAACAACATTAATAACCGGAATGGCGATTAAGGTTCCGCAATTTAAATTTTTAATTTCCTCGCGCGAAATAATTTTACGAATTATCTCAATACCATTTGTTTCTTCGCCATGCATGCCGGCGCATAAAAGAACAGAGGGCCCCTTTTTTTTAGAATGAATAACATGAACCGGAATTTCGATTTTAGTTTTTGTGTGAAGTTCATATGAATTTAATATCACAGTTTTACTTTCACCCGGTGCTATTATTTGGTTATTTATGGTAATTGTATTTTTCACAAAAGCAATTTACTCTATTTATTCTCCGGGTTTATTAAATTCATTACGCTCAACATACTCTATAATTTTTCCGGCAATATCTACCCCCGTTGCACCTTCAATACCTTCTAACCCAGGCGATGAATTTACTTCCATAACTAACGGTCCGCGGCTTGACTGTAAGAGATCAACACCTGCAATACCTAACCCTAATTTTTTTACCGCCTTAATTGCTGTAGCGCGCTCTTCCGGCGTAAGATCAATTACTTGTGCCGAACCGCCACGATGTAAATTACTCCTAAATTCGCCTTCTTTAGCCTGGCGTTTCATAGAACCAACAATTTGTCCGTCTACCACAAACACACGTATATCTGCTCCACCCGCCTCCTTAATAAACTCTTGCACTAACATGTTTGCTTTTAATTTCATAAAAGCTTCTAATACACTTTTTGCTGCCTTTTGGTTTTCTGCTAAAATAACGCCAATACCTTGGGTGCCTTCTAAAAGCTTAACAACACATGGTGCCCCGCCAACACTGTCAATAAGATTATCTAAATCTTTATCTTTTGGAGAAGATGCAAACGCCGTTTTTGGAATACCAATTCCGGCACGGGCTAAAATTTGCAAACTTCTTAATTTATCGCGCGAACGCACTAATGCTTGAGATTCAACTGCAGTAAATATTTTCATCATCTCAAACTGACGCACCACTGCAGAGCCATAAAACGTTGCAGAAGCACCAATGCGAGGTATAACCGCATTAATATCTTTAACCTCTTTACCGTTAAAATAAATGTGCGGTCTGCCCTGCTCTATTACCAAAACACATTTCATGTGGTCTAATAGTACAACTTCATGCCCACGCATTTCGGCCGCTTCAATTAAGCGTTTGGTTGAGTATAAATTTTTATTACGAGATAAAATCGCAATTTTCATATTTTAAAATATTAAATGTTATTTAATTTGGTTGTTTGTTCGCTTATTTTTATTCCTCCGGTGTGAATTTGATGCACATCAATTATAAATTTTCCTTTTACTAATTTACGTCCTATTAAAACCGGATACCTCATATTTTCTCTATCCGAAAGAGATACCGTTGATTTAATTTTTTTTCCGCCAATTACAATTAGCGTTTTTATAATATATCTTTCTTCCATTTCGCCAAAAGAATTTTTTATTTTCTTTTTTGTAAATTCTTCAAAGCGTAATGATTTTTGAGGCTGTTTATTCTCTAGTGCTAAATCAAAATAAAGCACTTCAATATTACCTTCTGTACCAACCGAAATATTTTTACAATGAATAGCGGTTGTATATGCACCAGTATCAATTTTTGCCTCTACCTTAAAAACACCTAATAAAGGAAAATCAACAAATTCTCTTCTGCCAATTAATTTTAAGTTATTTTTTTTAGTGAGCATAGTACGAATAGAAACGATCAATATTTACATCTTTAGGCAAATTTTCCTTTTTCAAGTAGAAATTTACGAACTTTTTTGCGAAATAGGGCGCTAACATAACGCCTTTTGTACCTAAACCATTAAAAACATATAAATTATTATATTTTGGGTGTGGTCCAATAATAGGCCTTCTGTCTATAGAAGATGGTCTAACACCCGCTTCATGACGAGTTATTGTATAGTTGCAGTTAATTAACTGCGATAGTTTAGATTTTAATTCATTTAAACCCTTTTCGGTTGTTTCTTCTGTAAGATCGTTCCATTCGTAAGTGGCACCTACTTTAAAATTACCGTTTTCAATATCCATTAAAAAGCCATTTTTGTTTAAAATCTGATTCTTTAATTTTAAATCGGATGAGGTAATAGTAAGCACTTCGCCTTTAGCAGGTTTTAATGGTACCCAACTAAACAAAGGATTATTTTTTACTAAATAACCTTCGCAAAAAATAATATTTTTTGCATTTATGTTTTTATACGAAACAAAATTTGAATTGATTTCTAATTTAGAATGGTCAAAAATCTCATCCATTAATTGATCCTTAAAAAACAAATCCGTTGTACGTAAAAATTCAGGCATGTTTAAATTGCCACTTTGTTTTACAATACTATATTGATTGCTTATTTTACAATTAATTAATTCGGGCAAATTATTATCATAAATAGTATCATCTAAAAACTCAGATAATTCTAAACTCGCTTTGTTTAACCAAAG
>Ga0066439_1000432_pt1 | contig 14050 bp, 10 predicted proteins | sample LakWasMet57_HOW8_2_FD_59527 | JGI IMG/M metagenome (GOLD analysis project Ga0066439, IMG submission 59527) | Freshwater sediment methanotrophic microbial communities from Lake Washington under simulated oxygen tension - Sediment Metagenome 57_HOW8 | ecosystem: Environmental > Aquatic >...
GTTGATGAAACTTGCGAAAAAAAGTTTAACGATAAAATTGAAAAAAATAAAAAAAATAAAATACGCTTCATAAAAATGAAATTATAAGTCTGTAAAATAAAAAAATTTGCTTGACGAAGCAATTTTTTGTTTAAAAAGATATAGGGATAGTTAAAATTTGAAGCTATCGGGCTGCTTAGCTTGTGTATAGGCTATTGTGTCTTTCCTGTTTTTATCCACTCTTCAATATTATATTGATTTAGTTCGTAATAATCAACCTTTTTAACCAATATGCCGTTATCTAAATAGTAAATGCGCGGTAAATTAGTTCCGGCAAGATATATAAACGCTTTTCCTAAACAAAAACTCGAGGGGATATTATCACTATGCGTATCATCTATAAACTCTTTGTAGTTTGATTTTTCGCCGTTTAAAATAAAAAATATTGGTAAATCTGGATTATTCTTTTTTATGATTCTGAATTTTTTTGCGGCAATGCGGCAATGCGGGCAAGTTAAACTCATAAATGCAATAACGTGTTTACCCTTTCTAAGATCTATTTTTGGAATTTCAACTTTGGCTGTATCTTCAGGTTCAAATAATAAATTTAGTTCTAAAGGATAATTTACTTTTTCTTCTAAGTTGTTTGATGTGTATGCATAATCAACAGGGTTAATAATGAACGGAACCAAAATAACTGTTACGCCAACAAAACTTAGTAGTAATTTATTGAATTTTATTTTCCACCCTTCGTGTAAAATAAATACAACCAAAGCACCTGCTATCATTATAACATTTTTAATAATCGCTTGCAATGGTGTCATTTTAAGATGTTCTCCAAAACAGCCACAATTGCCGGTGTTACCGCTGATAGAAATTTGAATACTCAAGTAAAGAATAAAAAATAGTAATAAGCCGATGGTATATGGAAGTGTGAATTTTTTAAGATTGTAGTTCATGATTAATAATGTGCCTAGAAAAAATTCTAAGCCAATTAGCAATCTTGCAATAATTGGTGCGGCATACCAATCTGCAATGCCAATATCTACAAACGTAAATTCAAATGTTTCAATTACAGGAAGTAGCTTGGTGTAACCCGAATAAATAAAAACCAAGCCTAAGCAAATAGAAATTAGAATGGCTATGATTTTTTTTAAGAGTTGCATATGTGTTGGTAAAGCTAAGCAAATACCTCAAGCGCACAAAGAGCAAAAGAATTAACATAGAAAATTTATTTTGTGAAATTAGTGTAATTCTTGGCTATATTTTCGAGGCAATAAAAAACCCTCAACATTTCTGAAGAGGGTTTTCATAAACTTGTTATAAAAATTATTGGCCTAAATACTGTTGTAATAATTTGCTACGACTGCTATGACGTAAGCGACGAATAGCTTTTTCTTTTATTTGACGAACACGTTCGCGAGTAAGATCAAATTTATCGCCAATTTCTTCTAAAGTTAAACCGTGGTTTAAACCAATTCCAAAAAATAACTTAACCACATCGCGCTCTCTTTCGGTTAAAGTACTTAAAGCACGATCAATTTCTTTGCTTAGAGATTCGTTCATTAAACCTGTATCGGCTTTAGGTGAATCTAAATTTACTAATACATCTAAAAGACTGCTTTCTTCACCATTAGCAAACGGTGCATCCATACTAACATGGCGGCCACTTACTTTCATAGTGTCGGTTACTTTATCAATTGGTAAATCTAAAGCATCTGCTAATTCTTCAGCACTTGGCTCACGCTCATATTCCTGTTCAAGTTTACTGTAAGCTTTATTTATTTTATTTAAAGAGCCTACCTGATTTAAGGGTAAACGTACAATACGACTTTGTTCTGCTAATGCTTGAAGGATGCTTTGACGAATCCACCATACGGCATAGGAGATAAATTTAAATCCACGTGTTTCATCAAATCTGCGAGCAGCTTTAATTAAACCTAAATTTCCTTCGTTAATTAAATCCGGTAAACTTAAACCCTGATTTTGGTATTGTTTTGCTACCGAAACCACAAAACGTAAGTTAGCACGTGTAAGTTTTTCAAGAGCACCTTGGTCACCGTCTTTAATTTTCTTAGCTAATATTACTTCTTCTTCTGCCGTAATTAATTCTTCACGACCAATTTCTTGAAGGTATTTATCTAGCGATGCACTTTCGCGATTCGTAATGGATTTGGTGATTTTTAGTTGTCTCATGTTTCGGAGTTGTGTTAAGAGAGTAAAGTTATATAAAAAAGAGCAATTATTTTAACAATTTCTACGTTTATAACGCATTTGTCGATAAAAAGTTTCTTTTTTTTGTTAAAAACCATATAAATTTCCAAAAAATCATGTTGCGATTTTTGACTAAAAAAATTTAGTCTGTAAATAAATTGTAATTCAATTACACGTTTATTGTTAAATCTAATTTAGTTTTTTGTGTTTAAAAACCACTAAAATTATTTTTTAGTTTAACGAGTTTTTAAACAAATTGTTTATAAAAACCGCTGTGTTCCAATAATATCAATGGTTTATAAAAACACGTAATTAACAATGCAATCTTAATAACGCTAAGGTTAATTAACATTATTGTGTTTAATCATAATGGTTTACCTAGGTTTTATGGGTGCATTAGTTAATTATTTTTATAAAAATCAAAACACCCATTAATGAACGCAGAAAGTTTAAAAACAGAATTACAGCAAGTTTTAGAGAACGATTTAGTATTGAGAAAGGAATTTAATGAGCTAAAACGTTCTTTAAGCGACTATCGCAACCAGCTAATCATGCGCGATGAAGACTGTAAACGCCTTCAGGTAACCATTGATGTTTTAAACACCAAATTGGTGGTAATGGAGCGTGATAACACAAATTATAAAGGCGAGTTAGCTTCATTTAAAGAATTGAGAGGTTCTATTAAAGACCAATTGCATGCTAAACAAGAAGAAATTGAACAACGATTAGCTGAAATTGAAAGTTTAAAAGGCGATTTAAATTCTATTTCGGCAGATTATGAATTAAAGATAGAAGGTATAAAAGTAGAAGCAAGCGCAAATTTAGAATCTGTTAAACAAGAATATAAAACTCAAATTGAAGAATTAAGATCTAACTCTTATTATAAAGAGTCGGGTATTAAAGAAGAGTTTGAAAACAGAGTAAATGAATTAACAACAAGTTGGGCAGACAAAGAGCAATCCTTATCTATCAATCATCAAGAAGAGATTGTTAGCATAAAACAATCTTATGAGCAACAAATTACTTTTTTAAAGAACGATTATAATTCACAAATTTCGAGTTTAACTTCAGGCAGCCAAAGCGAAATTACTTCTTTAAAAAACTCAAGTCAACACGCTTTAGAAAATCTTGAAACAAATTACAACCAAAAAATTGATAGTTTAGAATTTTCATATAAAACCGAAATTTCGGGTTTAAAATTAGAGCTAGAAGAACAACGTAATTTATTAACGCAAGAATTTAATTCTAAAATTAATCAGTTAACGGCTGAATTCTCTGAAAAAGAAAGCAACTTAATTTCAGGATACGAGCAGCAAATTGAAGAATTAAGAGCGACCACTAATTCATCATCAGAAGAATTAACGGCTTCTTTCCAAAATCAAATTAGTTCTTTAAAATCAGAACACGAAACGTTTGTAAGCGAATTAACTAATTCACATTCCTCTCAAATTAACGAGTTAACAAGTGGTTATGATGAGAAAATAGAAGGTTTAATAAGCGGTTACGAAGAAAAATTATCAAATGCTTTAATTCATTCAAACGCTCAAAACACTAGGCTAACAGACGAATTAACAAAATCGCAATTAGATAACGATAATGCTAACGAAAAAATTAGAGAATTAGTTATTCATATCGATTCTCAAAATTCTGAGTTTGAAAATTTAACTGCAGAGTTAACAAACTTTCAAATTCAATTAAAAGCTGAAGCCGAGAAATTTTTAACGCTTACAAACGAATTTGATGTATTTAAACAAAATTCATTGTTATCAAATAGTGAGCATGTGAATGAACTTAATGCAAAAATTGAAAATTTAAATTCAGAAATAGTTAACTTAAATTCTTTATTCGAAACAACTACAACTACACTTGGCGAAACTGAAATTACATTAGAGTTAAAGAATCAAGAATTAGAAAATGCATCACAGCAAATTGAAAGTTTAAATTCACAAATCAGTTCTTTAGAAAGTTCAATTTCATTAAAAGAAATTGAGTTAGAAGGATTTAAATCTGATTTGGAAAGCTCTGTTAAACAACAAATTTTAGATAAGGAGATTGAGTTTCAAAAATTACTGGTAGAAAACAGCAGTTTAATTTGTGATATTGATGCCGCACAGGATAAAGTTGAAGCGCAAGAAGCAGAATTAGCTTTAATTAAAGCAGAGTTAGACGAGATAAAAACAATAAGTGCTGCTAAGGTAGAAGAGTTTAAAGAGATTTTATCTGAAAAGAATTTTAGCATTACTAATCTTGAAGGGCAAAATGCAGGCTTAACCCAAGAAATTTCTCAATTAAAGAATGAGGTTTCGGAATTACAAGCAGGTTTTGATACACTTAATTCAGAAAAATTAGACCTTTTAACTCAACTAACGGGTTTACAATCAAGTATTTCTGATTTAAATTCAACAGTGGCCTCTTTAAATGAAAAAATTGCTTCTTACGAATCAGAAATTCAAGCTTTGTCTTCTAAAACTTCGGTTTCGGCAAGTGTTGAGGAGCAAGATGCCTTTATTGACCGTTTATTTAAGCAAATAGATGGTCTAAATGATGAGCGTTTGGTGTTGTTAGACGAAAAAGAACAAATGGCTACACAATTATTAAAAATGAACGATGTTATTGGTGAATTATCTCAAAATGTTGATAGTCAGGGAATTGATGTAACGGATTTGAATAATCACAGAAAAAATGTTATCTTGGGCAATAATTCAAATGGGACAACAAATGAAAAGTCTCAAATGAAAAAACAAATAAACGATTTGGTGCGTGAAATTGATAAGTGCATTACGTTATTAAGTGCTTAATTTTTAACGCCCTTTTTAAATGAGCGAAGTAAACATAAAAGTTGAAATTGCCGGAAGTGTTTTTCCTTTAAAGATAAATGCCGACGACGAGCAAAATATTAAAGAGGCCGTTGATTTAATAAATACAAAAATTGCAGAGTTCGAAAAAAACTACGCAATTAAAGATAGAAAAGATGTGTTGACCATGGTGATGTTGCAATTAGTAGCAGAGCTGTACAAAAGAGCCAACACCGCGGAGGGGGAATTAAGTCATTTAAAACAATTATTTTCAAATGTTGAAGATATGTTACAACAGCATATTAGAGATATTAAAAATATTAACGAATAAGTAAACGAAGGTTTACCAGCTTACACGCACAAAATTTGAGATTTATCTTAGAATTTTGTGCGTTTTTTATTTATAATAATTAAAAAGAAGGAAAGATGGATATAGTAACAATAATGATCATAGTAGGTGCCTTAATTCTAGGCATCGTGGCAGGATTTATATTAGCGGGAAGCAAAATAAACGCAAGTGCACAAAAAGAAAAAGAAAATCTAATTAAGGAGGCTGAGGTAAAAGCAGAGTCGGTAAAACAAGAAAAAATATTACAGGCTAAAGAAAAATTCCTTCAGTTAAAGTCAGAGCACGATAAATCTATTCAGGAAAAAAATGCTACCATTTTACAAACCGAAAATAAGATCAAACAAAAAGAAGGCGAGATTAATAAAAAGATTGAGGATTTAAATCGTAAGGATAAAGAAGCCGAAACTTTAAAAAATCAAGCTAACCAACAAATAGATCTTTATAAACACCGTTTAGAGGAAGTTGAAAAAGGCCACCGTAAACAAGTAGAAATGCTTGAAAAAATTAGTGGATTAAAAGCAGATGATGCAAAATTACAATTAGTAGAATCTATTAAAGCAGAAGCAAAAACTCAATCTATGTCTTACGTAAAAGATATTATGGATGAGGCAAAATTAACTGCTAATAAAGAAGCTAAAAAAATAGTGTTACAAACCATACAACGTGTGGCAACAGAAACAGCTATTGAAAATTCTATTTCTGTTTTTCATATTGAAGGAGATGAAACTAAAGGACGTATTATTGGTCGCGAGGGTAGAAATATTCGTGCTTTAGAAGCGGCAACAGGAGTTGAGATTATTGTAGATGATACACCAGATGCAATTACATTATCTTGTTTTGATTCTATTAGAAGAGAAATTTGTCGTTTAGCATTACACCAATTAGTAACGGATGGTCGTATTCACCCGGCACGTATTGAAGAAGTAGTTGAAAAAACTAAAAAAATGTTAGAAGAAGAAATTATCGAAACAGGTAAACGTACTTGTATTGATTTAGGTATTCATGGTTTACATCCGGAGTTAATTCGTATGGTTGGTCGTATGAAATACCGTTCGTCTTATGGTCAAAATTTATTGCAACACAGTAGAGAGGTAGCTAACCTTTGTGCAGTTATGGCGAGCGAAATGGGCTTAAACCCTAAAGTTGCTAAACGTGCAGGTTTATTACATGATATTGGTAAAGTACCCGATAGTGAACCAGAATTACCTCATGCTTTATTAGGGATGAAGTTAGCAGAGCAATACAAAGAAAAACCGGAAGTTGTAAATGCTATTGGTGCTCACCACGACGAAATTGAAATGAATACATTATATGCACCAATTATACAAGTATGTGATGCTATTTCCGGAGCTCGCCCTGGTGCGCGCAGAGAGATTGCTGAGCAATACATGAAGCGTTTAAAAGATTTGGAAGCCTTAGCGCTAAGTTATGATGGTGTAGAGAAGACTTATGCTATTCAAGCCGGACGTGAAGTGCGTGTAATTGTTTCGAGCGAAAAAGTGACTGATGGAAGAGCAGAAGAATTAGCGTTTGAAATTTCACAACGCATTCAAACAGAAATGACTTACCCTGGGCAAGTTAAAGTAACTGTAATTAGAGAAACCAGAGCAACCGGTTACGCAAAATAAACCGAATGATTCCCCCTTTGTAAAAGGGGCTAGGGAGATTAAAAAAATTAAAAGCTGCAAGATTTTCTTGCGGCTTTTTTGTTTTAGTTTATAAATTATTTCTGTTATCCATAGATGCTTCCTAACGTCAGCACAACAACCATTCTGTCATCCAGAGGTACGAGTTATCTATGTTCCAAAAAAGGCTCCTTCACATAAGCAGAGCATTAAAAAAATGGTTTATATTTGAATTGTAAATATTTATTGGAGGTTAATATATAATTCGATTTATTGATTTTTCAGAAAACAAAATTCCAAAATGAACATCATCCAAAAAGAAAAAGGTAAAAAAGGATATTTTAAAGCATTAGATAATGAGTTGGAAGCCGGCATAATGACATACGTTTGGGTAGACGAAGCAAAATTTATAATTGATCATACCATTGTAAATAAAGAATTTGAAGGTAAAGGTGTGGGCAAACAATTGGTAATGGCAGCAGTAGATTTTGCACGCAAAAAAAATGTAAAAATTCAACCCGATTGTCCTTACGCAAAATCTGTTTTTGAAAAGAATAAAGAAATTCAAGATGTGTTATTTTAAAATAAAGAGATGACTAATTACACATACCAAGATAATTTAGACACACCAAGACTAAAAACAAGATGTTTGACACCTAACGATGTGGAAGCTTGGGCTGAATTTTTTGAGGATAAAGAAGCCACAGAGTTTTTACCAAATTTTGGTTTTACAACTAATATTGAGCGGGCAAAACATTGGGTAGAAAAACAAATAGAACGGTATAACCAAAAGCGTTATGGTTTGCAAGTATTAATAAATAAAGAGACAAACGAGTTTATTGGTTTATGCGGTTTGTTGTTACAAGATGTTGATGCCGAAAAACATGTTGAGGTGGGGTATCATATTTTTAAAAAGCATTGGGGTAAAGGTTATGCACCTGAGGCTGCAAAACGCTTTATTGAATTTGCATTTGAAAATCATCAAGCTAATTCGGTTATTTCTATTATTGCTATTAATAATTTTAAATCGCAACGAGTTGCAACAAAAAATGGTTTAAAAAAAATTAAACAAACCAAATGGACGGATTTAGATGTTTTTATTTTTCAGATAGACAATACTAATTAAACTAATTTATTTAGTTTCTTAGCTTATGATTTCTCGGCATCTCGAATCCCTCTCACCATCTATTCTATAGGATGGGAGCTCTTTAAGTTCATTATAGAGTTAATCTACTTTCACAAACTTAAAATTGCTTTTTGAGTTGGCATTACTAACTGTAATAAAATAAACGCCATTAGGCCAAGTGCTACAATCAATGCGCTGTGAGGTTTCAAAAGAAATAGTCATCGCCTCAATTACTTTTCCTTCTATGGTTTTTATTTCAATTAAATGATTTTGGCTGTTTGATGATTTATTAATTATTTCAAAATAATTATTTGCCGGGTTTGGATAAATTGAAAATGAGGCATTAAATTTTGTTTCTTCTTTAAAGCCGCTTACGGTGCTTATCCATATACTATCTGCCCATTGAGGGTTATCAATAAATGGATTACGATTGTTTTGATAGGTATAATAAATTTTATTGTTTCTGGCAATTTCTTTTGCACTCACAGGATCTTGATGATGCCATTGCAGTAAAACGTTTAATTGCCAAGGTAAAATATCCGATTTATTGGTAGCATCTGATGATGCCCAGGTTCCGTCCTCAGAATAATAACGCGTACTCATATAAAAATAACCGCGAGCTAAATCGCCTTTAAATTCATTAATAGGTTCAAACACGGTTAAGTTGTAACCTGCATTTGTACAAGGTCCAAGTTTTCCGCCATTCATGCTCGTCCAGCTTGGACTACTAACATTACCGTAAGGAAAATCGCTTCGTTTACCATTTACACTACCATCTGTTGGGTAAATATGAAACAAATCAGAAACAGGTCCGGCAACTTGGTTAAACCAACTTTGCGGCCAGCTATGTTCGCGGTTATAGCAATCGCCTTCTGAATTATAATTACCACATTGGTTAGTGATGAAAGTGAATTCGTAAGGTTGTGTACCACTAGGGTTAAAGCTGTATATATCCCAAACTTTACCGTTTGTTTTCAGGTCTGTTTGCTGAAAAGCAGTCCATAAGCCGGCATAGGTTATTTGTGTGTGATTTTTAATAATGTTGTGTAAGGCAATTTTTAAATTGTTGCCAGATAAGCCTTGTGCCGAATTATAATAACCCGTAGGAATTTGTGCTAAACAATAACCTGAAACAAACAAGGATAATAAAAATAATTTTTTCATAATAGTGTGGATGAGAAATTAGTCTCTAAATTGTTTTGTTTGAGTAAATACAGAAGTAAGAATTTCTTTTTCTGTAGAATTAAATTTTAAATTTCGGCGTTCAAAAACTTTCTCTGCAGTTTCAAATAATTTTTCTAAACGGTAAGTTTCAAATCCTTCGCTACCTCCCCAGCTAAAGCTTGGTATGTGTGTTTCTGGAAATCCTCCGCCGTAAATATTTGCTGCAACACCAACAACTGTTCCGGTATTAAACATAGTGTTTATTCCCGATTTTGAATGGTCGCCCATTATTAAGCCGCAAAATTGTAAGCCGCTATCAACCATTTTATTTTGAGCGTAATTAAATAGTTTTACGTTGCCGTAATTATTTTTTAGATTACTATTGTTTGTATCAGCGCCTAAGTTGCACCATTCGGCTATTACAGAGTTGCCTAAAAAACCATCATGTGCTTTATTTGTAAATCCAAAAATAACACTATTGTTCACTTCGCCACCAACTTTGCAATGCGGGCCAATGGTTGTAGGACCGTAAACTTTAGTACTTAATTTTAAGGCACTATGTTCGCCTAATGCAAACGGACCTCGTACTACAGAGCCTTCCATAATTTCGGCATCTTTAGCCAAATAAATTGGTCCGGTGGTGGTATTTAAAATACAAGCTTCTGCTTTTGCACCATCTTCTAAAAACACTAAATTTTTATCGCCAATTACGGTTACGGAATTACTGATGGGTTGAGATTTTTTATTTTTAGTTAATAATTCAAAATCTAATTTAATTGCATCTCCGTTTTTTTGAAAAACATCCCACACGTTTTTTACCAATAAAATGTTACTATTACATTCAATTTTCTCAATACCGTGTAACGAATTTAAATCTTTAGTTTCGCCAATAAGGGCTAGAAGTTCGTTATTCTTTAAAAGAGCTTGCTGAGGTTTTAGTTTTTTTATTTCGGCAATTAAATCTTCAGTTGGGCATATGCCTCCATTAATAAACAACGAGTTTGCTTCTTCTTTTATTGGAAATTTTTTTCCTAAGTGACCTTTGGTAAAATAACTACATGTGGTTTTTAATTCAAGGTCCCATTTTTCCTTAATAGTTAAAATGCCAATTCTTATTTCAGAAATAGGTCTGGTATATGTTAAGGGTAATAAATTTTTCCAAGATAGCTCTTGGTCAAATAGGATAACGTTCATAAGATTATAGGTTTGCTTGTTCGCTTATTTTAAATTCTGTACGACGATTAATTTTATGTTCATCATCGTTGCATTCAATGCCATTAGCGCATTTGTTTAATAATTTAGTTTCGCCATAACCAATGGCTTTTAATCTTAATTTATTAATTCCTTTGTTAGTCATATAGTCAACCACAAATTGCGCACGTTTTTTTGATAATGCTAAATTAAATTCATCACTCGATCTTGAATCTGTATGTGAACTTACTTCTATAATTAATTTAGGATTACTATTTAAAACAGTAATAATTTTATCCATTACTTTTTGTCCTGCATCATCAAATTTATGGTCTCCAAATGCGTAATAAATATTTTCTACAATAGTTAATTCTGCTTTTTCTTTATTCTTCATTTCTAGCACGGCTAACCATGGATCGTCTACCACAAATTCACCCATAGCAACCTTATCGGCATCTAATAATTTAAACATAAATTTACCGTTACTGTTTTTGTCTAACACTTTATAAATTCTGCCTTTACTATCTGCAATATAAATTTTGGTAACTCCTTTAAAATTCGGATCGGTTTCATCAACTTCAAATAAATAATTTTTGTCGCCTTTTAAATTTCTGAAATTAAATTTTCCTTTTTCAGAAGTAGATATTTCTTTTACTTCTCCATTAGTTATATCTTCTTTTATTTTAAGTTTTGAATTTGCAATTGGCTTTTTGTTTTGGTCGTACATGTATCCATACACATCCATCACCAAATTAGCATCTTCGGCGTCCATTTCCTGTAATAGATTTTTTTCGGAGCTTAATATTTTAAAATTGAATTTGTCTTTTCCGGTATAAAAAGTCTTTAGTTCTTTACCGCTTTTATTGGTTAAAGTTACTTTTGTATTTGGTGGTAAAGATATATCTGATTCAACGATAGAAATCATATAGTTTTGATCGGCAGGAATATTTCTAAAGGCAAATGCTCCAAATTCATTGGTAGTGGTTTCTTCAATTACATCCCCAAAATCATTAATAATTTTTAATCGTGTGTTTTTTATTGCTTTACTTGGGTTTTCGCCATATAATAAATTACCGGCTAAGGTTAAATTATCATCTGTATACATATCGGGTAATCCATTTGGATCAATCGGTAAATTCTTAAATACAAATTTATCGTTACCTACTTTGTTTGTAACTCTTTGTATAACGCCATTTTTGTCGGCAAGGTAGTAACGTGCTTTGCCAATAAATTTTGGGTCAGTTTCATCAATAACCGCCATATATTTTTTATCAGCATCTAAGTTTTTAAATTCAAAATTGCCATCTGCATTTGTTTTGGTACTATCAATAGCAACACCTTTATCATTTAGTAAAACTACTTTTACTTTAGGAGCACCATCTAACGGGTTTTCGGTTAATAAAACGGTTCCAGAAATAGTCATTGATCGATTAGTAAATGAATACCAGTAAATATCATCTTTACCTTTACCACCGGTACGATTAGATGAAAAATAACCAATGGTGTCATTTAAGAATGTAATTCCAAAATCATCCATATTGCTGTTTAAATTCATCCCTTCGTTGCGAACCAATAACCACTTGTTATCAAGTGTTTTTGCGGTATAAATATCTAAGCCGCCAAAACCGGGTAAGCCATTAGATGAAAAATAAAGTAAACCATCTTTACGAACGGTTGGAAACATTTCATCGCCGCTTGTATTCACATCCGGACCAAGATTAACCGGTTTGCTCCAATTGTTACCGTTTTTAGTACACATCCAAATATCTTTACCCCCAAGGCCTCCGGGCATATCGCTGGTAAAAAAGAGTTTTGTGTTATCGCTATTAATGCTTGGATGGGCTACCGAATAGTTATCGCTATTATATTCAAATGGTTTAACATTACCCCAATTTCTATCTTCGCCTGTTGCAATAAATATTTTAGCTGTATTTATAAAATCTTTTTTCTTTATATAACTAACGCGTGTAAAATAAAGTGTTTTGCCATCTATACTTAGGCAAGCAGGTCCATCGTGGTAATCGGTATTTATTTTTTTAGAAAACGATTTAGATTTATCAGCGTTAGCACCTTTTATTGTTGTAATGTACATGTTAAGGTAAGGTTCGCCGTTGTAGTCGTTTACAGCATAATCTACAAAGTTAAAGGCTTCCTTTTCTGCAACAAACATTAATTTATTATTAATAATGAAAGGCGAAAATTCTGATTTGATGGAATTTATTTTCTCAATATTTTTCACTTCATATTCAATTGGTTTTGATGTGTAGTAGCCTATTTCCTTACAAAATTTAATTGCTTTTTTTGCATTTTCATCGTTTGGACTAAGCTTAATATAATTTGAATATTGTTCAACAGCTTCTTGATATTTGTTATTAGTTTTTAAAACTTGTGCGTAATTATAATGTACTTCAGGAGGAACAGGTGAACTAATGGCCAATGCATTTCGGTAGGCAATTTCTGAATTAGAATAATCATTTATTTTTTTATAACTGTCTCCTAGTTTAATGTACGCTTGTTGCTTAATATTATTAGGAGCCTTTGTAGCTTTTTTATAATATGAAATGGCTTTAATAAATTGAAATTTATCATAACATTTATCTCCTTTATTTATTTGCGAAAATAAAGGATGAATAATGAGTGCAAAAAATAGTAAGTAAATAGTTTTCCTAAACATAAAGTTCTATAAAAATCTTGGGTTTAACATTTTTGATTTAGTACCTGAGAAGTCAAATCCTATCATTACTTCATGGCTTGGCCCTAATTTTCTTGCATCTTTTAATCCTGTATCATAACAATAAGCTACTCTAAATTTATTGGTTACATAATATTGAAATAAAAATCCTGGACCATAGCCTCCTTTTATAAATACTCCTGCCCAAAACTTATTAAACATAAAAAAATTTAAATTCAAATCGCTATTACCTTTTCCATTACCCGCATTGCGTAAAATTAATGTTGGAGCAAAAATTAAATTTTCATTTAATCGAAACGATTTACCCATTGTAAACATCATATGAGTTCTTAATCGATAACTTATATTGTACGATCCGGTTTTTCCTCCGGTTGTATCCGACATGATTTCATAATTATATAAATTTTTATTTTGTAAATGTGATGAACTTATACCAGCAAAAAAAGTATTTGATCTAAGATAAAATCCTGCATTTAAATCTAAGGCATTATAAGTTTGATTTTGTGATAAGAATGAACTGTTTTCGGTTGTTTTAAAAGTGATTTTTGAAAAGTCAAATTGAAAACGATTATAGCCACCGTTTATTCCAAATGATAATTTCCATGTGTTTGATAGTTTTAGTATGTATGCAATATTACCATAAACACCAACCATGTTTCGTGGTCCCATGGCATCGCTTATCATTGTTAAACCAACTCCAAGATTTTTATTTAAGATTGGCCCATGCAAACTCATGCAAGAGGTTTTTGGTGCACCTGTAAAACCCGACCATTGATTTCTAACAGAGGCTACAACGGATAAGCCATCTCTTGCTCCGGCATAGGCAGGATTAATTACCATTTGATTAAATTGGTAAAGGTTGTATTGAGGGTCTTGTTGGGCTTTTCCAAAAAAGGTTAAAGCAACAGCAAAAAA
>Ga0066439_1000434_pt1 | contig 14018 bp, 10 predicted proteins | sample LakWasMet57_HOW8_2_FD_59527 | JGI IMG/M metagenome (GOLD analysis project Ga0066439, IMG submission 59527) | Freshwater sediment methanotrophic microbial communities from Lake Washington under simulated oxygen tension - Sediment Metagenome 57_HOW8 | ecosystem: Environmental > Aquatic >...
GCATATATAATTTCCTTTGGCATACTAGCCTCAGGACCAATTTTAAAGTTGTTACGAGAACGTTCTGTTTGTGCTCCCCAATAAACGTGCGCCGGTACTTTTACCTCGCCCATTGTGTCTGTTTCAATTCTGAATTCCATAGTAGTGTTTGGTTTAATTAACGGGTTGAATTTACTAAAAAAATGGAACGCAGATAGCGGAGATGATTAAGATTTTGTAAGATAAAAGTCATGTTCACTTATATACTGAGCACTTTTGTTTGTTTATAAAAGTGAATTCTGCTTGACTTACGCAATGTGTTAAAAAGTCACTACATACTTTGTTCTTTTATGATCTATTTGTGTGTTTTTCTTTCTTTAAGCGCGTTCAATACTATAGTTTTTGTTCGAGTGCAGACGAGTACCATGAGGATTCTTTTTGGGCGTGTCGGCGCAAAGGAAAGGGCGCCGTCAGGCTATCACTGCAATCTTTGCTCCGCTAGAGCTTTGCAAAGGATTTTCGTTCTATCCTTCACGCTGGTTTTTCTTTACCACCTCTCTCAATCGCATTAGGGATGCGAGCGAAAATCCTTTTTGCTGTCTCTTTGCAAAAAGATTGAAGCGCAAAGCCCGGCCGCAGGCAACGCCCAAATCTTCTGCCAAAAAATTAAATAAAAATAAATTTTGCTGTATTAAAAATAGTATTTATATTTGTAGACTGATTAGTCAATCATTACTTTGGATAAAAAAGAAGAAATATTAAAAACGGCTCTCAAATTATTTGTAGAATTTGGGTTTCACGCAACGCCAACTAGCAAAATAGCTAAGGAAGCGGGCATTGCTAATGGTACCTTATTTCATTATTACAAAACCAAGGATGAGCTAATTTTAGCGCTTTATGCGCATACTAAATCTCGTTTAACAGAGTATATGTATGCTAATGCTAGTAAAGATGAATCTTTGGAATTAGTATTCAAATCTATTTACACTAACACGATAGAGTGGGCCCAGGAAAATAAGGCTGAATTTTACTTTATTCAGCAATTTTCAACTTCACCATTTTACGGCTTAATTTCTCCTGAAGAAATTACCAAGCAAGCCAAACCACATTTGGATTTCTTGCAAGCAGGCATTAAGGCTGGCGTATTAAAACCATTACCTGTTGAGATGCTTTACACACTTATTAACAGTCACATTGCTGGCATCAATCAATACTTATCATCAGAAGAGTTTTCAAAAGTTAAACAAAAGAAAATCATCAATGAGTCGTTTCAACTTTTATGGGATATGATCACCTAAAAAAATTTACTCGTGATTAGAGTGAGTAGTCAATCAATATATAAATTAAAAAATCAATAAAATTTAAAATCATGGAAAAAAAAGTAGTGTTAATAACTGGAGCTTCTTCTGGTATAGGAAAAGAAACAGCCAATTTATTAATTAAGGGTGGATATATAGTTTACGGAGCAGCTCGAAGATTAGATAAAATGAATGATCTAAAAGAGCTGGGGGTAAAACTTTTAGAAATGGACGTCACCAATGATGAATCAATGGTTAGAGGAATTCAAAAAATTATTGAAACAGAAAAACGAATTGATGTATTAGTGAACAATGCTGGCTATGGTTCTTTTGGTGCATTGGAAGATGTTCCTATTTCGGAGGCAAAATACCAATTTGATGTTAACATTTTTGGACTAGCAAGATTGACTCAATTAGTTCTTCCACACATGCGAAAACAACAGTCGGGAAAAATCGTGAACATTTCGTCCATGGGAGGAAAATTTGGTGAACCTCACGGGGCTTGGTATCATGCTACCAAATTTGCTGTGGAAGGATTAAGCGATAGTTTGAGAATGGAGTTAAAGCAATTTAATATTGATGTTGTTATAATTGAACCAGGAGCTATTAAATCGGAGTGGGGAGGAATAGCTAAAGAAAACCTTTTAAAAGTATCTGGAAATACAGCTTATAAAAACCTAGCTACAAAACACGCTACGTTAATTGACGAAACATATAAACGGTTAGGATCAGAACCAATCGTCATTGCCAAAACAATTGCCAAAGCAATTAATTCCAACAATCCTAAAACAAGATATGCTGTTGGGGGTGGAGCAAAACTATTGCTATTTGTCCGTCGTATTTTTTCCGACAAACTTTTTGATAAAATCTTCTTAAGCCAAATAAAATAACCTATTTTATATTCTACAAAAAAAGCCTCTCCAAAATGGAGGGGCTTTTTTTGTTTTCTATATTGCTTAAAACAGAAACGGTTTCACGTGGAACCAAAATGCTTTTACATTTTCTGAAAGAGGCCTAACCTAATTTAAGAAATACAATTAGCGATCTTCTCTTAATTTGATAAACCAATTAAAACCAAAAAACAGGTCGATTTCACGACAAGGCGTGATCAGTGTATTTGCCCTCAGCTTTATTTTAGAGCGGATTATTCCAGGATGGAAACTACCCGAAGTTCCAACTTGGACCATAACGGTAATTGCCATTAATTTTGTTCAACTAGCTATTGTAACTCTGGCAGGTTACACTTGGGAAAAGTGGTTGTCATCAACCAGCTTATTTCACTTGTCAAAACACGTAGGATCTATTTGGGGCGGAATGATCGCCTACTTTATTGCCACCTTTGTATTTTATTGGTGGCATCGGTGGCATCACAAAATAGACTATTTATAGACACACTTCCACCAAATACATCATAGTCAACAATGTTTAGAAGTAATTAATCCTTCTATAAACATCCCTTAGAAATGACAGTCAACTCTATTGTGGGATTTTACTCGTTTATACCTTCTTGGGTTTAAATGTGGAAGCTAGGGCAAATTATACTTTATGCACAGCCTTGGGAGATTTCTTTTACCATACCAATGTAAAAACACCTCAGTGGGTTAGGTACATTTTTCACCGACCAGAAATGCACCGCATACATCATAAATACGAAAAGCACCACAATAAAACGGAGATATGGTTTGGCAAAACATATTGTTTGGCTAATATGAAAATCCAAAAGAGTTTCACGTTATTTATGGCTTGTACACCAAACATGGGTTAAGACTAAAAGATCTGCTCCAGTTTAAAATACATAAAGAATAGGGTTCCACGTGGAACAAGATTAAGTATTCATAAAACACACGGTTTAGCTCAAAAAGCATAATGAGCAAGTATAAATAAAAAAGCCCCAGTAGAAATCACTATTGGGGCTATTATGTTTCACGTGAAACTTATGCGTGTTTAAATATATAAATAGTACTAGAGTAGGAACTAGAATCTTTGGCTTTAAAGTTAGACATTAATCCTATCCACAACGCCTTTAATAAATTCACAGCACCTGTTTTACATTTCTCACTAAGCATCGATACATAGAAACTATCAAACTTCATGGGTTTAGTCTCTACTAATTTAAAACCATTATTCTCTAATAAAGACTTCATTGATTTTAATTCGAAATGGTGAAGATGACGAGGCACGTCATAAGCTGCCCAAAATTCTTTATAATATTCTGCATCATACGAAACATGATTAGGAACTGCAATAATTAATACGCCGTCTTTTTTAAGCTTAGCTTTAAAGAAAGATAAAGTCTCAGGCATATCTGTTACATGTTCTAATACATGCCAAAGAGTTATAGCTTCAACTTGTTTCTCTTTAATAAAAGTGCTAACATTATCCTTGTTCGAATACACACTTAAATCTTGATCACTAGCAATCTTTCTAGCAGAATCGTCTGGCTCCATTCCAACAGTATCCCATCCTGCTTCTTTACAAGCCGACAAAAACATGCCTGTTCCGCAACCATAATCTAAAATAGTTCCACGTGAAACATAAGAAGAAACTAATTGTATCTTCTTTTTAAGAGTGTAGTTTCTTACAACATGGTAAAGCTTATTGATTAATCCTTTTTTAGTGTTGGTGTGAGAAACATACTCTTCGGCTTTATAATAGTCTCCTAAAACTAAATCTGTGGGACGAGGATTTGTAAATTTAAAACCACACATCTTACAAGAAACAATATTAAAATTATCCTTACTTACTGTGTGATCTTTACAAACTAAAAAAGGCTCAAACTGATTTGAGCCACATACTAAACATTTTTCTATAGTTAACATATTTAATTCTATTTGTTCCACGTGGAACTTTTAATATTTATCTTCCTAAATGAACTAATAAAACAGAAATGTCAGCTGGGTTAATTCCCGAAATACGACTCGCTTGACCAATTGTTGTTGGGCGTAATTTTGTCCATTTATCTCTCGCTTCTAAAGATAAACTTGGAACAGCTTTAAAGTCAAAGTCTGGTTTAATTTTATAGTTATCTAATTTAGCTACCTTCTCTGCGTTCTCTTTTTCTCTTTCAATATATCCTTCGTACTTCATTAAAATTTCTGCTTGCATCATCGTATCTGCATCCATATTAGCCACAGTGTTCTTTAAATCTGTACAATGTTTTGCTAAATCAATAATAGAAACATCAGGACGAGACAAGACGTTAAAGTATCTAATTTTTTGTGTTAAAGGGGCAGAGATAATGCTTTCTAAATACGCATTAGTTTCTTCTGGTTCAGCACTTGTATTCTTAAAGTATTTAATTAAGTTTTCGTAGTTCTTGATCTTATCAGAAACGCGATTCATTCTTTCGTCACTTGCTAAACCAATAGAATGGGATAGAGGCGTTAAACGAACATCGGCATTATCTTGACGTAATAACAAACGATACTCAGAACGTGACGTAAACATACGATAAGGTTCATCAGTACCTTTAGTAACCAAATCATCAATTAAAACCCCAATATATGCTTCGTGACGTTTTAAAATTAGTGGATCTTTTTCGTTGATTTTTAAGTGTGCATTAATTCCTGCCATTTGACCTTGGCAAGCTGCTTCTTCATAACCAGTCGTTCCATTAATTTGTCCAGCAAAGTATAAACCTTCTACTAACTTTGTTTCCAAGGTTAATTGTAATTGAGTTGGTGGAAAATAATCGTACTCGATTGCGTAACCCGGACGGAACATTTTAGCGTTCTCAAATCCAGGAATTAACTTTAATGCTTTTTGTTGCACATCAACAGGAAGAGAAGTTGAGAACCCATTCACATAAATTTCAACGGTATCCCAGCCTTCTGGTTCAACAAATAATTGGTGTCTATCACGCTCCGAAAAACGTGTAATTTTATCTTCAATACTTGGACAATATCTAGGGCCTAAACCTTGAATACGTCCTGAATACATCGGTGACTTTTCAAAACCAGTTCTTAAAATATCGTGAACGTCTTGGTTAGTATAAGTAATATGACAAGGAACTTGTTTTTTCACTGGGCGTCCGTCATTAGAAATAAACGGCGATGTATTATCTAAATAAGAAAATTTGTCAATCGCCACATCTCCTTCTTGCTCTTCCATTTTAGAATAATCCAAAGAACGTCCGTCTATACGAGGAGGTGTTCCTGTTTTCATTCTACCATTTTCGAAACCTAATTTTACTAATTGCTCTGTAATTCCATAAGAAGCAGATTCGCCACTACGGCCACCTCCAATTTGTTTTTCTCCTAAGTGAATTAATCCATTTAAGAATGTTCCATTTGTTAATACAACGGCTTTAGCTTTGAACTCTAAACCCATTCCTGTAACAACGCCTTCCACTCTTTTCCCGTCTTTAGAAACAATTAATTCACGACACATGTCTTGCCAAAAATCAACGTTAGGCGTTTGTTCTAACATTTCTCTCCAGGTCTGTGCAAATAACATTCTATCATTTTGAGTTCGAGGACTCCACATCGCGGGTCCTTTTGAACGGTTTAGCATTCTGAATTGAATAGCCGACTTATCAGATACAATACCGCTATAACCACCTAAGGCATCAATTTCACGAACTATTTGCCCCTTTGCAATACCGCCCATCGCTGGATTACAGCTCATTTGAGCAATGGTTTGCATGTTCATGGTAAGCAATAATACTTTGGAACCCATATTAGCAGCAGCAGCAGCAGCCTCGCAACCTGCGTGGCCAGCACCAACTACTATAATATCATATTGAGATTGCATTGAACTGTTTTATTTAAATGGATAAGCCCTCATGTTAGAGGGCTCTATTTTTGGAGGTATTGAAATTAATTTACAATAACACATTTTACGGTTTCAACTTGAGTAACATTTGATTTTGCTAGACAAGCTGTTTGAGCCGTTTCTCTATTTTTTTCTTTATAGGTATTAGATTTTGTTGATTTATAATATCCTTGCGCATCATAAGCAGAACAATCACATTGATAAGATTTTTTACAAGAAATCAAAAATGAAAGAAAGAAAAATGAAAGAACTATTTTTTTCATGTAATAGAAATTAGATCATATTTAACTTAGCTAACAATTCGTCGCGGTAAGAACCCCCAATTGGAATGACTTTTTTGTTTTCCTCTAACACAACTGTTTGATTTTCAATAGTTTGTATCTTGTCGATACGAGCGATGAAAGAACGGTGTACTCGAATAAAATCTCCGTTATCTAATTTTTTCTCAATGTCCTTCATTGTAGAATGTATTGTATAACGCGTGTATTGTGTGTTTAAAACCACGTAATCCTTTAAAGCCTCTACATAATAGATGTCCTTTAAATTAACCTTTACAAGGCGGCTATTTGATTTTACGAATAAAATATCTTTGGCTGCTTCATCTTTATTCTCTACTAAAGAATATAAGAAATCACGCTCTTTCTGAACTTCAGTATCTTTTTTATGCTTGTATAAAGCCATTTCAATCGTTGAATGTAAGTCAATCTCTTTGAATGGTTTTAAAATATATCCATAAGGCTCAGTAATTTTAGCTTTAGCTAAAGTGCTTTCATCCGCATAAGCCGTTAAAAATATTACAGGAATATTATAGTCTTTCTTTAAAGTTTCGGCAACATCAATACCTGTCATATTACCTTTAATCATAATGTCCATCAACACTATGTTTGGTTCTAAATCAACAATATTTTTTATTGCATCCGCTCCATTATTACTAATGCCTAATACATTATACCCCAATTTTTTTAAACTGTTCTGAATGTCTTTAGCAACTATGCTCTCATCTTCTACAATGTAAACGTTAATGTTGTTGTTTTCCATGGTTTAAATATTAAATTCTATACTAAAAATAGTTCCTTTTTTTCTAATTAATTTTATTGTTCCATTTATCTGTTCTACTAGTGTATCTACTAGTTGCAGCCCTAATGTTTGTGTGTTTTTTACATCAACAGAATCTGGTATTCCAATGCCGTTATCTCCAACTTCAATACTTACTTTATTTTTACCAACTGCCAAATTTACAAAGATTATTCCATCTCTATTATCAGGAAATGCATATTTTAATGAATTTGAAATAATTTCGTTAATAATTAAGCCGCAAGGTATCGATGCATCAAGGCTTAGATACAATTTATCGAGTGTTAAAATTAATTTAATTTTTTTAGTATTGATAGAATAGGTGTGTACTAGGTTTTTTGATAAAGTAGTGATGTATTCCGAAAAATTAACCGACTCGAAATTTTTTGTTTGATATAAACTCTCGTGTATAAATGCCATTGATTTGATACGATTTTGGCATTCTTTCAATAGATTTAAAGCATAGGTATCCTTCACATAAGACGATTGAAGGTTAAGAATGCTTGAAATAACCTGCATATTATTTTTTACACGATGATGAACTTCTTTTAAAAGCACATCTTTTTCTTTTAGCGATTGTGTAATTTTTTCTTCATTTATTTTGTTTTCGGTAATATCAAAACCAATACCAGATACTTCTATTACCTGATTATTAAGATCTTTAATAGGATATAAAAGTATTTGGCGAATAATTTTTGAGCCATTTTTTTGAGTTCTTTCTGAAATAAATTCAACTGGTTTACCTTTAAAAGCTAAATCATATTTATCGTCCCAGATAACATGATACTCGGTTGTTTTATTACTTCTCATGCTTTTTCCTAACTGAGGATAATAGCCATAAAAATCAAAAATAGAATTAGCGTAATTTTTATTGAAAGATGTTAATTTAAGTTCCTTATTTATTGTCCACATCAACTGATCTCCACTTTCAAAAATAGCTTTCAATTTAGCTGATTGCTCCAATATTTTATTTTCATTTTCTATTCGCTCCGAAATATTTTGGGCAATAACAGAAACCTCAACAACTTCTTGATTTAGTAAAATTGGGTATAAGTATATTTCTCTATAGATTTCTTTATTATCAATAATACTTTTGTGAACAAATACGTTTGGTTTACCACTTAAAACTTGCTTGTATTTTTCTACCCAAAATTTCTTTTTTTGTTTACTTTTGACTGTTTCTAAAACAGAAACCTTTTTGTTTTCTTCTAACTTTTGTTTTACACCAGAGTTTCTTACAAGATTAAAATAGTTTTTATTAAAAGACGTTAATTCCAATTTTTTATTGACGGTCCAAATTAAATGATCACCGCTTTCAAAAATCGCTTTAAGTTTAGCTGATTGATCGATTATTTTTTGCTCAAATAATTTATTTTCAGTGATATCATGCGCCAAGCAAGCTATTTCAATAATCTCATTATTTGCATTTCGTACAGGATTTAAATAAATTTCATTATAAACTATTTTTCCTAATGAATTAATTTGATGTTTTTCGAGTTTTACAGAATGGCCTGCAAATACTTTTTTGTAATTGCTATACCAATATAATTTATAGGCATTTTGCTTTGATTTAGGTAATAATGTATGAAGTTGAATATTAAGTTCAGGCTTGGTTCCGTTATTTTGCTCAAATTGCTTACTAAAATTAGTATTAAAAGACGTTGTTTTAAAATCTTTATCAATGGTCCAAACTAAATGAGAAGAGCTCTCAAAAATTGATTTTAGTTTCGCTGCTTGATTAATAGATTGATTTTGAAGATATCTAAGTTCTGTGATATCATTTGAAATACAAGAAATCTCTTCAACTGCTCCATTTTTGAAAATAGGGTGAATAAAAATTTGTCGATATAATTTATTTCCTTTTGAATCTAGCTGTTCTGTTGTAAACTCTATACTCGTTTGTTTTATAAAGGCTTCGTCGTATTTTTTTATCCACCAGTTATGATAATCTCTTCCAACTTTTGTTTTTTGAGGTTTATATATTTTTTTGTCTAATGAAGGTCTAACGCCATAAACATTATACATGGCATCTGAGAAATTTTTGTTGAATGAGGTAAATAAATAATTTTTATCTACAGTCCAAATTAACTGAGTACCACTTTCAAAAATAGCTTCCAGTTTCGCAGATTGTTCAATAATTTTTTGTTCTGACAATCTTCGTTCGGTTGTATCTTGTCCAATAATGGCTATTTCCGTTATTTTACCATTAGTACCTCTAATTGGGTGAAGAAAAATTTCTCGGTAATATATTTTTCCTTTAGTACTTGTATTTTTAATTTCAAAAAACTCTACTTTATTATCTTTCTTGTTATTAAAAAAATTATTGTATTTCTCTATCCAAAAGTTAGATCTTATTTTATCTTTAATATTTCTACTAATACTACCAATATATTCTCCTGTTTTTAAATCATGGTTAAAAATTGATTTAATATAGTTGTAATAGTTTTTATTGAACGAGGTAATTTTTAAATCTCTGTTAACTGTCCAGATTAAATGAGAAGTATTATTAAAAATAGCCTCGTATTTAGTTGTTTGAGTAACTAGTTCGCTCTGTATTTTTTGACGATATTCAATTTCCTTTTTTAGATTTTTGTTTGTTTCCTCTGCTAATTCGGCTCTCAGTTTTTCTTTAGAAAGCTTTTTCTCAGCAGATATATCAGATATAATTGTTTGAACTACTTTTTTACCATTATAAATAAAAGGAACTGTTTTTAATTCAACCTCAATTGTTTTATTGCTAATTGTTTTAATTGTGTAGGTTAAATCAGATAATTCTTCTCCACTAATTGCCTGTTGCATTCTATTTAAGGCTCTCTCTCTTTGTTCTGGAATAATAAATTCAATTAAGTATTTACCAATTAACTTTTTTGGATCTTTTACCTCTAAAATATTAGCGGCTGTTTTATTAGCATACAAACAAATACCTTCGTGAATAAAAATGCCTATTGGCGAAGAATCTAATAGGTTTTTATAATTATTCCATTTTTGTTCTAGTTCTTGCTGGTAACTTCTTTCTTTAGTTATATCTCTAATAACCCCAATAAAACTGACAATTTTACCATCTATATATTTAGGTTTTGCGGCAACTTCTAATATTAACTCGTCACCATTTTTATGATTAAACCTAAAGACTTCTTTATTATTGGTAGCGTTACTAGTTACCTTTAAATAACTCTCTAAACATAAAACATATTTTTCTTTATCGTCAGGATGAATTTGATTTAAAAATATTTGTGGGTTTTTATAAATTTCACTTGGTTTTCGTCCAAGCATATCAAAAACAGAATCACTTATAAAATTGATATGAGGAAAAGGTAAAAAAGAAAATTCATAAATAATTTCCCTAACACTTTTACTAATACTATCTAAAATTTCTTGGGTTTTTTGTAATTGATTATATCTATCAATACGATTATTAATTTCTAAAAAAGTTGATTGAATAACTTTTTTACCATTAAAAACTACTGCATTTGACTTTGCTTCAACGAAAATAACCTCTTTCTTAAGTGTATAGCATTGTAATTCAATTGCAGGAAACTCAACATCTTTTAATATAAGCTTGTTATTATTTATAAGTCGCTTATGTACACTTTTGTCGATGAACGAAAAAACAGAAAGTTTATCTAATTCTTTTAATTGCTTTTTTGGTACTTTAAATAAATCAATAGCTTTTTTATTTAAATAATAAATTTGTTTATTATCAAATAATATAATTGCTACTGGAAGCAACTCTAGAGTTTGAACATCTATATTATTTTTTACCAAAATTTATTAAATACTATGGTTCTACTTTTTCTGTTTTATTTTTATCCTTTTCCAGAATCGTTTTATCTGGTTTTTTATTATAGATACTAGAATAATCTCTTAAGCTTTCTTCGTAAGTAGGTTCTACTTTTACGCCTTGAAATTTAACTTCAATATCATTTTCATAATAAATCGTTAAATAATTAAAGCCAGCTTCATCAAAAAATTTCCAATCATCTTGTTTTACGCCACCTGTATATTTTCCTTGAACCATTTTTCGTCCATTTTCATAGTACCAGGTATGAATTCCATCTTCATCTCCATTTAAAAATTTTCCTTCAAAACGTAATTTTTCTTTTGGCATGTAATAACGTTTCCATAAACTATCCGGTTTGTCATTAACGTATCTTCCAATTTCTTTATACTCCGGAGTTTCATAAATCCATAAGCCTTCTTGCATGTCTTCAATAAATTCTCCTTTTGTAATTATTTTTCCGTCTTCGGTAAATTCTGTCATCATACCATCTCGTAAATTATTTAAATATAGTTCTTCGCGCATTAAAGCACCATTTTCATAATACCATTTCCATTCGCCTTGCGCGCGACCTTTTTTATCGTATTTACCTTTTTGTTCAATTTGTTTGTTTGGATAATAAAAAATCCATTCTCCGATGCGTTTATCATTTGAGTATAAACCTTTAGCTCTAAACTCACCTGAATTATGATATTCTGTCCAAATATTTATTTTATTGCGTAAACTATCCACAGCACCGTAAGATACTTTTATGCCCTCTTCATAAATAATAGCCGAATCTGGAACAGCTCTATTTCTACAAACATATTTTTTAATCATCACATCGCTTGTATCATCTCGGGCAACAGGTAACGAATCACACATATATTTTTGACGATAATGATAGTGCGTTCCTACCGGCATCCCATTAATGTATCCACCTTCATACTTCATGGTACCATCTTCATAGTAATCTTTGTAAACATCTAATTTTGCTAATTCTGGCGCATTTTTAATTTGTTTACCGTTGTTATATTTTTCTGTATTAGTTAAATTTCCTTTCTTATCATAAGTTTTAACATAACCATCAATCACATCATCTTTAAACTTTTTTTCTTCTTTTACTTTTCCATCTTCAAAAAACTCTTTCCAAGTACCTTGTTTTTTACCAGTTTCATCTTTACGATTTAACCGCTCTACAGAAGCTAAAATACCTCCTTGATATTTCATAATTGAAATAATTATTGAATCTTGATAATATTCATAAGCTATTCCGTCGGGTTTTCCTTTCACATAAGGAGTCATTAATTTAGTTTTTCCTGAAGGGTAATAAACAAAGGAATTACCTTGTTTAATATCATTTACAAAGTGTTCTTTACTTGATACGCGTTGGTTTGTATCATAGTTAAATGTGTAACCACTTTTTTTTCCTTCTAAATAATTAACGGCTTTAGTAATTTTTCCTTTCTCAGTATAAAATTTCCAAACGCTATCTAACTGAAAATTTTTACGATTACCTTCAATTTTTACTTGACCATTTTTATAATAGTTTTTCCAATAACCATCTGCTTTACCATCACGCATCGTTCCTTCAGATGATTTTGCACCATTATCATAATAAAATGTATTATAACCATTTGGATTGGTAACTTGAGAGTGTAGAATTAAGAACGTAGAATTAAGAATTATAAATAATATAAATCTAATTTTTGAATTCGAAATTTTATTAAGAAACTGGTTCACTATTAATTCTATTAATCTTCTAATTTAAAGTTTATAATTCAAACATTAAAATTTAGTTTATAGTCTAAATTTAGCTAATAACTTATGCTTTTATTTTATAATATTTCCTTTTTCGTCGTAGTTTACTTCTTTTACAATTATAGCTGCTTTGTAAATAGTTTTTATATGTAATTTTCCATTTGGATAATAATAAAAGCACTCACCATCTGGTTTTCCATCTTTATAATTATATTTAGTTTCTATACTACCACTTTCATAGTATTCCAAACCTTCACCTTCAAATTTTCCGTTTTTATAGTTTCCTGTTGCTTTTAGTTTTCCATTTTCATAGTAAGAAACCCATTTCCCTTCTTCTATACCATTTTTGTAATTTCTTTCAAATTTTAGTTTTCCATTTTCATGATAATTTAACCATTTACCTACCTTTAGGTTATTATCATTATATTGATTAATTTTTTTATCTTGAGAATAAAAAACTGACCAAAAAATTAAAAAAAGTATTGTAAAGAAATGTTTCATTTTCTATTCAAACTGGTTACAAACCAAATTTTGCTGATAACTCTAACATTTTATTAATTGGTTTTTTTGCTTTTTCAATCATTTCATCGCTCATCAATAATTCGGGTTGTTCATATTTTAATGTGTTATAAATTTTCTCCAAAGTATTTAATTTCATATACGGACAATCGTTACAAGCACAACTATTGTTTGGCGGAGCCGGTATAAAAGTTTTAGTTGGACTAGCTTTTTGCATTTGATGTATAATACCTGTTTCGGTTAATACAATAAATTCTTGTGCATCTGATTTTTTACTGTAATTTAAAATAGCTGTTGTACTTCCAATAAAATGTGCATGTTCTAAAATTGCGGCTTCACACTCTGGATGAGCTAATATCAGCGCTTTTGGATGTTGAGCTTTTAATTTAATCAGTTTTTCTAAACTAAAAATTTCGTGTACCATGCAGCTTCCATTCCATAATACCATATTACGGCCAGTCACTTTATTGATATAAGCTCCTAAATTTTTATCGGGTGCAAATATGATTTTTTGATCTTTAGGGAAAGACTCTACTATTTGAACAGCGTTTGTAGACGTTACAATCACATCTGAGAGCGCTTTGATATCTGCCGTACAGTTTACATAGGTTAACACCACATGATCGGGGTGAGCAGCTTTAAAGGCCGAAAATTCATCAGGCGGACAAGAATCGGCTAAAGAGCAACCTGCTTTTAAATCCGGAATTAATACTTTTGTTTTTGGATTCAAAATTTTTGCCGTTTCGGCCATAAAATGTACACCGGCAAATAAAATGATGTCAGCTGTAGATTTTTCGGCTTGTTGAGCAAGCCCTAAACTGTCTCCAATATAGTCTGCAATATCCTGAATATCAGCA
>Ga0066439_1000440_pt1 | contig 13817 bp, 13 predicted proteins | sample LakWasMet57_HOW8_2_FD_59527 | JGI IMG/M metagenome (GOLD analysis project Ga0066439, IMG submission 59527) | Freshwater sediment methanotrophic microbial communities from Lake Washington under simulated oxygen tension - Sediment Metagenome 57_HOW8 | ecosystem: Environmental > Aquatic >...
TAAAAGAGTACTTATTTATTTTGCTCAAAAAATTGTTTAATGTAAATTTCATAAAAAAGCAGTATCGCAATTTATTCAAATATAAATGTGAGTATAGATATGTTTCAAAATTAAAATATTTTTGTCTTTAATGATAATTTCCCCGCGCTTCATTTAATTAATTTTACAACTCTTAAAATCTACAAAAAAAATTATGAAAAAAACAAAACAAATGATTAAAACACTTTGCCTTACTTTAGCACTAGGCTTAGGAGTTAACACGCAAGCGCAAACTGGTGCAGCCCTGAATTTTGATGGAGTTAATGACAAAGTTGTTATTGGAACATCTGCGGCAAGCAGTTTAGCTGGAAACAACAAGGTTACAGTTGAGGCATGGGTTAGACCAACAACTACAACTGGTTTAGGTTGTGTGGTTGGTAACTATAACAGTCCTGGTAATAACATGCAATTTATGATTAGACGCGACAACAGCTCTTGGATATTTTGGGTTGGGCCAGGCAATGTTACTAGTTATACTAACACGCCTCTTACAGCTGGTACAGCTACTGCCAATGTTTGGCAACACGTTGCAGGCGTATACAATGGCACAGTTATGACCTTATACATTAACGGTGTAGTTTCCGCTACAGCAGCAACTTCTAATACATTTGCAACATCAACAAACTCCCTTATGATTGGCGGCGAATCATCATCAGAGTTTTTTACAGGTGATATTGATGAGGTACGTGTTTGGAATATTGCAAGAAGCCAAGCAGATATACAAAATAGTATGAATTGTGAAATTAATGGCGCAGCTGCTAATTTACTTGCCAATTACCATTTTAACCAAGGTATTGCTGCCGGTGCAAACGCGGCGGTAACAACTGCAACAGATGATTCTGGTAATAATTATACTGGTACATTAACTGCAATGACATTAACGGGTGCTACATCTAATTGGGTTGCACCTGGAGGTGTAACATCTGGCGTAAGTTGCAATGGCGCTGCCTTAAATTTTGATGGTGTTAATGACCAGATAAATTACGGCTCAAGTTTAACCACATCACTTAATCCCTTAAACGTTATAACCGTTGAGGCTTGGGTAAAGCCTACCTCATTTACAACAAGTCCTACCGGTAACGGTTTAATTGTAGGAAACTATAACTCACCTTTAAACAATCAGCAGTTCTTTCTAAGAAGGGATGGTAATAAATATGATTTCGCTATCAAAAACGGACCATCTACTATCTACTTGAATTCCCCGGTTGGTACTTCTACCTTGAATACTTGGCAACACGTTGCAGGTGTTTGGACAGGTACCCTAATGACCGTTTACATTAATGGTGTACCAGTAGCCACAGCAACTACTGCTGTCGGTTCATTTTCTTTGGTTGGATGTACCAACTCAGTAGTTACAGGTTGGGAAAATGCAGGGGGTGGCGAAGGATTTACAGGTAATATTGATGAAATTCGCATTTGGGGAGTTGCTCGCACGCAATGTGAAATTAATACTTTTATGAATTGTGAGATTCCAACATCTGCAACCGGATTGCTTGCCAATTATCACTTCAATCAGGGTATTGCAAGTTGCAATAATGTTAGTGTTACTACATTAAACGATGCTTCTGGTAATGGATTTAATGGTACACTAAATTCATTTGCATTGAATGGTTCAACTTCAAACTGGATTACACCAGGTGGTGTTGTCTCAGGTTTTACAACAGCTTTAGCACCGGTATCGCTAACAATTAATGCTAACCCATCGCTTGCAGTTTGTTCTAGCAATTCACTTTCATTAACTGGAACAGGTGCTAATACTTATACTTGGTCAGGTGGTATTACAAATGGAACTGCCTTTACTCCTACTGCTAGTATCGCTTATACTTTGAGTGGTACTAATACTATTACAACATGTAGTAATACTGCAATTTCAAATGTAACCGTAAATACAACACCAACAGTTTCTGCTGTATCTAACTCATCGTTAATTTGCTCAGGAGAAACAGCTACATTAACTGCAAGCGGTGCAACTAATTATACTTGGAATACTTCAGCTACAACGTCAGTTATTGCAATTTCTCCTACCGTTACAACTTCTTATACGGTTACAGGATCAGGAGCTGGTGGTTGTTCTAATTCAGTTGTTATTTCCCAATCGGTTTCGGCTTGTACTGGTATTCAAAATAATAATATATCTGTAACTGCAATTAGCGTTTATCCAAATCCATCTACGGGTGTATTTACTATTGATTTAGTTGAAGGTACAAATATTACAATTGTAGATGTTTTAGGTAAAGTAATTTACACACAACAATTACAAGATGGTAAACACAACATTAACTTAAGCAATTTTAATAATGGATTATACATTTTAAAAGCTGAGAGTAATGGTGTTGTAAAAACAGTGCGTATTGTAAAACAATAAAAACTGTTAATTATACTCTTATTAAAATTAAAAAGCCTCCTCTATTGGAGGCTTTTTTTTTACTAGTTATTTGTATAATTTTACACTTAAACATTTAACTATGGAACCATTTGTAAAATCAGAAATTAAAAACGGAATAGGAACAATTACCTTTTTTCATCCTCAAAGCAATTCAATGCCGGGCACGCAATTACGTAATCTTGCAGCTGAAATTGAAAAATTAGGTAAAGACGATAATGCAAAAGTGATTGTTTTAAAAAGCGAAGGCGATAAAGCATTTTGTGCCGGTGCTAGTTTTGACGAATTAATTTCTATTAAAGATATTGATACAGGTTTAAAATTTTTCTCTGGCTTTGCAATGGTTATAAATGCTATGCGCAAAGCTCCTAAATTTATTATTGCTCGTGTGCAAGGTAAAGCTGTTGGTGGTGGTGTGGGTATTGCCTCTAGCGCCGATTATACATTTGCTATTGATGCCGCTTCTATTAAATTAAGCGAATTAGCTGTTGGTATTGGTCCGTTTGTTGTTGGCCCGGCTGTTGAGCGTAAGGTTGGCTCGTCTGCTTTTTGCCAATTAACGATTAATGCAACCGAATGGCAAACTGCACAATGGGCAAAAGAAAAAGGCTTGTATGCTGAATTATTTTCTACTGCTGAAGACATGGATAAAGGCATTGAAGCGCTTGCTGCTAAATTAGCAACCAGCAATCCTGAAGCTATGAGCATGCTTAAAAAAGTAATGTGGCAAGGCACAGAAAACTGGGATACACTTTTAGTTGAACGCGCAGGAATGAGCGGTACATTGGTATTAAGCGAATTTACCATTAACGCAATTAATAAATTTAAAGGAAAGTAGTAAAGCAATATTTCACTAATTAAAAAGCCTGATTTTTTTAATCAGGCTTTTTTTATTAATACATCGGCTTCAAGCCTCGTAATCCCATATCTACAACTGTTTCGCCAATCTCTGGTTGAAATAATCCGTCAGCAGTAAGTTCTTTCCACTCAAAACTTTTGTTGGTTGAAAGTGAAACCGTAATAATAATATCCTGTGTTTCGTTACCGGTAATAACAAAAGGTGCACCAACCGTTTGGTTGGCAGTGGTTACAAACTCCCCTGTAACTAAACAACTGCCTGCGGGTATTGGTGAGTTAGCGCTATTTGGATTAACAACTGTAGTTTGCGGTGCTTGACCTTCTGTTTTAACTTCGGTACTAAATACATTCGCATAAAATCCCCAGTAACCTTGCAATTTATTTCCGGCACCATTTAGGGTAGGCGTCATTACTGCACCATGCATTTTATATTTTGTTAGATAGGTATTAAACCCAACGAACGAAGCAATCGTTCCATCAATAACACCGGCAGAAGTAGTTTTTACTTTAATATCGTAATTTTGATAAGCAAGTGATACACGCAGCCATTTATAAGTTCCCGGAGTTACACTAGCAATTGGCACAGAAAAAAACACATCTCCATCTTTTGCAACTACCGATTTACAAAATACAATTGCATTGCTTCCCCCACACATCGTTTCTTCGGCCCTATACAAAACAGTTCCTAAACCAACCTGTGTAGAGTTTGTTGGAGCCATTTCTATGTAATGCGCACTCATTCCGTTAAATTTTGGCGATTGACCTGCGTTACCAGCAGCAACTGTTGTTGGGGTGCCTAAATTATTCAGTCTTGTTTGGGTACTATCAAATTTAAATTTAAAAATAAGCTTTGGTCCGCTTGCAGTGCTTGTCCATACAGTATCCGGAAAGTTACACGTAGGACAACTTACTGTTGGTGTAGGTGTTGGTGTAGGCGCTGGATCTTCTGTTGTACTTTCCTTCTTTTTACAAGAAATAAAAATTAATATAAATAATGTGGTAATAAATAAATTCTTCATTTTAGCTATTTTTGTTAAAGATAAAAAATTATGCGCATAGTTTTACAACGGGTAAAAAAAGCAAGTGTTACCATCGAAGACAAAATTTATTCTTCTATTGGTAAGGGTTTTTTAGTTTTAGTAGGTATCGAAAATGAGGATACGAATGAGGATGCTGAATGGTTAACTTCCAAACTTTGTGGCATGCGAATTTTTTCGGATGAAGAGGGTAAAATGAATTTAGATATCAAACAAATTAATGGCGAGGTTTTAATTGTTAGTCAGTTTACTTTACATGCTGCTTGTAAAAAAGGTAACAGACCTTCATTTATTAAAGCAGCCAGACCCGAAATGGCTATTCCACTATATGAAAAATTTATTTCAGAAACAGAAAAATTACTCGAAAAACCTTGTAAAACCGGACAATTTGGGGCAGATATGCAAATTGAGTTAATTAACGATGGGCCGGTAACCATAATTTTAGATAGTAAAAACAAAGAATAATAATTATCTTTAAAATCTAATTCCATAATAAAGTGCAACCAAAAATTTTATTAGAAAAAAATCAATTCGACGTTAAAATAAAACGTTTATGTCATCAATTAATTGAGGCGCATAACGATTTTAGCGAAACAGTAATTATTGGTTTACAGCCTCGCGGTATATTTCTCGCAAAGCGCATTCAAAAAGAGCTTCAGAGCATTTTAAAAAACAAGAATATTAATTGTGGTGCTTTAGACATTACCTTTCATCGTGACGATTTTAGAAAAAAGGAGTTGATCCCAAATCCAACAAACATAGATTTTACGATAGAAGATAAAAATGTTGTTTTGGTAGATGACGTATTGTTTACCGGAAGAACCATTAGAGCCGGTTTAGATGCAATGTTGGCATTTGGCAGACCAAAAGATGTTGAATTACTGGTTTTGGTTGACAGAAGATTAGCGCGCCACGTGCCTATACAAGCTAAATATGTGGGCATTACTATTGATTCGATTGAAACACAAAATGTAAAAGTTGAATGGATGGAAACAGATGGAAAAGACAAAATAACACTGTTTGATAAATAGTAAACAATGAGACCTAAAAAGGAAGAGCATCCGGAATATTATAATTATTATGTTAATCTTGTAACACAAGAAGATGTTGTAAATGCTTTAACAGAAACAAAAAAAACGTGTTTAGATTTTATAAAAAACATTCCTATTGAACTTGCTAATTATGCATATGCTGATCGAAAATGGACTATCAAACAAGTTTTAATTCATTGTGTAGATACAGAAAGGATAATTTCAACAAGAGCCTTAAAATTTGCCAGAGGAGAAACTCAAAAACCTTTATCGTTTGATGAAAATTTGTATGCCGCTAATAGTGATGCAGATTTAAGGTCGATAAAAGATATTGAAGAAGAATTTGAAGCGGTAAGAAATGCTACAATAGCATTATTTAAGTCTTTTTCATTTGAAACATTAATGGCTGTAGGCAACACTCCATCAGGTATTGCCACTGTAAACTCAATGGGGTATATGATTTGCGGCCACACAGTGCACCATTTAAACATAATAAAAGACCGTTATTTGAAAAAATAATTTCGTAATTAAAAATTAAAAGCTAACTTTAGCTTTTGAAAATCTGTTTTCAAAAAACAATGAGCCACTTAAGCGTAAATCACCTCCTCGGAATAAAAAGCCTTACCAAAAACGACATTGAATTAATTTTAAGTACCGCTCAAAATTTTAAGGAAGTTATTAATCGCCCCATTAAAAAAGTTCCCTCATTAAGAGACATTACCATTGCCAATTTATTTTTCGAAAACTCTACCCGCACACGTTTATCATTTGAGTTAGCTCAAAAACGATTAAGTGCAGATACCATCAACTTTTCAGCCTCTAACTCTTCTGTAAAAAAGGGAGAAACTTTAATAGATACAGTAAATAACATTTTAGCCATGAAAGTGGATATGATTGTTATGCGCCACGCAAGTGCAGGTGCCGCTGTTTTTTTATCTAAAAAAGTAAATGCAAAAATTATTAATGCCGGCGACGGCGCCCATGAACACCCAACACAAGCATTGTTAGACGCGTTTTCGATACAAGAAAGATTAGGCGATTTAAAAGGTAAAAAAATTGTAATTGTTGGCGACATCTTGCACTCACGCGTTGCGCTTTCAAACATCTTTTGCTTACAAAAATTAGGCGCCATAGTAAAAGTATGTGGTCCGTTAACATTAATACCAAAACACATTACAAGTTTAGGCGTTGAAGTTGAATTAGACCTTAAAAAAGCGCTTGAATGGTGCGATGTAGCAAACATGTTACGTATTCAATTAGAGCGTCAGGATATAAAATATTTTCCAACCTTAAGAGAGTACTCCATGCTTTACGGTTTAGATAAAGAATTGTTAGACAGTCTTTCTAAAAAAATAATTATTATGCATCCTGGCCCAATTAACCGCGGTGTAGAGATTACCAGTGATGTAGCAGACAGCAAACAATCTATTATTTTAGATCAGGTAGAAAACGGCGTTGCCGTGAGAATGGCAGTAATGTTTTTATTGGCGGGCCGTCAAGGTTAAAAAAGCCACAGATTTCACGGATTTCAAAAATTTTATCTCTAAAAAAACGTCATTACGAGGAGGAACGACGAAGCAATCTCAAACAATGCACATGCGAAGTGTTAGATTGCTTCTTATAACCCTTTCACGTGCTGACTAAAATGTGTACAACACATTTTCCCTCTAGCAATGGCGAGCAGTTTCAAAAAAAAACTAAAATAATTTTCCAAAAAAAACGCGTAATCTGTGGCAGAAAAATAGACTAAAAATTCCCCATTAATAAATTACAACCGCGCACATCACTGTTATCATACCTTCCCATTAATTCTAAAGTGGAATTTAAATTTATTTTACCCAAATCTTTTGTAGCAATAAACGAACATGAATTGTAATTAGCGAGATCAATAACATTAATACCACCGGTTTTATTGTCTGTTCTTATTTTTAATGGATCATCTACTTCCCTTATTAAAAACTTCATCCATGGCGGAGAAACAAATTCACCATTACCCAAACTATAGGCCTGACTTAACAATTCCGTCATACCATATTCGCTATTGATTTGATTTATTTTAAATCCGTCTTTTAAATACGTATGTAGTTCTGATTTTAATAATTCTTTACGAGTGCCCTTCATGCCGCCCGTTTCCATTACAATAAAATTTTCAGTTAAAGTAATATCTCGTTCGCACAAATCCATTAACGCATAAGAAACCCCAATTAAAAGTACTTTTTGATGAGTTTGTTTTAATTGGTTTATTTTTGAAATAAGGTCATCAATGTTATCTAAAAAAAAACCGCTAAAAGGATGCTTTGATTCTTTAATTAGTCTATCACACATGTAAACTAAGGATGAACCACTACGTTGCAAATAATTTGGCAGCAATGCCAAAATACAATAATCAGCAGGTTGGCCGTAAAACAAATTAAAACCTTCAAAAAAACTTTTTTCGTAAACGTTAATATCATTTACAAAATGGGTTGCAGGAATTTGAGACGTAGTGGCACTGCTTGTAAACTTTACTGTAGCCTCATTAATTGGAGAACTTACAACTTCAAATTTTTTAAATGCTTCAATTGGCAAAAAAGGTATTTGCTCTATAGTGCTTACATTTTTTGGGTCGACGTTTAATAAGCTTACCCATTTATTATACACCCAATTTTGAGTAAACTGAAAGTTAAAAATCCTTAAAGCACTCTGCCGAAAGTCGCTCTCAGAGGCAATATTAAATATTTCGTTTTCGTTAATAATCAAGGTGTTTGGTAAAGCGCTAATAATTTTGTAAATTTATGTATTGATTTTGTATTGATGCGTTTTATTCTAATAATATTTTTAGTTGTACTGTTTGGCTTTTCTTGCGTAAAAAAGCAAAGTAAAGACCCAGTGCCTAGTCTTGAATTTATTGATTTTACATCCTCAAAATCGAATGGCATTGATAATGGACAAATGATTTTAGGTTATGCAGATGGTGATGGCGATATTTTCAGAGAAATACCGGGTAAAGTACCAAATCTGATTATGAAATTTTATTACTACAATAACGGAACAAAAAAATTTACAGGATTTTTTGACACAAATATTTCAGACACATTTAATATTGCTAAGATAATTACTCAACCCGGAGACGGCTTTAAAGGAAAATCGATAAGAGGAGAAATTTATATTCCAATGACAGAGTTTAGACCAGCAGATTCGATTAAAGTATTTAAGTATGTTATTTTTGCAGTTGATGAGGCAGGTCACAATTCAAACATTGTTACAACACCTCAATTCACAGTTAACTACTAGCTACTAAGCGTCTTTATCATTTTTTTTGCAATCATTTCACTCATTTTAAAATTGCTTTCATGGGTCCACCCACCAATATGTGGACTTAGCACTACTTTATCAGAGTGTATCAAATAATTTAAAGCCTCCGGTATTTCGTTATTTTCAATTTGTTCAAACGAAACACTTTCGTACTCAAACACATCTAAACAAGCACCTTTAACTTTACCACTTTTAATTGCCGCAACCAAATCGTTTGTATTTAAACATTTGCCGCGTGCAGTATTTATGATGTAAATGTCTTTTTTAAATTTATTAATAAAATCTGTATTTATCATAAACTCCGTTTCCTTTGTTAATGGGGTATGTAGACTAACAATATCACATTCTTCAAAAATATTATCAAGCGTTGTTTCAGTTATAAATTGATTTCCGAAACCTGAAATATATTTATCGAAGGCTAAAATTTTACACTCAAAACCAATTAATTTTTTCGCAAAACTACTGCCCATATTTCCAAACCCAATTACGCCAATGGTTTTATCTTTTATTTCAACCCCTCTGTTTTCTGCACGTAACCAAATTCCTTTTCTTACTTCTTCGTCGGCTTTTTTTAAATTATTAAACAGCATTAATAACATAGCAATAGCGTGCTCGCCAAGCGCATCGCGATTACCTTCAGGAACACTTAAACAAATTATTTTTTTATTGGATGCATATTCTACATCAATATTTTCCATACCCGCACCCACTCTTCCAATACACTTTAATTTAGGGCAACTATCAATAATTTCTCTGGTAATTTTAAATTTACTTCTAATAATTAGTGCGTCGTAATTTGGTAAAATAGAAATTAATTCGGCAGCACTTTTGTCCCAAAAAAGATCACAATCAAAACCTGCATTAATAAGCGTTTGGTGAAGGATAGGATGATTTGAATCGGCTAATAAAATTTTCATGAGATTATCTTTCTTTAAGCTAAACGCTTTTGATAAGTAGATACTAAAATTAAACAAAAATCAAACACTATTTTTCGTGAAAACCATTAATCACCTGAAAATGAAGGCTATTAAACAATTAACAATTACCTAACACACATCTTGTTAAGAATTGCTTTTTTGAATTATGAACACAGCATATAGCGCTAAAGACTTGATTTTATTAGGCTTAAGCATGAAAACAAAATTTATACACAAGTTATTAATATTGCTAAGCATTTTGTAAATTTAGTGTAGAGTAATTTTTTTGCACATTTGCCTCCCCCTTATGAATAGCAATAGTTTAAAGATTAGTGCAAAAGACAATAAAGCTATCCTAATGTGGCAATAAAACAATTACAACACATGAACCAAGATAATCAAAATAAAACCCGTAAACGTATTTTTACCAACCCTACAACAGGTGCAAGTGAGATAGGAAAACTTCCACCACAAGCTGTAGAATTAGAAGAAGCAGTACTTGGCGCCATGCTTTTAGAGAGAGAAGCATTAAGTACCGTAATTGATATTTTAAGTCCTGAAGCATTTTACAAAGATCAAAACGGACGTGTATTTGCCGCTATGATGGCTTTATTTAACCGTTCTGAGCCGGTTGATATACTTACTGTAACGCAAGAATTAAAACGTACTGGCGAGCTTGAAGTGGTTGGAGGAGCTTATTATGTTTCTGCACTAACCAACCGAATTGCTTCATCTGCAAACATTGAATTTCACGCACGTATAGTTGCGCAAAAATATTTACAGCGCGAATTAATTCGCTTAAGCACAGAAACAATTAAATCTGCTTACGAAGACAGTACTGATGTTTTTGAATTGTTAGATGAAACCACAAAAAATATTTTCGAAATTTTAGATTCGAACGTGCGTAAACAGCACGATAAAATGAGTACGTTAATTGCAAAAGCAATTACTGAAATTGAAACTGCGGCAAATCAAACTGATGGCTTATCGGGTGTACCAAGTGGATTTACTGCAATGGACAGGATTACAGGAGGATGGCAAAAATCCGATTTACTGATTTTAGCTGCAAGACCCGGTATGGGTAAAACTGCGTTTGTTGTTTCTATGGCAAAAAATGCCGCTGTTGAATTTAATAAACCTGTTGCTATTTTCTCGTTAGAGATGAGCAGTTTACAATTAGTAAAACGTTTAATTTCTAGTGAGACAGAAATAGCACAAGATAAAATTTTAAAAGGAAATTTAGATAATCACGAATTTATTCAGTTAAATGAGCGTATTAAAAAATTAGCAGTTGCTCCATTATACATTGATGATACACCTGCTCTATCTATTTTTGAATTACGTGCAAAGGCCCGTCGTTTAAAAGAAAATCAAAAAGTTGAATTAATTATTATTGACTACTTACAATTAATGAGTGGTGGTCCGGATGGTAAAGGAAATCGTGAGCAAGAGATCAGTCAGATATCTCGTGGATTAAAAAGTTTAGCTAAGGAATTAGAAATTCCAATTATTGCACTTTCGCAATTAAGTCGCCAGGTTGAAAACAGACCAGGTGGAAGCAAGCGACCTCAATTAAGTGATTTACGTGAATCGGGAGCAATTGAGCAAGATGCCGATATGGTTATGTTTATTTACAGGCCGGAATATTATGGATTAGAAGTTGATGAGAACAATGAGCCGACAAGAGGAAGAGCTGAAGTAATTATTGCTAAGAACAGACATGGATCTTTAGAAACGGTTAAATTGCGCTTTATTGGTCAGTATGCTAAGTTTGCCGACTTAGATTATACCGAAGGGCAAGATATTATTTACAATCAAAATAATCCTGGTCCGTTACAACAAAACAGTGACTTTTTAAATTCAGGCACAAAAACGGTTGCCTCAAAAAATTGGGACAGAGTTGAAGATGTAAATAATGATATTGTAAAACGTAATGATATAGAAGATTTTAAAGAGCCTCCGTTTTAATAACAAAGGCTCTTTAAATTATTTTTTGAACTGATTTTTTTTGAAATAAATTAATTATCAGAATCTTTTCTGTTTTCTTTCTTTTTAATAATATAACCAGGGCGGTTTTTTACTTCTTCGTAGATTCTAAAAATATATTCGGCAATAATTCCCAAGCTCAATAAAATTAAACCAGAAAAGAAAGAGATTAGAATGATGATACTTACCCATCCTTTTACTTCAAACTTCCAATAATCTGGGTTACCAAATAATTTTATGTAACCATAAAAAATTATTAAAGCAAAAGCAAAAAGAGAAACTGCTAAGCCTGTAAAACTTATTAATTTTATTGGGAATGATGATGTAGAAAAAAACCAATCTTTAGCAAGCTTAACTTTTTTCTTAAATGTCCAACGCGATTTAGAAACGGTACTTTTACCTCTTACATAAGGGAAATAAGTTGGGTTAAACCCTAATCTTAAAAGCTCGGTAAATGTTGTTGTATTTATTGGATGAATATCTTTATTGAGAATATCAATTACTTCTCTATCTACTAAATAAGTATCTATGCCTTTTGCAGGGTATTTAAAATCAGAAATTGAACTAACAACTCTGTAGAACATAAGAGCCATTTGTTTTGTTAACCATGGATCATCCCTTTCAGTTCTGTAAGAAAAAATAATTTTAGAACCTTTAGTTTTCCATTCGTTATAAAGATCAACCAATAATTGATATGGTTGTTGATCGTCATCGGCAATTACGATAGCACAATCGCCATTAATAACGCTAAATCCGGCAAATAAGGCGTAGTGTGAGGTGTAATTTCTACTTAATTCATAAGCTCTAACATTATCATGTTTTTTCTCAAGCTCTTCTGCAATTTGAAAAGAACCATCTAAAGAACCATCATCTATAATAACTAACTCGTAAGGAACCGATGCTGCATTTAATACTTCGTGCAATTGATTTCTTACATTAATTAAACGATTTCCTGATTTGTAGGATAATAAGATGACAGATAATTTGTTGCTCATTGGAAATTATTTAAATGCTTTTTTAATATTTTCGGCAACAGTATTTACTTGCTCAAGAGTCATTCCCGGCCAAATAGGAAGACTTAAACAATTATCGGCTAATTCTTCAGCAATAGGAAAACTTCCCTTCTTAAAACCTAAAGATTGATAGGCTTTTTGTAAGTGAGGAGGAATAGGATAATGTATTAAAGTACCAATGCCATTTTCGGAAAGATGTTTTTGTAAACCATCTCTGTTTTTTGTTTTAATAACATATAAATGGTAAACATGTGTTGCGTTGTCATGAACCGCAGGCAAAATTAAATCGCCAACATTTTTTAATGCCTCGTTGTATTGTTTAGCAATTTCTTTACGTTGTTTAGTCCACTCATTTAAGTGCTTTAATTTCACCGAAAGAAAACCTGCTTGTACCTCGTCTAATCGCATATTAAAACCAATTTCCTCGTTATGGTATTTTTTTTCAGAACCATAATTACGTAACATGGCAATTTTTTTAGCAATCGTTTCATCGTTAGTGGTAACAGCGCCGGCATCGCCTAAAGCTCCAAGATTTTTTCCGGGGTAAAAACTTGTACCGTTGGCATTTCCAAAACTACCGGTAATCTTCCCGTTAAAGGTTGCACCGTGCGCCTGAGCGTTATCTTCAACAACAAATAAATTATGTTTTTTTGCAATAGCCATAATTGCATCCATATCGCAAGCTTGCCCGTAAAGATGAACCGGCATAATTACTTTTGTTTTGGATGTGATAGCTGCTTCAATATTTGCAGGGTTAATGTTATAAGTATTTGCATCAGGCTCAACAAAAACAGGCGTGGCGCCAACATAAGATGCCGCCAGAGCTGTTGCTATATAGGTGTTTGACGGTACGATTACTTCGTCACCCTTAGTTACGTTTAATGCTTTTAAGGCTAAATGCAAAGCATCTAAACCATTACTAACACCAATAGAATAGTTTGTATTATTAAAAGCGGCGTATTCCTTTTCAAACGCTTCTAATTTTTTACCCATAACAAACCAATTAGCATCATAAACATCCTGAAAAGATTGCATAATTTCAGAACGAATTAATTTATGCATTGGTTCAAAATTTAAAAAGGGAATAGCACTCATGTTATTTAAAGCTTTTTAATAGAAAATTAATTTTCTTTGTGTATGTATTATTGAACTGGTCTTTAAAAATACTCAAAATATGAAGATCTTCAAAATTGCCATTTATCAAGGTATGTTTCTCTAAATAACCTTCTTGTTTCATACCCAAAAAGAGTTGAAGCTTA
>Ga0066439_1000457_pt1 | contig 13166 bp, 12 predicted proteins | sample LakWasMet57_HOW8_2_FD_59527 | JGI IMG/M metagenome (GOLD analysis project Ga0066439, IMG submission 59527) | Freshwater sediment methanotrophic microbial communities from Lake Washington under simulated oxygen tension - Sediment Metagenome 57_HOW8 | ecosystem: Environmental > Aquatic >...
CACCACAAGCAAAACCTGTTTTCATTATTTTTTTATTTCAGGGCTGAAAATGAAATTTTTTATGTCGTGTTCGGGAAACCAACCTAAAAGTTTTTTTGCTTTTGCTGTATCTGCAAAAGTTATATCCGATTCTCCTTCCCGTTTTGGCACAAATTCATAATTTGATGAAATGCATTGCGCCAATTCTAAAACACTTAATGTAGAACCATTTCCAATATTAAATGCTGTATTTAATTTTTGGCTATTAATGGCTGCCAAATAGTTTGCTTTTGCAAGATCAGATACATGAATAAAATCTCTGCGTTGCTCACCATCACCAGTAACTAATAAGGGCATTTTATTTTGGTGTCGGTATAAGAAAATACCTACAACGCTGCTATAGGCATTAAATTTATTTTCAGGATTAAAACTGCGAGGACCGTAAGGATTAAAATAACGCAAACAAACATAATCTAAAGGGTAACGCGTGTTTAATAATTCTAGATATTTTTCTACTTCATATTTTTGGAACGCATATGGGCTCAAACAATCGATTGTTTCAGTTTCGGGTGTTGGAATAACTTTTGGTGTTCCATAAATAGCGCTAGAGCTACTAAAAATAAATTTTGGGAAATGGTTTTCTTTGATCATTAACTCTATCAAAAACATTGAACAGGTTAAATTTTCGGTAATATGCTGCGTTACAAACTCAAAACTTGGCTGTATGCGAGGCAATGCAGCTAAATGAAAAATACAATCATACTCTTTAAGAGAGGTTAATTGAGAAACGTTTCCTTTAATAAATGTAAATTTGAGATTATCTATTTGGTGTTGTATGTTTTTTTTATTTCCCGTAGAAAAATTATCAATTCCTGTAATTTGCCAATTTGTTTTTTCCAACAAATAATCCAATAAATTAGAGCCAATAAACCCGGCAACCCCTGTAATAAGTACTTTATTTATTTCCTTCATGAATTCCATCTAAAATTGCATGTAGTATCATGTGATGAAAACATTCTACAACGCCATAACTATTTGAGTCAAGATAAAAGTTAACATCACCTTTACCATTTAATTTATTGTTTTTTTGAAAACCTGATAATGTTATTATGTTTCCGTTTAAAGATTTTATATGGTCCGTTGCATTATTAATATTTGGAGAATTTCCGGAACTGCTTATTGCCACCAATATATCACCTGTTTTAAAATATACTTTTAACCATTCCATCATGGCATTTTCATAACCATAATCATTAGCAAAACAGGTTATTAAAGCTGCGTCAGAAAAAGCAAACGATTCATATCTTAAAACTTTGGCAAAGTCTTCCATCATGTGAGAACAAATAGAATTTGAGCCTCCGTTACCAATAAAAAATATCCTATTACTTTTTTTAATTAACGAAATAGATTCTGTAATCTGTTTGTCAATTTCTTGCGAACTAAAAAATTCGTCAAATTTTTTTCTATAAATATTTAGTGGCATGTTCTTTTAATAATTGTTTAGTTACTGATTTTTCATTGCAGAGCCAAGTTGTTGAAAGACTGGCTGCAAGCGATGGTATTAAAAGTGATTTTTCATTTAAATGAGCGGTTAAACAAGCGAAAGCAAAAAAAGTATCGCCTGCACCAATTGTATCAACAATTTCGGTTTTAAACGATTGTTGTGTAACAATTTCTTTTCCGTTTGTGTAGGTAGAACCTGCCTTGCCGGTGGTAACAAATAAATGCTGGCAATTAAGTTCATAATTATAAATATCTAAAATATCTCTTTCTGTTGGCTTAGATATTTTTCTGTTTACCTGAAGGCTTGCTTCCCTTAAATCAATACAAGCACTTTTCTTTTTCGAATCCTTCCATTTTGATATTCTATTAAACCCAAAATTATTTGAATTTGTTTGGCACATTAAATGAAAGCCATCGGTAATGCTTAATTTATCGCAAAAACCATGTCCGAAATCTGCAACTATAACCACATCATATTTTGAAGTATCAATTTTAATATCAAAAAAATTTGAAGTTTCAAATTTATTTATTTCTACATGTTTCTTTTTATCGGTTATATCCACATAGCGTGTTTTTACAATCTCGCTATTTGTATTAGTAATTACATCTACCTTTTTTACAAAATCATATAAATGATTTGCAATTGCTTGGGCTCCTCCTTGCTGAACAGTTTTTGTTCCTTCTAATTTAAAAACCGGACAAATAGATTTCATAGACTGTCCCTCATAAGAAACATCCACAAATTCATCTACAATAGTTTCGCCAACTACTAACACGGTAAGGTCTTTTACTCCCTCTACAAAATTTTCTATGCTTGCTAAGTTCATCTATTTATTTTACTTATGTAAAGATAATGTTTTTACAAAACTAACAATCTCATCCTTGCTAAAGGCATAATTAATTGGATCTTGGGTTAAATTTGCTCTAAAACGAAGCGTATCAATTAAACCTTTAATTGGCAGTTTGCCATTAAAAATCAATAACACTTTGGTATGCGTATAAGCCCCAATATGCACAGCACCGGAATGTTGGGTAATAATAAGGTTGGCGTTGCAGCATTTTTCGATTACAATTTTATTATCAGCCGATAAACAAACCTCAATATTTCCTTCTGAATGTAACTCGGCAGACATACTTGGGTGACCAGTAATATACACCTTGTCGAAATAAGGAGCAACAGCACGCGCAACCTCTAAATAATCCCAAGGGCCACCATTATTAGGAGTAATGGCATTTCCTTTTTTTCTGGGAAAAATAACACAAGAATTTTCAATTTTAGTTTGATAAACTTTTCGGATATTATATAAAAACTGGCGGCCATTTTTGAGTTGCCAATTTCTAAAAACATACCAATACATATTATTATCAGCAATATTTAAAAATGCTTTTCCGCTAGATTTTGCAATGCTAAAAAAAACATCAATTTCTTTCTGAACATCAGCAGGTGGAATTGTGCTGTTCATAGAAGATGGAACTTCAGAAAAAAAATCTCGCAAGGGGTAATATTTATAAATAATTGATTCTCCTTTTTCATTAACCAAAAAAGCTTTATGCAGTTGCATACCGCAGTAATGAATTTTAACACCTTGGTGATGAAGGTGACTTAAAAAAGGCAAATTATGCAATAAAAAATGCCCAAACTCTCCTTTAAACGGACCATAAAAACATTCTTTTTCTTTTAAAGCTTGCTTGTAAAATTTATTAATATCGCTATAAGCTTTTAATACAATTTTTAAATAGTGTATTTTACCAAATAAATTTAATTTACGCTGGCCTTGCAGAACGGTAGTTGCATCATTAGGTATTACATATTTTAATTCTTCAGGTCTCATATTTGAATTAATTCCTTAATCAATAAATTAGTTTGGTGTTGAAATGTAAACTCTCTTTTATCGAAATTTTTATTTGGAATTTTATGACTAATAACGTTTTCTAATACCAAATAGGCTTGTTCTTTAATGTTATCTGAAGTAATGTGATAACCAAGATTGTTTTTAATAATAAATTCGGAAACATCGCCTTTGCCCCCAAAGTACAAAATAGGTTTATTTAATGCCACTAACTCAAAAAACTTTGATGACATAGCATTAACTCTATTTGGAGGTAAAATTAATATTGCATAATTAGCCTTTTTTACTTTTTTAAAATATTTTTCGGAAGTGATAAAATCAAATCTTTTAATAGCAGGATGCGAAAGTTCTTTTTCATATCCCTTTATTGAAACATAAAAATCTGCTTTAATCTCTTTTGTTTCGGCTAATTTATCAATAAACTGCTTTATCAAAATAATATTATCTGCAATATCAGAATAGAAAGCGCCGCCATATATTAAACTAACTGTATTTGTTGATACAGGAATAACAGCATCATTAATTATTACATCTGCCTCATCATAACAATGAGGTAAGCAATAAGATGGCTTATTAAAATTTTCTGAATAACATTTTTTCATCTCTCTATTTGGTGAGAGTATAAGGTTTACTGAGGAAATTACATTTTTTTGCAACTCAATTTCTGTTTGCTTTTGCTCGGTTGATAAGCCAACTAAACTATCCTCCCAATAATCTCTGTAATCTAAAACAAATTTTATATTCGGAAACTGCTTTTTAAGTTCAATCAAAATACTACTATATTTAAATGGTCCAACACTTAAAATAACCGTATTTATATTTTGCTTATTTATAATCTCAACTGCTTTACTTAGATAACGAGATTCATTATTTAAGGAAGGATCATTATAATTACCTTTTATTTTATTTTTTGACAATTCCCATTTATAATATGAAAACTTCCATTTTATTTTTTCAAATAAATTTTGCGGCAATTTAGTTTGAAAAAAAGGTTTGTCATTAATAACATGGTCAATTCTAAAAATATTATTTTTAAACAGCTCAATATCTTTATCCCAAGGAGAAGTTCCTTTAAAATTACCGGTTAATACATAGGTTGGAATATTAGATTCGGATAAATATTTACAATGTTTTGCCCAACGCCGTCCTCCAACTTTATTATAAGGAGGAAAATAAAAAGAAATAACTAAAATCTTTAAGTTTATGAGATTTTCCACTTTCCTGTTGCTCGTATAAACCTAATTTTTGCCAGTATTTTACATGGTATAAACATTACAAACTTTACCAATTTAAACAGCACTTCATTTTTGTCTTCGCATCCATAAACACTATGGTCTACTGGTTTTGAATTCAATATTTTTTCAAACTCATCCTTACTAAAATCCAATTTTTTGGTAACATATTCATAATCCTCCTGCTGAAGTTTTGGATCATAGGGTGGATTATTAAGATCAAGTAAGGCCTCTTGTTTGGTAGATTGATTGCTTCGAATTAAAGAGGACCAATGCGCTTTTCGCTTATCAACATTAAATTTTCGAGGCAAAATATATCCTTGGTAAAATCTCGTAAAAACAGATTCGTAATGTTTCCCTCCATAATCGCGCCAGCCCAATTCATTTTTAAGAATTTCTTTTACATCGGCCTTATTGTAATCCATCTTATTCAATAATTCAACCGACTCTATTCCTTTAATATCCTGATAAAAAAACCTGTGCCACATACTAATACGTGGAAATGTTTTAAGATTTTTGGTGCCAAATTTTTTGTAGATATTTCTTAAATTAACATCATCGGTTTTATTTGTATATGCCCAATCTTTAGGCAAACCATATTCGGTAACATAATTATACCCACTTAAAATAAAATTAATTCCGTTTTTTGCAGCCAATTTATATAGCACCGCAGTAATAAGATAATCAGTAGGAACTTCTATGTCAACTACACCTGCTTTGAGGTATGCAATTTGCAACTCTTTAAATTCATTCCAATCAATAACATAAGTATTTAAATCAAAGCCAAGTTTAGAAACCATTGTTTCAATATTTTTTACAGCCAACTCACTATTCCAACCATTATCAAAATGTATCACAAGCGGCCTTAAACCCTCTTTTTTAGCAAGGTAAGCAAGGTAAGAACTATCCACACCACCACTCAGTCCTAGAACGCAATCGTACTTTTTGTTTTTTCCAAATCGTTTTATTTTACCAATTACAAATTCATACTCTTTGCGTTTAGTATCCTGCGGCAGGTTTATAAATTTTCTAGCAAGCGTATCATAACTAGAACAAAAATTACAAACACCCTCTGCATTAAATGTAATAGATTTTGAAGTTGTATCCATTACGCATTTTGAACATTGTTTGTATGTTTTACTAGTTTCCATAAGCAAGTAAAATATGTGCATTTAAAACATTCCAGAATTTTTCAGCCTCTCCATCCTTCCAAGACTTTTCTTTCACTTTTTTGGCAACAAAAGTTCTAATTAACTCTCCGTTCCAATAATTTGAATCAAGAAATTTTTTAGAATTAACTTCGTCGCAAATAAAACTACCTAAAGGGCCGTTGAACCAATTTGTAATAGGTGCCGATAACCCAATTTTATGTGTTCTAGTTCTAATTGGTTCAGGCATCAATCCTTTCATTGCTTCACGTAAAACTAATTTAGTGTAACCTTTTCCTAATTTACTTTGTTGTGGTAAAGAAAACAAATAAGTAACAAGGCGATAATCCATAAAAGGCATTCTAATTTCGATACCATGTTGCATTGAGGCTCTATCAAAATCACGAAGGTTATATGGAATTTCGTTTAAATGAAAATCATTTGCTAATTTTTCTTCTCCTCGACTAAGTTTTTTAAAATCCATTTTATTAAACTTCATCTCTGAAATCGCTTTTGATTTTAACCATTCATCAGCAATAAATCCAGGATAATTAGCAATCAAAGGATTTTTTTTAATTAAGGTTTTTTTTATTTTACCAAAAAATCCATTTTGTTTTTGATCAAATTTTTTAATAGTATTTGCCCTTTTCAAAAGATTGTCTTTTGCATTTAGTCTGAGCTCAGGTAAAAACATTAAAAGATACGTGTTTAATAAATCGTCTTGGTTATTTGTTGATTGAGAGTAAGCATCATAATAAGCATCAGCAACACTTGCCGTATAACCATACATCAATTCATCAGCACCATGCCCATCTAAAGAGACAGTAATTTTATTTTTACGCATAGCTTTATAAATCGTTGCAACCGTATTAATCGGAGTTCCAGTAATTGAATCAAACTTTATGGTGGCCTCTATAATTTCTTTTGGTAATAAAGAAAAATCAGGTTCAATATATTTTACATCCCCTTTAGTATAATCAATTACCTGTTTAGCATATTCATATTCATCCTGCGGCGTGCCAGGAAAAATTGCAACAAAAGCCTTTTGCCAATCTGCCGGAGTACGCTCATTATGATTGCTTTGTTTTTTCATTAAATGATTAACCATGCAATACACAGAAGATGAATCAAGGCCACCACTAAGAGCTGAGGCAATAGAAACATCACTGCGCAATCTTATTTTACAAGCATCTTCAAAAAGATCTCGAAATGTTTCTACTTGTTTTTCGAAAGCTACAGGAGGTGTAATCAAATTATCGAAAGTATTCCACCAACGTTTTTCGATAATGGGGTCATTCTTTTTGATATGAATATAGCTTCCTGCTGTCAACTGTTTAATTGTTTTATAAAAAGTGAAACCACTTGCTTCTATTGAACGCGGATTAATAATTGACCTAAGAAACAACTCATCATTTAGCTCTTTTTTAAAACCTTCGATTGAATTAAATGCAATTGTTTCTGATGCAAAATAAAAACAGTTATTGTTTAAAGAATAATATAATGGCTTTACTCCAAAACGGTCGCGGGCTATAAATAAACTTTTATCACTATTGTCCCAAATAGCAAATGCCCACATACCATTAAATTTTTTGAGGCAATCTTTACCCCACTTATCATAAGCTGCAATAAGAACTTCCGTATCACTTGATGTTTTAAAAAGGTAACCATGTATTGATAGTTCTTTTTTAATCTCTAAAAAATTAAAAATTTCTCCATTATAAGTAATCCAGTATCTTTCATTTTCATAACTCATTGGCTGTTTTGCAGCATCACTTAAATCAAGTATAGATAACCGTCTATGACCAAATCCTAAAGTGTTATTATCGAGTAATTGATAACCAGAACCATCAGGACCACGGTGAAAAAGTGCATCGGTAAATTTTATTAATTTACGCTCTTCGAGTTCTTGATTATAAAAATTCCATATACCCACTATACCACACATAATTTTAACCTGCTAACAAATTATTTAATTGCAAATAATTATTTTCTGCTGAATAATTTTTTATCCAAAAATCTCTGCAATTTTTACGCAAAATTTTAACTGCTTGTTCACCCATATTAAAATGATTTTCAATAATGGCAGCAACAAATTCAGGAGCAAAATTCTTTTCTACTAAATAACCAGTTTGATTATTTACAATTTCTGAAATTCCACCAACATTAGGCGCAATAATTGGAACACCAAAGCTAATGGCTTCCATAATTGAAACCGGAATTCCCTCCGTTTCGCTAACGTTAATAAAAAGATTAACATGATTGGAGGTAAAATAATTTAACACCTCTTCGTTTTTTACAAATCCCATCCACTTAAAATTAATATTTGCAGGTAATTCTTTTGCCTTACTTAATACTTCGTTTTTAAGCTCACCATCACCAAAATGCACCCATTCAATTTTTAATTTTATTTTTTTTAAGATTTCAATTATTAAATGAACCCGTTTATATTTTTGGAACGCAGAACAAGAAACCAATCGAAAAACTGAATTATTTTCGTTGCTATTAATACCCCTATCAACCACACCAAGCCTTGAAACTATTGTTTTCTGAGCAGCATTTGAATTTGCATTGCATAAATGTTTTTTTCCGTTTTCAGAGATTGCTAAAACTGCCTTAATTTGTTCCAATTGAAAATATCTGAATTGAAAAAAGAAATTTGCTTCTATATGTTGTTCTTCATAAACATCCATACCATGTATGCGTGTGTAGATTTTTAAATCTTTGTGTTTTTTTTGCAATAAGGCTAATACAAGTACCCACTGGTTAAACCAATAGGAATATACAATTTTTGTTTGCTGTGAGGCATCAAGCTCATATTTCAATTTATCTGCAACAGCAATTTTATGAGTTAGGTTATTTAATGTTTTAGAAAAATACCAAAGGTATTTAAACCTATTCCTAGAATTTATAAATTCTTTAAAATACACATTTGAAATAATTCCAAAATTCGCCAATAAAACTTTAAGTCTGTTGTAAGGCGCATAAGCATTAAACTTTACTACTTTAACATTTATAGGCAGGATAAAAACCGGTTCTTTATCTAAAAACTCTAAAGGAAAAATGAAAATTGTTTCAAAGGTTTTAGCTAAATATAAAACCTCATTATACAAAAACACCTCTTCGTTGGTAAGAGGAAAGTTAATTGTAAAAAGATGAAGCGTTTTATGCTTATTATTATCAGGCACCGTAATACTTAAAACTAATGAAATTACTTTTCTCTGAATTAAGGATAGTTATTCCATTAGTGCTTTTGTTATCAATAATACAAGGATTGTTAATATTTGCTTTTGTAAGCAAAGTAAAAAAGATAAAATCGTCAGCATTATTAAATTTCAAAACATCAGTAGCTTTTATGTTTTTAAGTTTATCGGCAAAATAACTTTCTATTTCGGGAATATCTTTGGTAATAAATTTTTTTTCTTTTTCAGCAATTTCCAAATTAATTTCACCAGTTAAATTACGATTAAAAGTTCCTATTAAATTAACACCATTTATAACTAAAAACAACAGTGGAATTATTAATTGTTTAAAATCATTAAACTTTACTTGCGTAATTAAAATAAAAAAGAAAGGGATTGAAAACATCGTATATCTTATATCTAAGGAAGTAAAGTGTTTAGAGAAGAACATAATTGCTAATGCACTTGCATTGCCCGCTAATACAAATAACCATAATAAAAATATTTTGTCACACTTAACAACTTCTTTATACTGAATAGCAAACAAAAAAACAGGAAACAATAAAAGTAAAAAGAAAAAAGGCATAGGGATAATACTTAACCCTAATGCTTTGGCAAAAGCAACTAAGGAAAAGCTACCGGAATAAAAGGATAAAAAATATTTAAAAACAGATAGTGAAATAGTTTTAGGGGTAAATTGAATTGCATTGTTATTTTCAAGACCACCAACAACGGCAGCGCTTTTCTCTAAACTTTCATTTCTCTTTTGCATATCAGAAAAGCCATCCTTATTTAAATACAAACCTAAAACACACAAAACACCAGCAAAAGAAACTGCCATCAATATTCGTTTAAAAAAAACAAGAGATTCTTTCCTTTTTATCCAAGCAAAAAAAACATAAACGGCAAAAATATAATAAGTTAAAAAATGGCTAAAAAACAAAGAAACCAAAATAAGAACTAGCCAAAAATAATTTACCTTATTCTGAGGATTATTATAAATCTTAATAAAAACAAGAAAAGACAATAACGCTAAAAAGGCAGTAAATGCATAAGTTCTTATAAAACCACCTCCATACGATAAAAAAATTGGACTAATAGCAAGCATCAAACAACTTAACCCAATGGAGATTGAGTTAAAGCCTAAAAAATTTGCAATCACATAAAGAAGTATTATTGAAAGACAATCGAATACAATGGAAAAAGATCTGAATGCAAGATTTGACAAGCCAAACACATCCGTCCAATATGAAAAAACAAAATTAAAAAAATAACTGTTTCCATTATCACCTCCATATCCACCTTTAGCGCATTGTGTGAGTCGTTCATTAAAAGTTCTAGTTAAAACTTGCTTTGTTGTAAACTGCGTATTAAGCGGTATTTTTTCATAAACTAAACCGGTAGCTGTGGTTACTGAAATTAACTCATCGCAATTGTTAAAAAATGAACGTGTGTTGGCATAAACCATTCTAATTGCAATTGCTAAGATTACTATAACGATTAAAGAATACTTTTTCATATCATTCGAAAAAAATTAACTCTTACTTTTTTCTTTAAATGTTATTAAAAATCTAAAATATTGCATTGATGTTTTAAACACTTTCATTTTTGATTTACCTACACGTTTATTTGATTGTAATAACATGGGCACTTCAATTAACTTTGCATTACAGCGAATTGACTTAAGTAAAATCTCCAACATACAAATAAAGCCGTACTCAGTAATCGGTTCAGAATACTTTAATTTAATTCTCTTTAAGAGTGATATACTATAGACTCTATAAAACGAACTTAGAGTTTGAACATTTAATTTAAACAAAAACCTATAAAGCAGATTTGCAACAGAGGATATAAGTCTTCTGGTAAAAGAAGTATTATCAAAGCCGCCACCTTGAGCATAAACAGAGGCTAGTACAATTTCATAGCCCATTCTATTTATACCTATCATATGTGGTAGTATTTTTAAGTCAGAGGTGCAATCACATTCTAAAGTGGCAATAACATCGTCGTCACTTTTACTATTTTCAAGAATCCAATTAAAACCAGTATTAAATGCATAGCCCGGACCACGATTAACGCCATCGCCTAAAATAATATATTTAAAATCAACAAAATGTTCATTTATTAATGACAGAGACCTATCGCTTGAACCATCGTCAGAAAACACAAAAAAGCAAGACTCATTAGGCAAAATTCCTTTAAGTTCGCTATGCAAATTAGCTATATTACCTTCTTCATTAAATACAGGTATTAACAAATAAACCATTAGTTTTTTGAATTATTAATTTCGTTTATTGTTTCAATTATAGAGGCTTTTAATTTAAATTTTGGTTCATAGCCTAAAATTCGTTTTGCTTTGGATAGGTCAGGAATTCTACGCATAATGTCTTTATATTTACCAAACACAACACTCATTGGAACGAAATTTATTTTAAGCGGTTTTCCGGTATTAGCAATTTCATGAATCATTTTGGCCGTATCAATTACACTTAGCTCTTCATCATTTCCAATATTTATTATTTCGCCTATAGCCTTTTCATTTTCCATCGCCAACATTGTGCCATTAACTAAATCTGTAACAAAACCCATTGAACGCGTTTGCGTTCCATCGCCATGAACAACAACCTCCTCATCGTTCATTATTGCTCTGATAAAAATAGGCACATGCCCCCCACTCCATGCAAAACTCGACCTAGGACTAAATCCGCCAAAATATCTTATAACCACTACAGGAACTTTATAATCATGATAATAGGCAAAAGCCAACTGTTCGCCATAAAGTTTTGAAACTGCATAACTCCATCGTTTTATCATACTTGGCCCTAATAACAAATCACCATCTTCATTTAAAGGCAAATCAGGCGACATGCCATAAACATCAGAAGTGGAGGCAAAAACTACTTTACAACCCCACATCTTTGCTACTTCAAAAACATTCTCAGTACCCTTTCCATTAATTTTAAATGTTGGCATTGATAAATCTTTTTCGCCAATTTTTTTAAAAGCAGCAAGGTGAACAATAATATCAATATCTTTTCCAAGAATTTTTAGTGCCTCCAAATCTGTAACATCTACATTATAAAATTTAAAATTTGGGTTATCCATATTGTGTTTAATGTTTTCAATACTCCCATAGCTTAAATTATCTAAACCTAATACTGTGTAATTTTTTTTTAGCAATTCATCTAAAAAATGAGAGCCTATCATTCCGGCAACTCCTGTAACTAATATTTTTTTTGCTTTCATTGTTTTGATTTGATTTGATTAATAAATTGAGAACCTATAATGACATTTTAAATTTATCACGAAAGCAATTTATGTTTTAAAGCCTTACTAAATAATTTTAAATCGTATAAAAAATTTTGTTTTAAAAAAAAGCGAAAAGAAAAATTAAACCCTAAACCATAAACCGCAATAAAATACAACTTAATAATAAGAATAAAATCAGCAGTATCTCGCGCTATCCATAAAAGACTTTGAACCTTCTCGTTCACCAAGCGCCTAAAACGTAATAAGTCTGATTTTTTTATAAGGTCAGGGAAAATTTTTAATTGTTTTGAAAACACATAATAATTAAAATAATTCATGCGCTTAACATTTGTTGACATACTAATTTCATGCAAACGAATTCTAACATCATATTGGTTACAAAATTTTATTTTAGCTCCTGCAATAGCACATCTAAACCAATAATCATGATCTTCAGTACTACGAAGGGATTCATCAAAATAACCAACTTTATTAACTAATTCTTTGGATAAAAGAACACTGGATGCCGAACCGGCTATTGGATTTTGTTTAATAAAATCAAAAAGGGTGGTGTCTCCGAATTCATGTTTAAAATAATCTGTTTTATTATTTGGATAAAAACCAATATAATTTGAAAAAACAAAATTTACACTTTTATCATTTATTATTTCGTGAATTTGATGCGTTAATTTATTTTCTTCCCAAATATCGTCAGCATCCAAAAAGGTTATATAATCACCGATTGAAACTTTTATTCCGGCATTTCTTGCAGAGGATAATCCTCCATTTAATTTAAAAACACTTTTAACTCTTAAATCTTTTTTTGTTAGGAATGAAATTACATCTTTTGAATTATCAGTAGATCCATCATCAACAATTATACATTCAAAGTTTGAATAAGATTGCAACAAAACTGAATTTACCGTTTCACTTAAAAAATGCGCATAGTTAAAATTTGGAATAATAACACTTACAAGCGGCAGTTTATGCTGCATTTTTTAGCTTTAATTTGATGGATAAAATATT
>Ga0066439_1000466_pt1 | contig 12933 bp, 10 predicted proteins | sample LakWasMet57_HOW8_2_FD_59527 | JGI IMG/M metagenome (GOLD analysis project Ga0066439, IMG submission 59527) | Freshwater sediment methanotrophic microbial communities from Lake Washington under simulated oxygen tension - Sediment Metagenome 57_HOW8 | ecosystem: Environmental > Aquatic >...
CACACCGTTTCGGTTACTACATAATTTACATCATGCCCAATCATATCCATCAATTCAAACGGACCCATTTTAAAACCCGCAATTTCTTTCATAGCCCAATCAATGGTTGGCATATCAGCAATACCCTCTTCATATATACGTAATGCTTCGCTATAAAATGGGCGAGCAACACGGTTAACAATAAAACCGGGAGTGTCTTTTGCTATTACAGTTACCTTGCCCCAAGTGTCAATTAAATTTTTACAAGCAATTGTAATCGAATCATTTGTTGCAATACCCGGTATTATTTCTACTAACGGCATTAGCGTTGCCGGATTAAAAAAGTGAATGCCTATTACGCGCTCCGGTTTTGAGCACGCAGCTGCAATAGATGCGATAGAAAGAGAAGAGGTGTTAGATGCTAAAACACAGGTTTCGCTAACTAATTTTTCGAGTTCTGAAAAAACAGATTTTTTAATTTGTAAATTTTCAACAATGGCTTCAATTACCAAGTTGCATGTTGCCAGATCGTTTAACGAATTAACAAAACGAATGTTTGCTAAAATAAAAGATTGTTGATCGGTGGTTATTTTTTCTTTTTCAACTAATTTTTTTAGCGAAGCTTGTAAATTAGATTCGGCTTTTGAGAGTGAACTTTGATTGTTATCGTAAACAATAACCTTGTGTGCAGCTGTGGCCGCAACTTGAGCAATACCGCTGCCCATGGCGCCACTTCCAATAACGCCGATGATAGAATTTTTAGTAAACATAATTTAGATGTAGAGTAATTTAGAAATTTAATTTTGGCTGAAATTAATCAATAATTAATTTTTTTCTTAGTTTGTCTTTTCCTATTTCAACTTCAATAATGTAAATGCCTTTTGAGTAATCTGTTAAATTTATTTGAGCTCTATTGGTATTGTTTTTATTGCTAGCTACCAATTGGCCTAAATTATTATACATGGCGTAATTAAATAATATACCAGTGTATTCAATTGTAACCATTGATTTTGCAGGATTTGGGTAAATTAATAATGATGAGCTATTAATTATTGAATTTTGAGTGCCGGTAGTAAAAGCAACACAAACCGTTTTTGTTGTGGTGCAACCGCTGGCATCTTTTATTGTAACCGAATAACACGCTGGTGCTAAATTTGAAGCTGTTGCTGCATTGCCGCCGCTTGGTGACCAAGTATATGAATAAGGAGCATTGCCACCGCTTGGACTTACTGCAGCGATACCATTACTGCATGTGCCGCAAGATGCATTTGTTGCACTGATTGCTGATGATAATGTATTTGCGCCAACATTTACTGTTTGGGTTATTGTAGCAGATGATGTTGGATTAGAACTTAATAAAGTTATTGAATGAATGCCGGCACTTGCAAATGAAACAACCGGATTTGTGGATGAAGAAGTTGCCGGCAATCCACCAGAAAATGTCCAAGTGTAATTTGTTGCACCCGTACTGGTATTGTTTATTGTAATATTTGAACCTGCACAAATTGTTGAAGGCGCGTTAAAACCTGCAGCAACCGGAGTGTTTTGATATAAATGGGTCTTCAGCATAAAGAGGCCGTTTTTTTGATCGCAAGCGAAAATATTTTTACTTGGAAAGAAAGGATAAAGACCCCATTGCCCGTCGTAATTATCACCGGTCCAATTATTGTTATTTCCTCCACCCTGTGGGAAGGTGTCAAAAAATCCTGCTAATACAGGGCTTGAAGGGTTGCTAATGTTATATAATTGTGTGCCGTCTTGGTAACTACTAAAAAACACTAATGAATTGCTTACTACAAATACATTGTGTGGTGTAGTTTGAGGAAACTGATTAGTGGTTGATAAAACCTGTATGTTTGATAAATTTGAAACATTGGCTGTTTTAAATGGTAAACCTGCAGGAACCTCATCAGTAAATACTAACGTTTGTCCGTTTGGTGTTAAATCGCTACTATGATTAAAACCGGAGCTAGAGTAGGTTGTTAGGGAACCTAATTGTGTAAATGTATTTGATGGTGTGCTTAATTTAAAAACATATAGCCCTTGATTTCCGCAAGAGGCATATACTGTATCGTTACGCACTAACATATCATGAACATAACTAATAAATGGCGCGTCCTGTGATAATTTTCTTATTAGTACCGGTGCAGTTGGAGTGGCAAGGCTATAAACATTCATGCTTGAAGTAGTGTTATTGCTGTAGGTTATTCCGGCAACATATAATTTATTTCCATCTACCCAAAGCGTATGGCCTCTTTTAAAAAGTGATTGACTGTCATAAACCTTATGCACACTATCCGGTAAATATTGCATGTCAAATATTTGAAAGCTGTTTGGCCCACCATCATCGCTTACAACATAACAATAGTTTTGGTAAGTTTTGATTTCTCTCCACACGGTTGTAGTTATTTTTCCGGGTCTAAAAGCACTAACAGTTGGTGTAATTGGATTTGATACATCTACCCAATAGGTTCCGCTTGCAGAGCCTGCAATAGCATATTCTTTATTTTTATTGGCTTGGTACCAGCCCCAACATCCAGAATATTTATCGTTGTAGCTATTTGTATAAGTTTCTGGACTGATTACACTTATTAATGTAAAATTAGAAGCAGAATACGGTTGAGCCTTTGAGCAGAAAGTAGCAATTATAAAACCTATTAATAAGTATTGACTTAATTTCATTTTAAAGTAACTAGTGGTTTATAATCAGTTTTTTATTTGTTGTTTCGCCTTGTTCTGTAATTGATAGAATGTATGACCCGTTAGCATAGTTACTCACATTTAAATAATCACTTACGTTTCCAATAAATTGTTTTTCGAAAATTAATTGGCCAAGTGAATTTCTTAGTTCTACTTTTGAATTATTTTGAGTTTTGTAGTTTACAGAAATTATATCAGATGCCGGATTTGGATAAAACATAAAATTACTTTTCGAAGATTGGCTTTCTTTAACACCTGTAATACTTCCAAAAGCAGCAGTTGCATCTAAAATAAAAATACCGTTTTGCATATCTTGTGCAATAATAATTCCACTTGGTAAATATGGGTATGCGCCCCAATTACCGCGGTAATCGTTACCAAAATAATTTCCTACATTAAAGCCACCTTGTGGATGTGTGTCAAAAAAACCTTTTATTACTGCGTTGCCAGGTGTGCCAATATCATAAATATATAATCCATCTTGATAACAAGAAATGATGGCGGTATTGTTTCCTTTTAAATAGGGGTTGTGTGGCGTTGTATTTGGGTGCGGATTAAATGTTTGAATTGGTTGAATGTTACTTAAATTTTGAACATCAATAAATTTCATAGGTTGCGCTGTTGGCACCTCGTCGCAAAAGAATAAATATTTTCCATCCTGTGTTAACATACTGGCATGATTATAAACAGATCCTGCGTATCCAGTGTAAGTTCCCAATTGAGTAAACGTATTGTTAGAATTATATTTTAAAACATGTAAGCCTTGGTATCCGCAAGAAGCATAAACCGTATCTCGTCTAACATACATATCATGAACATATGATATTGAAGGAACGTCTTGAGAAAGTGATCTTAATAATACCGGAGCGGTAGGAGTAGCTAAACTATAAATATTCATTGGAGATGTTCCAACAGAAGCAGAGTAGGTAACACCACCAACATACATTTTATCTTGGTCAATCCAAACGGTATGCCCACGTTCAAAATAAGTGGTGCCATTGTGAACTAAAGTAACAGTTGCCGGTAAAGTACTCATATCCATAATTTGAAAAGTGTTAGGAGCAGCATCATCACTAACTACATAACAATAGTTTTGGTAGGTTTTTAATTCCCTCCAGGTACAACCACCTTTTCCGGGAACAAAAGCACAAACGCTGGGAGAAGCAGGAACTGTAACATCTATAAAATAAACGCCATTACTAGCGCCAACAATTGCATACTCTTTATTAAGACTGCTTTGGTACCAACCCCATGAGCCTGAATAACGACGACCATCACCACCAATACCAACGCTTCCACTATTTGGGTTTAGCATGCTAATGAGGCTTATGTTTTGACTAGGATAGGTTTGAGCTGAAGAAAATATTGAAGCAAAAACAGCAAAGCAGAATAAAATTTTTTTCATATTTATAGTTTGTTATACTAACAAATATAACCTTTTTAATAGATTTAATCAATGGCTTTAGTCTAAAAAAACAAGCTTCTTATTGTAAAATATTAACACAAAAAATGAGCGCAATTAATGCTGAATAATTAATTTTTTATGTAACTGTTGTTCTTTTTCGGAAACGGTAAGCAAATAGGTGCCGTTTGAAAATGAGCTGACGTCAACGGTTTCGCTTATATTGGAATTAATTTGTTTTTCAAAAACAATTTCTCCTAATATGTTTTGTATAGATAGTTTAGCTGTGATTAAACCTGATAAATTAACAGAAATGGCGGTTGTTGCCGGGTTAGGAAAAATTGTTAGTTGGGTGTTTTTTGTGGAATTTGTTTTAATGCCAACCGGGTTATTATAAGCATTAGTTGGATCAAAAATAAATACACCACTTTGCATATCTGTAGCAATAATAATTCCGCTAGGTAAATAAGGGTATGCCCCCCAATTTCCGCGGTAAGGGGCGCTCAGATAATTTCCTCCTACACCAATATTTCCGCCACCTTGCGGGTAAGTATCAAAGTAACCTGATTGCCAAACATTACCAGGTTGAGATATGTCATAAATATAAAGCCCATCTTGATAACAAGATACTATAGCCCATTTATTACCAATTAAATAAGGGTTATGAGCAATTGCATTAGGAAACGGTTGCCATGTTTGAATGGGTTGTATGTTGTTTAAATTTTGAATATCAATAAATCGTATTGGAAATCCTGGTGTTTCATCACAAAAAATTAAATACTTACCATCTTGCGTTAACATACTTGAATGATTAAAAGCACCACTACCGGCATAGCCCGTGTAAGAACCAATTTGAGAAAATGTATTAGTTGCATTAAGTTTTAAAACATACAATCCTTGATAGCCGCACGACGCAAAAACAGTATCTGTTCTTACAAACATATCGTGCACCGTGTTTATTAATGGTATGTCTTGTTTTATTTCGCGCAATAGAACCGGTGCTGTTGGTGTTGCCAAACTGTAAACATTCATTGGAGAAAGTATTCCGGTTGAATAGGTTGCCAAACCAATATACATCTTATCTTGTTCAATAAAAATTGTATGAGCGCGTTCAAAATAAGTTTTGTCATCATGCACTAAAGTAACTGTTGCAGGTAAAGTACTCATGTCGATTATTTGAAAGGTGTTTGGTGAGACTTCATCACAAACAACGTAACAATAATTTTGGTAGGTTTTTGCCTCTCGATTTGTTGCAGAACCTCTGCCCGGAACAAATGCGCAAACGCTTGGTGTTGAAGGAATGGAAACATCTATAAAATAAGTGCCATTACTTCCGCAGGCAATTGCATATTCTTTGTTTGTACTTGTTTGGTGCCAACCCCAACAACCAGCATATTTTCTTCCATCAGGCCCAATGGTTAACGAATTTGTGTTTGGATCAATTAAACTTAATAAATTTATGTTTTGGCTCGGATAAGTTTGACCTAAGGAAAAGACTGAGTATAAGAAGAAAAAATAAAGTAAAATCTTTTTCATGAACCAATTTTAGATTACTAAATTTAGTTCTTTTATAGGATTAAAACAAGGCAGTTAATCCAAAATGAATTTTTCCATTTCTTAAATCAAAGCCATTATTAAATTGATTACCTAAGGCATAATTTAGCGTTAAGATGCCTGCTTTAGTTTCAAAATTTATTCCTGCGCCAACACTCATTGGCATATCGTTTATATAATTGGTATTACTATTGTTTTCATACCAAGCCCCTTCGGCAAACAATAATAAATTAGAGTTTTGTGAAAATAAAAAACGATATTCTACTGTTGGAATAACGTAGGTAGAAGCAAAAATACTTTCTTCATCAAAACCTCTTAAGGTTCTTAAACCGCCAATTCTAAATAATTCATTTTTAAAAATTGTTGAATTTCCAAAAATTGTAGCACCTTGCACTCCTAATTTTAATACGTTATTTCTTCGCAGTTGAATAAATATGTTTACATCTCCATCAAACTGATATTGGGTAGAGCGTAATAATAAATTTTGGTAAACTAATTCGTTTACTTTAGCGTTTTTCTTTATGGTACGGTTTCCTGTTTGGCCGGTTAAATTAACTGCAAAGCCTTTATGCGGGTTAAACCGGTAATCTAGTTTTTCGAAATTTAAACCTGCACCATACGATTGTGTGGCAATATCTGCATAGTCGGGCAAAGTGTTAATGAATTTTAAACCGCTTGTTGAAATAAGATTTGCGTTGCGTTGTTTATAAAAGATTTTAAAATTATTTAGTCCTTTAAAATAGTATTGTAAGCCAATGTTATTGTTAATGTCTATAAAAGAAGTGTCTCTTCTGTATATTTTTAATGAATAATCAGTTCCTACTGGAGTCCCAAATAGGTAGGGATATATAATATGCCCTTTAAAATCCTGTGTTTGCGATTGCAATCGTCGCCATTCAAGATCAAATGTTTCTCCGTTTCTAAAAACACCGTTTACCACTTTTAATTTTACATCACCAGTAATTACAGTTTTTTTTGTGGTGGCATCGGGCAATAAACCAATAATTCCATCAAATTGAGAGGCGTTTTTTTTATCTAAAAACAACAAGAGCTTATTTGCTTTATCGGTTAACCTAACTATTTGTGTTTGTTTTTCAAATACAAAAGGCAGCTGCTTTATTTTTTGAGAAATTCCTTTTAAAAGTTCTTCATTATACGGCATGTTTTCTTTTACCGACAGATAGCGATACAAAAAAGACTTATTAATTTTTGCATTGCCAATTATTGTTACAGAATCAATCTTAAAAAATTTATTTTTAGTAACATTTAATACGGCTTTTAATTGCTCGTTATCAGTGCTAATACTATCCATTTTTACAGATATAAACGGATAGCCGTTGTTTTCATAATAGGAAATTATTTTTTCGATTGTTTTGGTAACTTCCTTGTATTTAAATGGCTTATGTAAAAATAGTTTTTCACTAATACCAAGCTTTGAGGCAAGGTTAGGGTTAAGGTTGCCTAATTTTAAATAAGCTAATTTGTAAATTTTATTTTCAGAAATATAAGCAGTAACTAAATTAGGATTTGTAGTGGTACTATCTATTGCCGCTAATAGGTAGCCTTTATTATGAAGGGTAGTAATAATATTATCTACTTCTTTAAGCGCATTTGATATTGAGTTGAATTTTTTTTGATAATTTAATTTTGCAACTATACTTTTTTCAGAAGCCGTAATTACCTTCAGGTATACTGTTTGACCGCTTATGCCCAACAGGCAAAACGTAAATAAAATAATTAAATATTTGGTTGTTACCTTCACTAGCTTGTATAACGTATATTTAAAAAATTAGTATATTCGTTATTTATAATAACTACAAAATTAACATTATCATGCGTAAAATTTATTTTCTTGCCCTGGGCTTTTTATTTGGTTTAGTTTCGTTTGCACAATCAACTATTACCTTAACCAGCGTTCACTTCCCTGTAAGCGGTGATACGTTAAGGTATACTAATGCCACAGTGGCCTCGGTTGGAAATTATACGCAAACCGGAGCAAATTTTGTTTGGGATTTTAGCAGCCTTGTGTACAACAGCCAAGATAGAAGAGATTTTGTACCATCTTCTCAAACCCCTTATTTTTTCTATTTTTTATCACTTACCGAGTTTGGTGAAAAAGTTGCAGCTTCCTTAGGGGCTGGTCCGCTGGTAATTAATGATTATTACAATTTTTACAAAAAACAAACCTCACCTTTAAATGCCTATATTGCAGATGGAAGTGGTATGACGTTTAGTAGTGTTCCTGTTCCTAATTATTACTCAAATAAAGATGAATTGTATGTTTTCCCATTATCTTATCCAAAATACGACAGTACAACTTTTAAATTTTCAACCGTATCAAACTCTTTAATTCCAATTACCTATTCAAAATCGGGTTATCGTGTGTCTAAGGTTGATGGTTTTGGAAGTGTAACTACGCCATATGGAACCGCTAATTGTATTCGTTTTGTAACTACTCAATACTCCCAAGATACGATAAAAAACACAATAGTTCCTTTTCCATTAGGTTTTGCAAATTATCAACGTAGTTACCAGTGGCTAACTGCTACAAGTAAAATTCCTTTTTTAGAAGTGAGTGGCAGTTTAGTAGGCAATAACTTTACACCAACTAGTGTTAGATATCGTGATTCTTATCAAAATCCGGCAGGAATTCATGAAAATATTGATTTAAGTGCAATAGAATTATACCCTAATCCGGGAAAAGACAAGTTGTGGTTAAATTTTACCCGTAAGGGAGAGTTTTTAGTTGAAATTTTAGATCTAAGTGGAAAAAATATTAAAAGTGGTAGTTTTAATTCCGAAAATATGGGCCAATCCATTGATATTATTGATTTAAGCTCAGCAGTTTATATTATTAAAGTAACCGAAAAACAAAAAACTTATTTTTATAAATTCATAAAAGAGTAGTTAAACTTAATATTTATTTTTTTTAATTTAATAATTCTATTATTTTCGCAACATCTAAAACATTAAACTATGTCAAGTCACGATAATCATGATAACCATTCAAACGAACCAAAAGCAGTTTCGTTTACAGTACCTTTTATTTTAGCTTCGGTTACTTTAGTACTTATTTTTTTATTTTTGAGTTTATGCGATCCAAAGAAACACGGTGAGTGCGAGTGTAAAGAAGAATGCTCAAAAGAGTGTATGGAAGCTTGTGAAAAAGGCGATCATAGTATGCACCCTGCTGAAGCTGGACATGATGCGCATGCAACAGATGCAAACGAACACCATGTTGAGTCTAAAGACTCTATGGCTGTAGAAACTCCGGTTCCAACAGCTACTGACTCTACTCATAAAGAAGTTGCTCCGGAAGCTCACCATTAAAATTTTATTAAGTTTTTTAATATAAAGCCAGCTCAATGAGTTGGCTTTTTTTATTTGGAATTGTTTAAATTTGAAGATGTACATTAAGTTAATTAAACCTGTTTAAAATGGAAAAAAAATATAAATCATGCCAAAGTTGTATGATGCCCTTAAATAAAGATCCAAAAGGTGGAGGAACAAATGCAGATGGCTCAACTTCGACCATGTATTGCAGTTATTGTTATGAAAATGGAAAGTTTTTACAGCCAAATGTTTCAGCAGAGGAAATGCGAGAGTTTGTAATTAATAAAATGGTAGAAATGAAATTTCCACGATTCCTTGCCAAATTTATGACAGTCGGTATACCAAATTTGGAGAGATGGAAAGCAAAAAAATAAACTAATAGTTTTACTATGGAGATTACAGAACTACTTGGCGATAAAAATATAAAACCAAAAGTAAAAACTGAAACACTTAGTAAGTGGTTGCAGGATGGTAGCATAACCATTGATGAATTAATTGATTTTGCAAAATCATCTAAAGATTCTGCTAAGGCTACTTGTATTGAAGCAGTAGAGTTTGCTACAAAATTAAATCCAAAAATTGCAAACCAAAATTGTTTACAATTTGTAAGCGAAATGCTTACCGAAAAAGCGCCTCGTGTTAAATGGGAATCTGCAAAAGTAATAGGGAATATAGCAGCGCTATATCCAAACAAATTAGATAAAGCAATCGAGAATTTACTCATAAATAGCGAACACGCAGGAACTGTTGTGCGTTGGGCGGCAGCTTTTGCCCTTGGTGAGATATTGAAATTAAAAACAAAAATAAATAAAGAGCTTTTGCCAGCAATAGAAGTAATTTGTGCGCGTGAAGAAAAAAACAGCATCAAGAAAATTTATTTAGCAGCAATAAATAAAACCAAAAAATAAGAACTGTAACGGTTTAGTTTGTTGTTTTAAACCCTTTATCTTATTAAACTTCCGTGTATCCTTTATTATTTGTACGTTGATTTAAGATTGTTTATTTTTACTTTGTTACTGCATTTAGCGTAGTAAAAGAAGAGTAAATAATAGGTTAATTTTAAAAAATAAACATGAAACAATCTTTAATTAAAAAAGCAGCCTTAAGTTATTTTAAGGCGTTAACATTTTCTTCCCTTGTAACATTTAGTTTTCAATCGATCGGGCAGGTAACTGAAAAAAATTATAAAGTTTATTCTGTAAAAGCAGGAAAAGAAGTTGCCTTTAACGACATTGTAGAGGATATGAAGAATTACGATGTTTTATTTTTTGGCGAGGAACATAACGATTCTGTAACCCACTTTTTAGAAAACAAAATGTTTGAATCGCTTTATGGTAAGTATTCTAATAAAGTTGCACTTTCTATGGAAATGTTTGATAGAGATGTGCAAGTTGTGATGAATGAATATTTAAAGGGAGATATTCGTGAGAAAAATTTCAATAAAGATGCTCGAGTTTGGAGTAATTATAGAGATTATAAACCAATGGTTGAATTTGCAAAGAAAAATCAATTAGATGTAGTTTGTGCAAATGCTGCTTCACGTTATACCAATTTAGTTGGGAGAAAGGGACAAAAAGCATTGATGGCATTGCCAGAAGATTCAAAAAAATATTTTGCGCCTTTACCTTATGATACGGCGACAGGAAAATATTACGATAAATTAATGGGCCTTTCTAATCACGAGCCGGCTAAGGCATCAAAAGATACTGCTAAAAAAGCACCTTCAAAAATGCCATCAATGGGTAGTTATAATTTAATTTTAGGGCAATCGTTATGGGATGCAACGATGGCTTATTCAATTTCTGAATACTTAAAAAAGAATGAAGGCAAAATGGTGATGCAAGTAAATGGAAGATTTCATAGTGACGAAGGATTTGCTGTTGTGACACAATTAAAAAAGTATAGCCCAAAAGCTAAAACATTAATAATTTCAACCGGAAAAGATGAATCGTTCCCAAATATCGATTGGTCAAAACATAAAGATCAAGGTGATTATATCATTATGACAGATCCTAAAGTGCCAACTACTTATAAAGATTAATTAAACCATTTATAACTCAAAAATAAAATCCACTATTGCTTTTTGCCATAGTGGATTTTTAGTTTCAGATGTAATTAGGCAATTTTTTTCGATATTTTATATGTTGTAATTTTAATCACCCGGAATAAATCTCAATTTACATGTTTAAAAAAAACAATTTTTCGAATAAAATTCTCCGTAAATTGCTACCACTATTAGTTCCAATTTAGTGATTTAAAAATGACTACAAAAAAAACTAAATCAAACAAACTTGCTCGTTTTTGGAAATTACTTGGTCCTGGATTAGTAACCGGCGCCAGTGATGATGATCCTTCGGGTATTGCTACCTATTCGCAAGCCGGGGCTCAATATGGGCTTTCAACACTTTGGACGGCTCTTATTACATTTCCGTTAATGGCAGCCGTGCAAGAGATGTGCGCGCGTATTGGTTTAGTTACTTCTCAAGGCTTAACAGGAACCCTAAAAAAACATTATTCAAAACCTATTTTATATTTAATGGTTTTGTTTAGTTTTCCTGCTATTATAATGAATATTGGTGCAGATATTGCAGGGATGGGTGCTGTAGGGAATTTGTTATTTCCATCTATTGATGCAACTTATTTTAGTGTTTTTTTTACAATAATTCTTTTAGGGTTGATTATTTATTTGCCTTATCAAAAATTTGCTTCAATACTTAAATATTTGTGCGTTGTTTTATTGGTTTATTTGATTGTTCCTTTTTTGTACAAACAAGATTGGATGGCTGTTTTGAAAGGTACTGTTATACCTACAATAGAATTTAATAAGAATTTTGTAAATATTCTTGTTGCGATTCTTGGTACTACTATATCTCCTTATCTTTTTTTCTGGCAGGCAACAATGGTGGTAGAGGATATGAACCATAAGAAAAATCTTGTAGTGAACAAAAAAATAATTCGTGATGTAAAACAGGATGTAGATTTTGGAATGCTGTTTTCAAATCTTGTTATGTTTTTTATTATTCTTACGGCTGGCACGGTTTTATTTAATGGAGGCATTCATCAGATAGATACAGTTGAACAGGCGGCGCAAGCTTTAAAGCCTTTGGCAGGCGATTCTGCTTATTTGCTTTTTGCTGTTGGTGTAATTGGTACCGGACTTTTAGCTATTCCTGTTTTAAGTGGTTCTCTTTCCTACATTATTACCGAAACATTTGGCTGGGAGCAAGGCCTTGATAAAAAATTTCATGAAGCTAAAGCATTTTATACGATTATTGCTATTTCTTTACTGTTAGGCTTATCAATGAATTATATTGGCATTTCACCAATCAAAGCACTTATTTATTCTGCTGTATTATACGGATTAACAGCTCCTGTTTTAATAGCTATTATTCTTCATATTTCTAATAACAAAAAAATAATGGGAGAATTTGTAAATGGAAAAAAATCTAATGTGCTTGGTTTTACGGCATTAATTTTAATGACGGTTGCTGCTGGATTTTTATTGTATTTTCAATTAACAACGTAATAAAAAAATCTCCTTCGCAAAGAGGAATTACTTTTTACGTTCACCAATTTGTTGTCTCCACATGGCATAATACAATCCTTTTTCTGCCAGAAGATTTTCGTGTTTACCGTTTTCAATAATATTTCCTTGTTCTAAAACAAAAATTGTATCGGCATGCATGATAGTTGATAAGCGGTGTGCAATTAAAATGGTTATTTGAGTTTTATTAGCACTTAGGTCGCGTATGGTTGAAGAAATTTCTTCTTCTGTTAACGAGTCAAGTGCAGACGTTGCTTCGTCAAAAATTAATAATTTAGGATTTCGCAATAATGCTCTTGCAATAGATAAACGCTGTTTTTCTCCGCCGCTTAATTTAATACCGCCTTCGCCAATTGTTGTCATAATACCATCACTGGCACGGTGTAATAAATTTTGGCAAGCAGCTTTATTTAATACAGAA
>Ga0066439_1000469_pt1 | contig 12844 bp, 9 predicted proteins | sample LakWasMet57_HOW8_2_FD_59527 | JGI IMG/M metagenome (GOLD analysis project Ga0066439, IMG submission 59527) | Freshwater sediment methanotrophic microbial communities from Lake Washington under simulated oxygen tension - Sediment Metagenome 57_HOW8 | ecosystem: Environmental > Aquatic > Freshwater...
GAAGAGATTCCTAAAGAATACCTAACGCGATTTTGCTTGAAGGGCACGGGGAATTCTGAGGGAAGTTTTTTAATATCACGAGAGTTACGTAGTCGCGTGACTTTCATGCAGATTAATCTGAATGAATCATTTCCTAAGTTAGCTGAGTTTGACGTGATTTTCTTACGCAATGTGATGATTTATTTTGATAACAACACCAAACGTGAAGTTGTGCATCGTATGTTGCCGCTGCTTAAATCTGGCGGACATTTGATGATTGGTCATTCTGAAAGTCTTAATGGTGTGACTGATGCGTATCGCATGATCGTGCCATCGGTGTATCAAGTGCCTTCAATGAATCAAACGCTAGTGGCTAATAAGCTGTGAGTGTGATTCCATTTCAGCCATTAGAGATATTTCTGCAACCAGGCGATTATTACTTTGGTGATAGAGAGACGCGCATTCGCACGGTGCTTGGCTCTTGTGTGTCACTTACGTTTTGGCATCCAAATTTACTGGTGGGTGGTATGTGCCACTACATGCTGCCTAGTCGCGATAGCGAGCGCCGTGGCATTGTCAATCAGTCGCCCGATGGGCGTTATGCGGATGAGGTGATGTTGATGATGATGAAAGAAATTGATGCTATCGGTGCTTTGCATAAGGAGTATCAGGTTAAACTGTTCGGTGGAGGCAATATGTTCCCTGAAACGCTCAAGCAGAACGATAAGAGTGTAGGCCAGCGCAATGTTGAAACGGCCAGAGTGCTGGTTAAGAAGCACGGCTTTACTTGCATGGCAGAAGATCTTGGTGGTATTGGGCATCGTAATGTCATGTTCGATGTATGGAACGGTGATGTCTGGATTAGGCATCGTGAAAATCTACGCACAGATGCTAGCAACGAAAATAAAAAAGAAAGAAGGTTAGGTTGCATCGTATCAAAGTAATGATTGTGGATGACTCTGCAGTTGTGCGCCAAGTGCTCACTGCTAGTTTGGCTTCAGACCCTGAAATCAACGTGATTGGATCCGCTGCTGATCCGTTATTTGCGCTGGATAAAATGTCAAAAATGTGGCCAGATGTCATTGTGTTAGATGTGGAAATGCCGCGTATGGATGGCATCACCTTTCTGAGAAAGCTGATGGTTGAGCATCCTACCCCTGTCGTGATTTGCTCTACATTAACTGAAAAAGGCGCTGCAACCACGATGCAAGCACTGGCCGCTGGCGCGGCTGGTATCGTTGCTAAGCCGAAAGTAGGGCTCAAAAACTTTCTGCAAGATAGTGCTGATAGCCTGATAGGCACAGTTAAAGCGGCTGCACGCGTTAACATTAATCGATTGATACCTCGTCGTCAAGCTGTCGCTACGTCTTTATCTATACCAGTACCTGTTGCAGCCAAGTTAACAGCCGATGCTATTTTATCTGCCGCTAACTATGCGATGGCAGAGACCACAGAACGTGTCATTGCCATTGGGGCATCTACGGGCGGTACGCAAGCATTGGAGCGTGTGCTGACTGCATTGCCCAGAGTTTGTCCTGGTATTGTTGTTGTACAGCACATGCCAGAAAAATTTACCGCCGCTTTTGCTGAGCGGTTGAATAGCCTATGTCAGATAGAAGTGCGTGAAGCGAAGTCTGGTGACCGCGTGGTGCCAGGCTTAGCCCTGATTGCACAAGGCGGCAGACATGTGCTGATGAAGCGCAGTGGCGCGCAATATTACGTAGATGTTGTGGATGGCCCACCTGTGAGCCGGCATAAACCCTCTGTAGATGTGCTGTTTCGATCAGTTGCTAAATGTGCTGGTAGAAATGCGCTAGGCATTATCATGACGGGAATGGGGGATGATGGCGCTAAAGGCATGAAAGAAATGCATGACATGGGTGCCCCAACGCTGGCGCAAGATGAAGAAAGCTGTGTGGTTTACGGTATGCCAAAAGAAGCAGTGAAGTTAGGTGGTGTTGATAACAGTATTTCGCTTGACGATATCGCGCAAGAAATCATTACGTATGGGCGCAGACGGTAGCGTTTTTGTGGAGTAATGATTTTTGTAGGAGCGGTCAGTTGGCATGTGGGCAATTATTGCCTACATGCCACGTACTTGTAACCTCGAACTATCACGCTCTACCAAGCAGATGCATGACGTATATTCCTAAGAGGTTAGCAGTATGTACGCTAACAGTACTTGACATCATCGCCCCACTAAATCCCTAAGTAGAAGCACGAAAACACATTATTTCACACTAGGCTCTCCGCTTAGCTGTTTAGTTAATTGGGGAGCCAAATGTTGGCTCGCATGTGAAAAGTGTATGGACTTTAGCTGTTGACTGTAGTCAACTTAATTTTTTTCGCATGACAAAGGCACCTCAAATTGTTAAGCAATGTGTGAGATGTTTACTTGTAGTTCGTTCAGCATCTAAAAAACAATTCAGTTTCATTACGTAATATTTATTGCTAATCACCTTTGCGTAATAAAGTAGTAGACCTAAGTATTCCCTTATTAGCATATAGCTATATATCCAATATCCATGATTCAGAAGTAGGTTTATATTCTCACTCGTCAAAATAGAAATGAAACTTCTACGATGGCGATGAAATTGCCAAACTGCGTGCAATATTTTAGTTACCTAATAGACACGAGTGACGGCTAATTCATATTGATGTAATTAATTGGAAATATCAGTGAAATTTCCTCCAGTAAAACGTATGTTGAGCGAGTAAATATTTACTGCAGGTGTGGCGCTATTTATTGATTTTTTCATTTTAAATATGAATGTAGAGATTATTTAATATGAATGTAGAGATTATTTAATATGAGTGCTTTTGAAATTTCTCTCATCGCTTTTAGCTTGCTTATGATATTGGTTAATGTGATTTTGGTTAAAAAACGCATTAAGCAGGTTGGCGCAACAACTGCTGAGGCTGCGAATGTCCTGAATAGAATTGCTGCTGGTGATTTTTATACAAAAATTGAACTGCGCTCAGGAGATGATAGCAGCATGATGGCGACAATGAAGCGTATGTCCGCGATGTTAGCTTCGCTACAAGCCGATGTGGGCGTCATGCGTACTGAGCACGGTATTGGCAATGTTGATGTGGTGATTGATGGGGGCAAGTTTTCTGGCGCATACCGAGCACTGGCAATGGATGTCAACTGTCTTGCGCATGTACATCTTGATGTTAATGAAAAAACGACAAAGAGCATTCTAGCATTGGGTGCTGGAAGTTTGGATGTAAAGCCAGCGCAGTGCTATGGTCAACACGCCGTACTTAACCATGCGATAGAAGATCTACGTACCAAACTAAAATCACTTGTGAATGATATGCAAGCCATGTCTCAGTCCCATGAAGATGGCGCTACAGATGTGATGTTAACTCCCGGTAACTACCCAGGCAGTTTTGGTACGATGGCCGATAGTATAAATGCTATTGCTGCTGGGCATTTTGCTATCAATCAGCAAGCCATCACTTGCTTCAGTAAAATTGCTGAAGGTGACTTTACTGCACCACTGGAGCAGCTTTCTGGTCATTACGCGATAGTGAATCGCACCGTAGAGCAATTACGTACACATTTGAATGCGCTGGTCTCTGATACCGCAGATATTGCTCATGCAGTGGCTTCTGGGGAAGTTGCCGCCAGCGTGAACGTTGATCATTATCAAGGCAGTTATCAACGTATTGCTGAAAACATTAATACTACAGTAGCGTCAGCGGCTCAGTCATTAGCTGTGTTAGCGCAGCAACAAGAAGCACAGATGCATGCACAGCAACAAGCATATGAAGATAGCCGTGCTAATGAAGTGAATGGTTTTAACGGGTTGTGCAAGCAAGTGTTACCTGTCTGGTCGGGTCAGGTGGTGCTGGCACGCACACATATGGAAGAACAAGTATCGGCGCTTACCACTAGTTTTGCTAATCTCATTCGCCAGCTCTCTGTCGCTTCTGCAGCTCATCAAAATACTACGGATGATCGTTCAGTTGGTGGTGTGGTTGCGTTGTTTAATGACAGTCAAGATAAACTCAACTCCATCGTCGCATCTTTGCGCGAGGCAACAGAAATGCAAGGCCGCCTAGTGCAAGAGATTGTTAGCCTAGCTAGCTTTACGGAGGAGTTGAAAAAAATGGCTACCGAAGTACGTGGTATTGCTAACCAAACAAATCTTGTTGCACTTAATGCCGCGATTGAAGCAGCTAGGGCAGGTGAGGCTGGCCGTGCATTTTCTGTAGTTGCCAGCGAGGTTCGCAAGCTATCAGCACTCTCTGGTGATACTGGTAAGCGCATTAGCGAAAAAGTTGAGTCAGTCAATAGTGCCATTAACTCTACCATGGCCATGTCCGTGGAGTATGCAGAGCGAGATGCTGCTATGGTGGCTGATTCTGAACAGTTAATCACGCATGTCTTGGATCAACTGCGTCTCACTACGGATGGCTTAAGTGAGGCAGCCACCGAGTTTCGCAATGAAAGCGTCATTATTCGCCACGAAGTAGAAAGCGCTATGGTGTCGTTGCAATTTCAAGATCGTGTCAGCCAGATGTTAGGTCATGTCCATCAGGATATAGACAAACTCAATAGTCATCTAACGGCAGTAAATACAACAGAACTTAATAGCATCAATGCTGATGAATGGCTGGGAGATTTAGCTGGTACTTACACCATGGTTGAACAGTTGACTGTTCATCAAGGTAATGGTGATCCAGTGCAGTCTATCTCGGCAGAATCAGAAATCACTTTTTTTTAGGAGCTAAATGATGGCAAAAACAATTTTGGTAGTGGATGACTCCGCTTCATTGCGACAAGTGGTGAATATCGCCCTAACTGGGGCTGGATACGATGTGATTGAAGCCTGCGATGGTAAAGATGCGCTAACCAAACTCAATGGTCAAAAAATCCATCTGATTATCAGTGACGTGAACATGCCCAATATGGATGGTATTGCGTTTGTTGCAGCATCTAAGCAACTGGCTGCTTATAAGTTCACACCGGTCATCATGCTAACAACAGAAGCCAATGAGGCAAAAAAACAAGCAGGTCAAGCTGCAGGCGCTAAAGCTTGGGTAGTGAAGCCATTTCAGCCAGCACAAATGCTGAATGCGGTTTCTAAGTTAATCATGCCGTAATTGGGCATGTAACAAAAAAGGAGAGGGTTGTGGCTATAAATATTTTGCACGTGAATGACAAGCAGTGCCGTATCGCAATTGATGGGGAGATGACGATTTATACCGCAATGGAATTGAACGCAAGCTTGTTGCCACCGATAGTGAAATACACGGAGATAGAAGTTGATTTGGCAGGCGTGAGCGAAATGGATACCTCTGGATTGCAATTGATGGTGCTCGCAAAAAAAGATGCGGTGGCGTTAGACAAGGTGCTACGGATTACCGCGCATAGTCCAGCTGTACTAGATATTTTAAGCTTGTGCGATCTTGAAGGTTTTTTTGGGGATCCAGTCGTGATTTCATCACAGGAATAACATATGAATTTAGACGACGCATTACAAACCTTTATCGTTGAAAGCCGTGAACTGCTGGAAAGCATGGAAAGCGCCTTATTGCGCATTGAGCAAACGCCAGACGATGTTGAACTCATTAACGCCATCTTTCGCACCGCACACACGATTAAAGGCTCTGCTGGTTTATTCGGGTTGGATTACATTGTTTCATTTACTCACGTTGCTGAAAGTGTGTTAGATCGTGTCCGCAATGCTGAACTTAAAATAGAGTCCGCGCTGGTAGCATTACTCCTTTCTACTGGCGACCATATTTCCGCATTGGTAGATCATGCCGTGAGTGGCAATGAACTTCATGCAGATGTCGCAGCAGAAAGTCAAACGCTGATTGGCTTTTTGAGTGCCTACCTTGCCGACGATGTAACACCTCAGACAGCAACTCAATCAGCTGTGGTAACAGGCAATAAGGCAAGTCAAATCAGCACTCCTGCACAGCCAGAACACAGTTACACCACAGAAGGTGGTGGTGAAGTTGAAACTGACTTGTGGCATCTATCGTTACGTTTTGGGCGTGATGTGCTCAAAGATGGCATGGATCCGCTCTCTTTCATTCGCTATCTGCGCACACTTGGTGAAATTAACCACATCGTTACATTACTTGATGGTGTTCCATCCGCTAGTGAGATGGATCCTGAAAGCTGCTATTTAGGCTTCGAGATTAGTTTTAAGAGTAATGCAGATAAAGCCACCATAGAAGGCGTGTTCGACTTTGTGCAAGAAAACAGCAACATCCGCATCCTGCCGCCTAATAGCAAGATCAGCGAATACCTGCAACTTATTGCTGACCTGCCTGAAGAAGACCTGCGTATAGGTGAAATACTCCTACGCTGTGGCACGCTCACCCAAATCGAACTAGACGCCGTGCTCAGGTATCAACGTGCTGATGGCAATACGCCAACACGCCCGATAGGCGAAGTGCTGGTTGAAGCACAAATGGTGCAACCCACTGTTGTAGAAGCCGCTCTTAAAAAACAGAAACAAGTCAAAGATAATAAAACCGCCGAAGCTAATCTGATACGTGTGGATGCTGACAAGCTGGATGAACTGATTAACTTGGTTGGTGAACTGATCATTGCAGGTGCAGGTGCCAGCCTGATTGCACAACGTACTGGCATCTCGGAGCTACTAGAGGCCAACGCCACCATTTCCAGACTTGTTGAAGAAGTGCGTGACAGTGCGCTCACACTGCGTATGGTACAGATTGGTGGTACTTTCAGCCGCTTCCAGCGCGTGGTGCGCGATGTCAGCAAAGAGCTTGGCAAGGATATTCGCTTAGTTATTAGCGGAGAAGAGACCGAACTCGATAAAACAGTCGTAGAAAAAATAGGGGATCCACTCACGCATCTTGTGCGTAATTCTATGGATCATGGTATTGAGCCGGCTGATGTTCGCCTCTCACGTGGTAAACCTGCGCATGGCACCCTCAAGCTCAACGCTTATCATGATGCAGGTAGCATCATGATCGAAGTGAGTGACGATGGCGGTGGTCTGAATAAGGACAAGATCCTCGCCAAAGCCATTGAGCGCGGCTTGGTTAAAGCTGATCAAGTGCTCACGGATAATGAAATCTACAACCTTATCTTTGAGGCAGGCTTCTCCACTGCTGATGCTGTTAGCAACCTCTCCGGCCGAGGTGTTGGTATGGATGTGGTGCGCCGTAACATTCAAGCATTACGCGGCACAGTAAACATACACTCTGAGCATGGGCTCGGCACCACCATGCGTATTCGCCTACCGCTCACCCTAGCTATTATCGATGGCTTTTTGGTTGGCGTTAGGGCTTCGTCTTATGTCATTCCGCTTGATATGGTTGTGGAGTGTATTGAACTCACACAGCAAGACCGAGAAGCCGCACAAGAAAATGACCGCAACTACCTTAATCTACGCGGAGAAGTACTGCCGTACCTAAGGCTTCGTGACTTGTTTGAAACTGAGGGGGCTGCCCCGCGCCGCGAGAATGTGGTGGTGGTGCAATACGCCGGACATAAAGCTGGGCTGGTGGTAGATAGCTTAATGGGTGAGTTTCAAACGGTAATCAAGCCACTGGGTAAGATGTTTAGCCAAGTGAAAGGGATTGGTGGATTTACCATTCTGGGTTCTGGCGAAGTTGCATTGATTATGGATGTACCGCGTTTGATGAAGCAGGCTTCGGGCGTAGAGCAGGATATGTTGACAGGATAATTGACCCGATTGTGAAATAGGGTATGCCCGACATACAGGAGCTATCTAGTGGCAGGGTGCCCAAAAAGGCAGTTCTGGGCAGCAGGGATGTTAAAGGTACAGAAGATTTTAATTCAAAAAGACCACGTTTCGTTCTTAAAATTTAACAAGGAATAAGCATAATGAAATTGACAGTAGGCAAGCGAATGTTCATGTTGGTACTGATAGCCGTTATCGGCTTTATCGGGTTGACCATATTAAGTAAAACCCAGATGGAAAAAGTTTATAGCATTACTAACTATTCCAATGTGAATTCTATTCCTAGTGTCACCATACTGGATGAGGCCTTCACCGAGTGGTCTTACATTCGTGCTCAAGTATGGCAACATATATTAGCTACCGATAAAGCGGCTATGGAAACGATTGACCAAAGAATGCTCGCTGAAAGTGCGAAAGTTGATGCCGCGTTGAAGAAATTCGAGAACTTTGTTTCCGATGATCATGATAAGCAATTGCTAGCAGATGACCGCGCAGCACTAGCCGCCTACGATGCAGCGCGTCTTAAGGCGCTTGAGTTGTCACGAGCGAGCAAAAAGGTTGAGGCGCGAGATTTGATGATGGCTAATCAGAGTGTGATTAGCAAGGCATCTGACGCATTGACTATACACCGCAATTATAATAACGAGCTTGCAACAAAAAGTGCAGAAGAAGCGGTGGTCGTTAAAGAAAGTGCTATTAGCATGTTGCAACTCATTGCATTTGTTGTGTTGTTTGGTATGGGGGTCGTTGGGTTTCTTATTACTCGCAATCTGATGAGGCAGCTAGGCGGTGAGCCTAACATGGCGGCAGAGGTTGCCAACAAGATTGCGTCTGGTGACTTTAGTACACAGATAGCCCTGAAACAGGGGGATAACCAAAGCTTGATGGCCGCGATGAAGCAGATGAGTGGTGTTTTACATGAGGCTGATATTGCAGCGCGCGAAGCTGTGCGTGTGAAAATCACACTAGATAACGCGGCTGTTAACGTGATGATGGCGGACAATGACGGCATTATCCGTTATATGAATAAATCTACGGCAGCGTTAATGCAGCGTGCTGAGTCTAACATGCGCAAGGTGCTACCTAACTTCAGTGCTGCTAATATTATCGGTGCAAACTTTGATATTTTCCATAAGAATCCTAGCCACCAGCGCAATATGCTGGCGCAATTGCGTAATACTTACGCTACCCAGATTCAAGTTGCAGATATGATATTTAAGCTTAGTGCCAGCCCTATTTTTGACGATAAGGGTGAACGATTGGGTAGCGTGCTTGAATGGATAGATCGTACAGCAGAAGTTGCTGCTGAGCAGGAGATTGCCAAACTGGTTGGGGCAGCAGCAGCTGGCGACTTCTCAGACCGTGTTGTAGTTGAAGGCAAGGATGGCTTCTACAAACAAGTGGCAGAAGGTATGAACCAAATTGTAGGTGCGAGTGAGAATGCCCTTGATGATGTGTTGCGTGTTCTTAGCGGTATGGAGCAGGGTGATTTGACACAGAGCATAGACAAAGAATATCAAGGCGCTTTTGATGGGTTGAAGAGCTCAGTGAATAACACTATTGCCAAGCTCTCCAGCATCATCAGCGAAGTTAACAGCGCGGCCACTAACATTGCCAGTGCTTCCGAAGAAGTGAGCTCAACTGCACAAAGCATGAGCCAAGCCACTAATGAGCAAGCTGCATCTGTAGAACAAACTAGCGCTGCCGTAGAAGAAATGGGCGCTAGCATCAACCAAAACACAGAGAACGCCAAAGTCACTGAGGGCATCGCAGCGAACGCCGCAAAAGATGCCAATGAAGGAGGAGAAGCGGTGAGCCAAACTGTGGTAGCGATGAAGAGCATTGCCGATAAAATCAGCATCATTGACGATATTGCCTACCAAACCAACTTACTTGCACTTAACGCTGCAATTGAAGCCGCGAGAGCAGGTGAACACGGCAGGGGGTTTGCGGTGGTGGCTGCTGAAGTACGTAAGTTAGCTGAACGTAGCCAAGTAGCTGCACAAGAAATTGGTGAAGTGGCCAAGAATAGCGTAGGCCTTGCAGAGAAAGCTGGTCAATTGTTAGAAGAAATGGTGCCGAATATCAACAAAACCAGCGACCTAGTGCAAGAAATTACAGCAGCCTCTGAAGAGCAAAGTACAGGAGCCGGGCAGATTACCAGCGCCATGAACCAGCTTAACCAAATCACCCAGCAAAATGCCTCAAGCTCAGAAGAGCTAGCGGCTACGGCTGAAGAGATGAGCGCCAGCGCAGAGCAGCTACAAGGGCTCATGAGCTTTTTTAGGGTGGATGAAGGAGCGGTCAGTCAAGTTAAGCAAGTTACTCCAGCTAAACAGACTGGAAAAAAAGCATTCAAGCCAGCTAAGAGCAATGTCGCGCGTGCCAATACAGAGGTTAATGAAAGTGAGTTTGTGAAGTTTTAAATGTAACGCAGGTAGTGTGTGATTAGAATTATCGATGACACACTACCTGCCAATCACGAACAATCGACAGGAAGGAAGCGTAATGGGCGCACTGGTTACATCAAGCAACACACAGATGATAGAAGTCATCCGTGAAGAGTTACAGCAATACCTTACCTTTATGCTGGGCGGTGAAACGTTCGCTATTGGTATTCTCAGCATTAAAGAAATTATAGAGTACGGTCAACTGACCGAAGTGCCACGCATGCCAGATTTTATCCGAGGCGTGATTAATCTACGTGGTGCGGTGGTCTCTGTGATTGATCTAGGCGCACGATTTGGCAAACAAGTCGCCAGCATTAGTCGTCGCACCTGTATTGTGATTATTGAAGTAGAGCACGAGGGCGGGCAGCAGGTGGTTGGTGTCATGGTCGATGCTGTCAATGAAGTGTTGGACATCATGCCAAATCAAATTGAACCTGCGCCTAACTTTGGCGCCAATATCCGTGCAGACTTTATACAGGGTATGGGTAAGGTGGGAGGTAAGTTTGTCATTATTCTAAACGTTAATCATGTGTTGTCATTGGATGAAATGGCAGTGCTGGCAGGAGTAAATAATGAGTAACAGCATATTTCAGACTGAGATTCTTTCCCGAATGTGGGTAAGTTGTAAACGGTGTGTGCTTGAATATTTTGAGGTTCTTACGTACTGAAACTTTTGCACAAAAGTCACTCCTGCGAGACCTTTATGGTCTCGCAGGAGTGACGATATGAGGAATGTTGATGGGAAAGTATCATTCGTGCAAAAGGCTTGTACCAATAAACATGGCTGTATGCATATACAAATGTGCAGCAACTTGGACTCCGGTATGCAGCTTACGGCGTGCAGAGTGTTCATTATGATACTGTTGGTGTAGCGCTGATAAAGGCGCTTGAGCAGGGCATAGGCTAAGCTTTCACTGATGATGTACGTGCTGCATGGGTAGAACTTCCAGCTACTGGCCAGTGCTATGAAGTTATCGGCAAATAGTGTTTAACCGAAAGCAATGTAAACAAATTTGGAGAGAGCACCTAACTAATAGGCAGCGAGCAACGTACTCTACGGGTTAGGGGCGGGATTCGAATTAAAAGTTAAATAGAACAAAGACATAGAACGCAGTGCGACAGAAAAATGAACTTAATTAGGGTTTAGGTAACGATTGAAATGAAGGCATTGATTGTAGATCCATCTAGTACGGTAGCTTATACCTTGTCGTCTCTGTTTGGCAAGTTTTGCATTAATACACAGGTGGCAAAGAGTGGGCATGAAGCGCTCTACATGTTAGAAAACTTATCGGTAGATATACTGTGTTTTTCCTATGAGCTTGGTGACATGAATGGCATTGAGTTCTTTGTCTCTGCAAAGTCACAGAAGCTATTACACCAACAACCAGGGTTAATGTTTACCTCGACCCACAGCCGGTTGATTACTAGTCAAGCATTGGAAGCAGGGGTCACGGATTGCATTTCTAAGAATAACCTTGAGCAACTGGAACAGTTTGTTAAACAGTTTTCTGCTAGCAATCACACACGCATTAGCGGCAAAGTGTTGTTGGTAGAGGATAGTGCTACAACCGCGCTATTTTATCGACAAATGCTAGAGCGGCTAGGGTTGGTAGTAGATATCTCCCAGAGTGCTGAAGATGCCATTGTAAAGTTTACTGCTAATAGCTATGACTTAGTGGTAACCGATTACTTTTTGGCCGGTAGGGGAACAGGCTTCACAGTGATTCGTGCAGTACGTGATGCCGTGGGAAAAAAATCTACAACGCCTATTTTAGCGATTTCATCTTCTGACGATATGGTGCGTAAGGTGGAGATTTTACGTAATGGTGCTAACGATTTTGTAGCCAAGCCTGTGGTGGCGGAAGAGTTGGAAGTCCGTGTCTTTAATCTACTCAATATCCGCAGGTTGATGAGTAGACTTGAATCTCAGCATGACGCAATGAAAGACCTTGCCATGCGCGATCAACTCACTTCACTTTACAATAGGCACTATCTGCAAGAAGCTGTTCCAGGCTTGATGGATAATGCGCACAAAAGTGGGCAGCCGTTGTCCATGATGGTGGTTGATATTGACCATTTTAAACACATTAACGATAGTTATGGGCATAGAACTGGCGATAGTGTGATTGAACAGGTGGCCAAGGCTTTGCAGAAAATTTGCCGTAACCAAGACTTAGTTGCACGGGTCGGTGGCGAAGAATTTGTTGTGGTGTTACCTGGTATGACGGTTGATGACGCGTTTGCCAGAGGTGAAGATTTCCGGCTTAAAATTGAGGCGCTGATACCAGAAAGCATCGCTATTACCGTTAGTATTGGTATTGCTACTGTAACTCATGCTGAAACCTACGATGGTTTATTTAATCGAGCTGATGGTGCTATGTATCGTGCCAAATTGGCAGGACGTAACCGAGTGGAATTGGTGTGAATGTTACAACAACGGCCAACAAGTTATATCAGTATGTGCGTAAAGGTAGTATGTCAGCACAGGCTGAAGCCCTAAATAAATTCTGGACGGAATTAAGAGAAAAAAGCCGTGTACGTATAGAGCGTAACGAGGTCTTTTGCGTTTGGTAGATCGTCTTGTTGGTTTGCTTAAGCCAGGCGTAAAGGCTTTTATCTGAAACACCTAGGCGCTTTGATACTTCAACGACTCCATGGCCGCGCTCAGTGATTTGTTTGATTGCTTCAGCCTTAAATTCAGCTGTATATCTG
>Ga0066439_1000471_pt1 | contig 12794 bp, 11 predicted proteins | sample LakWasMet57_HOW8_2_FD_59527 | JGI IMG/M metagenome (GOLD analysis project Ga0066439, IMG submission 59527) | Freshwater sediment methanotrophic microbial communities from Lake Washington under simulated oxygen tension - Sediment Metagenome 57_HOW8 | ecosystem: Environmental > Aquatic >...
ACACTTCATCTTTACTTTCGGCAAGCGGAATAGCATTTTTAAAATTTTCTATAGCTTGTTCGCCAAGCCCCATTTGACTGTAGATATATCCGCGTGCCATATACAAATCAAAATTATTTTGTTCTATGGCTTCTACTTCATTTAAAATGGTTAAGGCTTCGTGGGTATAATGTTGGCTTGATAAATATTGCGCGTGACGTATTTTTATGATGCTCGAAAACGGATATCTTTCTAAACCATAATCAATCGCTTTTTTAGCCATATCATAATTTAGCCATTGTAAATAATAATCAATTATTTCCTCAATATCATCTGCATCAAAAAACTGGGGCTGACCTGAAATCAGCATATCTTCAAAAAGCTTTAAGTTCTCTTCAAATTCGTTCTCATGTTGCCCATCTGCATCGTCGTCAAAAGCACTCATACTACAATCTAATAAACAATAAAATTACGAGATTTTTTTTAGCAAAAAAGGTTGATTATTTCAAAAAAAGGTGTATAAATAATAAAGGAACTATTTTAACAGTTTTTTAAAGTTTTATTTGCAGTGTTAGGTAAGCGTTTATTGGGTCTGCGGGTATAATTCCCGGCCCGGGATAGCCCTCGGCGCGGCGTGTAAAATACGCGTTGTTTAACAGGTTGTTAATTCCTGTATAAACACTCAAATATCGCCAAGAATAGCCGGCAGAAAGATCCATAACCGAATAGGCCGGAATTATTCCAAAAATAGCTGAGGGTGAGGAAGTTGAATTTGTGGCGTCGGAAAATTGTTTGCTGGTATAAGCATATTGATAGGTGACACTAAATTTTTTGAACGAATAGGTTAAACCGGTTCTGGTAATAATGGTTGGCACAAATTCTACTTTTTTATTTTCATAAACCGGTTGTTTGCTGTTAATATAGGTTGCCTCTATGTAAGATGTGTTAATAAATGACGATAGTTTGTGCAACGAGTTTTTATTGAAAAGTTTTATCCAATCCAATTCAGCAAAGGCTTCTAAGCCAATATTTCTGCTATCGCTCACATTTGTTCTATATCTAATTATTTGGTAAGAAAGTGTATCAACAGTTAACACGGTGCCAATTCGGTTGTTGTATTTTAACAAAAAACAGCTTACATCAAAATATAGCAAATTTTTAATTGCCCCGCGTATACCGCCATCAGTGGTGTAGCCGTTTTCGTCTTTTAAATTTGGATCTACTTGAAAGTTTGGATTAAGCACTCGCATATCGTTAAAATTAATTGAGCGGTAGTTTTGACTGAAATTAGCATAAAGATCAATTTTGTTATTTATCTTATACTGAGTGCCAATACCTGCAAGTAAAAAGCTACGGATGTTTTCTCTTGCTTCGTTTACTTTTAAATCTAAAAGCGTGTTTCCGGCACCATCTTTATTTATTAAGCGAAAATAGCCTTCGGAGCGTGTTGAAATGTATTCGTACCGTAAGCCTGGTGTAACGCCCCATTTTTTTGTTAGCTGAAAAATGTTTTCACTAAAAACTGCATAATTCTCTGAAGGAAATAAATACGAAGAGTTTTCTAAATTATCAGGATTTAAAAATGTAAAATTTGCATCCGAAAATTTACTGGCGTCTCCTTGTTTACGATTTGTTTTACCATGGTAATACCTTGCGCCAATTAAAAAATTGCTTTGGTTTGTAAGAAATGAATAGCGGTGTAAAAATCGTAATTCGGCACCATAATTTTTATAGGCATCACTTAATAACGATCGGTTTAGGGTGGTATCGTCTGGCCTATCGGCTCTGCCAAGGTAGCCTAGTGCATCGCGGCCGGCGTTTAATCCAAAACTTGTAAAATTTAATCGCGTTCTGTCGTTTATTTTATAATCACAGCTCAGCGAAAGTAAATTCCAGTTTACTTTAAACCAATTTCTATTTCTAAAACTTTGGCTTGGGTCGGTCTCAAATTGTTTATCGGTTAGGCCTCCTGCTTGTTTAGAGGTGTAGGTTAAAAACGTGTATTCTCCTTTAATATAAAAGCGTTCGTTAAATTTATATGTGATTGAAGTAAAGGCGTTGTGATGATTAAGGGATGAATTTGGGCGCCAGCCTTGGTATTTTTTGTATTGATAAAATGTGTTGTACGAAAGTTTTGATACTTTTCCGGATAGCTGGTTAAAGGAATTAAAAAAACCAAAAGAGCCAATGGTTTGTCGGCTGTTTAAAGAGATTTTTTTTGTTTGCGGGGCTTCGGTAAATTTATAATTTATCATACCACCAAATTGTGTTCCATATTGTAAACTTGCGGCACCTCTTAAAATTTCAATACGTTCAAGTGCTTCTGCCGGTGGCGAATAATAACTTTCGGGATACCCTAATGCATCAGCCGAAATGTCGTATCCGTTTTGTCGAGTATTAAAATTAGAGATACGGTTTGGGTTTAATCCTCTGCCGCCAATACTTATTTGAGAACCCGAGCCATCGCTTTCAAAAATATTTATTCCTGCCACCTTCGCATAAATTTGTCGGCTATTGTTTGAGGCTAAATTGGCATTAATATCTTTTAAATAAACGGCTTCTGTTTTTTTGCCGGCATAAATGGCTGTGCCTTCAACATTGTTTAATCGCGAGATGCCAAATGAGTTATCTTTTTCTGCAACAATTTCAACTTCGTTTAAATTAATGTTCTTATTTTTTTTAAATAAAGAATCCTTATTAAGCGTATCAGTTTGCGAGAACAACAACGTGCTAAAAAAAACAAATATGTTTAACAGAATAAATTTCATTAGTAGCTTTTTACCCAATTTTTATTTTTTAGAAAAGAATTGCTTTCTAAACTTAAGTCCACATTTGGATCAATAAATTCTCTTGAGCCACTGCCGTTAAGTGTTACATAGCTTTGTGCCCTCACACTTGGTTGTTCAAATCCTTTTTTTTCAAATTCTTTTTTTAAAAATTTAGCATAATCTACCATCATGTCGGGTTGGGTAGCCATCATTTTTTCTTGCATGTAAGTGAGGTAATGTTTGTTATCAATTTCTACTTCTCTTCCCGATTTTTTATCACGCACGTAAAAGAAAGCAGTACCGGCTTTTTCCATTAACATAACGCGCCATGAGAAACGGTAGCCCTGTTCTGTCCAAAATAAATTGCCTGAATAAAGTGTGTAGCGAAATGGTAAGATGAGTTGAATTAAAAAGTGAACAGTAAATAGTACAAGTAAAACTTTTTTAATTTGAAAATTGGTTGCTTGTGGGCCGCTAATTGAATTTGTATAACGAACTAATTTTTTAAGTTTAGTTAATAATGAAATGTGAAATTCCTGTTTAAAAAAAATGATTGTTATGGTCATCATGATATAAGGAAACATGCCAATATTAAAGAACATGGCGGTTGCAGCGTGAAACACAATTACAAATAAATACGCCACGTTTACTGTTTTTCTATTAAATAAAAACAAACCAATTAGCAAATCGTAAATACACCCAAACCAACAAAAGAAAAAAGCTATCCAGTTTGTTTCCATAAACTGACCAATTAATGGAAAATGCGAAAAGGCCGGAAGCCACAATTTTAAAGGCTGGGCTTCAAATAACCATTGAGTGTTTATTTTTGCAACCCCTGCAAAAAAATAAACTGTAAACATTTGAAGTTGTAGTACAAAAATAAAAAGGCGTGGAATGGTTTCCTGATCTTGTTTTTTTTGAATTTTATTATCGATTGAAAAATTTTTATTTGCAGGAAGAAAAATTAAAATAAAAGCAACAATACTTATAAAGTAATAATGATTTAAATAGTTTGTTTTATCAATAAGCTCTATATAGGTAAAAAGTGTAAAGAACAAAATGCTACAAATTCTATAAAAGGCTCCTAATAATATACCTGTGCTTGCTAGTAATAATAAAATAAATACGGCATACATGAGGTTGCCCGGCAGTGGTTGTATCCATTCAAAGCCATAAAAAGGAAAATACATTTTTGGAAGGATATACATGTTGTAAACCCAGCCTTTTGCAATAAAACGAGAAATGGATAAGAACATTAATGCGCCAAAAGCTATTCTAAAAATAACTAATGGGGCAATACTAATAGGTTGTTTAAGGTATTTTAAAAATTTATTAATCACCATCACCGTCCTGATAAGTAATTATTACGCCAAGACTGGAAGGCATGTCTGTTTTTAATAACACTAATAGTTTTAGTAATTCTAAATAGGCAGCATCAACAACTGCCGCATTAGTAATAACCTGTGTGGATAACGGGTTTTGAATTGCAGCTAATTTTAATTTAGCAATTGAAAACTGATTTTTGATGGCAGAGTTAAGTGGTTGGCCATTGTATTCTGATTTTAAATGTTCGAGGTAATCATCAAAGCCTTTACCATCAAGGCCGGCTTGACTTCTACCAAGATATAAGTTTTCTATTGCGTTTAATGTTTCTGATGCATACTTTACAGATTGGCCACCATAATACGCCTCGCATTTTGTTGGTTCGGCAATGCCAAGCGTTTTTTTACCAAGAGGGATACCGATTTTATTATTTTTTAAATTATCTAATTCAAAATTTAACTGATTAACTAAATAGCCAATAGAACTTCCAATATCTGTGCTTAACGAAGAAATAAAAGTATTTCTGTAACCACTATTCCAAGAGTTAATGATAGTATTTGTTTTTGATTGCATTTCTGTTAAACAAGCATTTACATATGCAATGCGGTTAGTGGCTTTACTATCTGTATCAAAAAGAGTAACTATAGATACATCTGAACTATTATTTCCAAACAATAAAAAATCAAGAGCAGGAAATCCTTTAGCATCTAAATTACTAATAGTACCAAGGTTATAAGATCCTGTGCTAACATTTAAATTTATTTGAACGGTGTCTGTAGGAAATGTATTAAAATTAGAACGCACAATTTCCGTTTCTGAAGGACCGAATTCTATGGGAGAAATATATTGAAATTTAATATTGGTATTAATATATTTTTGACGAACAGTTGTAAGGTTTGCAACAGTTTTATTTTGAACAAAAACATTGAACGCGTTAACTAAAGAATCCAAAGTAACTTTAAAGGATTGAAAGTTTGGCAAAATAACATTATCTGCATAGTTAGTAAGCATGGCAGCTTTATCAAATTGAATTTCTTCTTCTACGTTCTTTTTTTTCTTTTTATCGCAAGCAATAAAAAACAAAATTGAAGATAGTGTTGTGAAAAGAAATAGGATGTTCTTGAATTTCATTTTGTTTTTAGTTGTAAGTAAAGGTGCAATTTATGTGACTTTATACCAATACCGTAAAAGTGGTATCTTCTTTAAGCCAAATGGTTATTAAAATGTTATGCGAAATAAAAAAGCGTCGTTTAAAGGCGCTTTTTTATTTAAAACGTGCAACTACTATTATGGAATTAGTGAAGCGTTTAAGTTAAATACAGATTCTAATTTTGAAATTGCATTATTCATATCTGCGGTTTGCATGTTATATAAACTTGTTCCAAAATAATTTAATAAGGTAGTTATATCGGCATTTGAAATAGTTTTATTAGGGTTGTATTGAAATGCAGTGATAAAACCATACCCTTCAGATAAATTATGATGTAAGGTTGCCTGATCGGATAAATTAGTTTTTGCGGCTTTTAAATAACTTATACATTTTGCAGCTGCTACTTTTTCCCATTCGTTAATAATGGTAGTTCTTGCAGCGTCGCGATCTGTTGCGTTGTTATTATTAATCGCTGCACGACCTTTTAAAAACGCATTCATAATTACTGTATTTGATCCGGTAGCAACGTTAATTGAATTGCAATAGCTACCCCAAAATTTTAAGCCTGTTACGTTTGTTGGAAAATCAATTGGTACACCAAAGTAACCAAAAGCTTCATCCCATGCTTTTTCTTGAGCTGTTGAACCGTTTACAAGTGTAGTATTATCTAACGTACCAATATTTGCTAAAAGAGTAGTTGCTTGATAATAAAATACGGCGCCCATTAATCCTTTTTCTGCATATTCTTTATATTCAAAACCGTTGGCGTTTACTAAAATAGCTCTTGCCGGAGAAATTAATTTTCCTTTTACACCACTTGATGCAGTGGTGGTTGTTGGGTTTGCTGCAGAAGTAACACTTGCCGGTTCTGCATCATCAAAACTGGCATCCATTGCTGTTGGAAATGAAAATGCAGCACCCGATTTAGCTTTTAAATTGAGGCCGCTTGTATTTAATGTTGTAAGTGTAAATTGATTGTTTGTGTTAGCGTACATATCTTTTAATTTTTGTGCGCTAATTGTTGGCTGCGTAGCTGCCGTGGTTGTGTGAGTTGATTTTATGTAGTTGGTTATTTCACCTAACATAGCAATACAATTGGTTGATGTTGAAATGCCAACAGCTGTATTAGTGTAATTATAGGTGGTTGGCACAGTATACGAAGGTGTTGTGGGTGCGGGTGTTACCGGAGCCTCCGCTTCGGGCTCTGTTGTTTTCTTTTTGCAACTGCTAAAAATCAATAATCCAGAAAGTGCAATTGTGCTTAAATAAGTTAGGTTTTTCATATTGTTTTGTAGTTTAATTATCTGCTACAAATATCCTATTTAGACAAATTCTAAACAATACCACGAATGTGGTATTTTGAAAAGCTTAAAAATGTAAAATAAAAAAGTCTCTTTAAATTAATAAAGAGACTTTAACTAAAAATTTAAATAATAAAATTAGGCTAATACTTGTCTTGAAATTACAATACGTTGTACCTCGCTGGTTCCTTCATAAATTTGAGTGATTTTAGCATCGCGCATTAAACGCTCAACATGGTATTCTTTAACAAAACCATATCCGCCATGTATTTGAACAGCTTCTGTAGTTACCCACATAGCAGTTTCGCTTGCAAACACTTTAGCCATTGCACTTTCTTTATCTAATGGTAAGTGTTGGTCTTTTAACCAAGCCGATCTAAAAATTAATAAACGTGCCGCTTCAATTTTAGTAGCCATATCTGCTAATTTAAATTGAATAATTTGGTGATTACAAATTTCTTTACCAAATGCTTTACGCTCTTTTGAATAAGCTAAGGCTAATTCATACGCACCACTTGCAATTCCTAATGCCTGAGACGCAATACCAATACGGCCACCGCTTAATGTTTTCATAGCGAATTTAAATCCAAATCCATCTTCACCAATACGGTTTGCTTTTGGAACTTTAACATCGGTAAACATTAATGAGTGTGTATCACTTCCGCGAATTCCCATTTTATTTTCTTTTGGTCCAACTGTAAATCCCGGCATTCCTTTTTCTACAATTAGGGCGTTGATGCCACGGTGACCTGCTTCTACGTTAGTTTGTGCAATTACTATGTAAGTAGATGCAGTGCTTCCGTTGGTGATCCAGTTTTTTGTACCGTTTAATAAATAATGGTCGCCCATATCAATTGCAGTTGTTCTTTGCGATGTAGCATCACTTCCTGCTTCCGGCTCTGATAAACAGAAGGCACCAATTTTTTCGCCTTTAGCTAAAGGCACCAAATATTTTTGTTTTTGCTCTTCGTTTCCAAAGGTTTCTAAACCCCAACAAACTAAAGAGTTATTTACACTCATAACAACACTTGCAGAAGCATCTACTTTAGAGATTTCTTCCATAGCTAATACGTAAGATATAGCATCCATGCCACCTCCGCCGTATTTAGGATCAACCATCATTCCCATAAAACCAAGCTCACCCATTTTTTTAATTTGCTCTGCAGGAAATTTTTGATGCTCATCGCGCTCAATTACTCCCGGTTTTAATTCTGTTTGTGCAAACTCACGCGCTGCTTTTTGGATCATTAAGTGCTCTTCAGATAAATCAAAATGCATTATATTTATGTTTTAAGGTTTATACTATTTTTTGTAACCTTGCAAATATAATGGTATAGTACCATTGCTCCAATAAAAAAAGAGGTTTATTTTGAATAAAAAATCAAGTAAATATCGTGTACTCGGATTAATGAGCGGAACCTCGCTCGATGGCCTTGATATAGCTCTTTGCGAGTTTAATATTGAAGGTGCGGGTTATAATTATTCGATTTTAAAGGCACAAACAATAAATTATTCGCTTGATTGGAAGGAAAAACTGACAAATGTTAAAAACGCATCGGCTGAGCAGTATTTTAAGCAAAATGCGCAATATGGAAAGTTTATTGCTGAAAAAGTGAATGATTTTTTAAAGGATGTTGAAGAGGTTCCTAATGCGATAGCCTCTCACGGGCACACCGTTTTTCATCAACCGCAATTTGGTTTTAGTACACAAATTGGTTGTGGTGCAACAATAGCTGCAAACACCGGCATTACTACAGTTTGTGATTTTAGAAGTTTAGATGTTGCCAACGGCGGACAAGGCGCACCATTAGTGCCCATTGGCGATAAATTGTTATTTGGAAACTACGAGGCCTGTTTAAACATTGGCGGCATTGCCAACATTTCGTTTAATGATAAAAACGGAAACAGAATTGCCTACGATATTTGTGAGGCAAACATGTTGCTAAATTATTTAGCCGAAAAAACCGGACAAGATTATGATAAGGGTGGCGAATTAGCAAGAAGCGGAAAAGTAAATGCCGACCTTTTAACAAAATTAAATTCTCAAAATTATTATTCGCAAACCGGCGCAAAATCTATTGGACGCGAATGGTTTGAGAAAACTATTTTACCGTTGATAGAAAATACCGGACTTGCTATTAAAGATCTTATAGCCACGGCTACCGAACACGTGGCGCAAATTATTGCCAACGATCTTGCTGATAAAAAAAATGTTTTGGTTACAGGCGGCGGTGCCTTTAATTCTTTTTTAGTAGAAAGAATAAAAGCAAAAACCAATTGCGAAATTATTATTCCCCATGCTGAAACAATAAATTTTAAAGAGGCGTTAATTTTTGCTTTTTTAGGTTATTTACGATTAAATGAAAAAACAAACACCCTAAGTTCTGTAACAGGCGCTAAATATGATAGTGTAGGGGGAGCGGTTTATTTAATTTCTAATAGTTGATCAAAATCCCCTAGTTTAATGTAGGTTTTACTGGTTTTGTTTTTAAGCACCGATAGGTCAATCCTAAAGTTTTTGAAACATTTTTTTTTGCACAAATCAGTATTTTCAAAATAGATCTTAATGTTGTAATAGTTATTACCTTTTTTATCCATCTGTAATAATCCGTCAGTTAATAATTTTATATCTTTTTCCTCACAACAACCATAACAAATTTCTAATTGTATGCAATTGTTATTGATGGACATTATTTCATTTAGGTCTGTGATATTTTGATCAAGTGAGCAATAGAAGTAATTGTTGATTGATTGAGTATAGCCAAATTTTGCTGATGTTTTCTTAAACAAAGAGTCGCTAATTGTTATTTGCTCACAGTCTTGTGCTTTAGAAAATAAAGCGCCAAAACAACAGAAATAAATAAAGACGTATTTTATTATTTTCATTTGATCTTTTGATGTATAACGAATCTTTAGCTTAATTTATTATGAAAATTACAATTTTAATTCCTCCGTTGGGTCCCAATACAATTTTTTAAAATCAACTACTTTATCATTTTCTACTTTAACGTTTTCTTTGGCTAATAATTCCTGCATCTCATATGGCGTTGCAAAATGATGTTTACCGGTTAACAAGCCATTTCTGTTTACCACTCTATGCGCAGGTACTTTTGGTTTTACCTGATGTGCGCCATTCATAGCATAGCCAACCACACGCGACGATGATTTTGCACCCAAATAGGCAGCAATGGCGCCATAACTGGTAACTCTCCCTTTTGGAATTAAACGTACAACTTGATACACCATTTGAAAAAAGTCTTTCTCTGCCATAATTTTAAAACTACTATTTTTGAATTAGTAAAACAACAAAAAAAGTTATCTTTGCAGTCTTATGGAAAAACATGTTAGAGTTAGATTTGCGCCAAGCCCAACAGGAGGCTTGCACATGGGTGGTGTTCGTACCGCTTTGTTTAATTATTTGTTTGCAAAAAAACATGGTGGCGATTTTATTTTACGTATTGAAGATACCGACCAAACCCGCTTTGTAGAAGGTGCTGAAGAATATATCGTTGCTGCCCTTAAATGGTGTGGTATTGAACCTAACGAAGGTGTAGGTTTTGGTGATGGGCCGCATGCGCCATACCGCCAAAGCGAAAGAAAAGAATTAGGCATTTACCAAAAGTATGCCGATAAATTAATTGCCAGCGGGCACGCGTATTACGCTTTTGATACCGAAGAAGAATTAAATGATATGCGTAAGCGTTTAGAAGCTGCAAAAGTAGTGGCTCCGCAATACAATGCTGTTACGCGCCAAAACATGCGCAACTCAACTACCCTAGGCGAAGATGAAGTAAAAAAATTATTAGCCGAAGGTGTAAAACATGTGGTGCGTTTAAAAGTGCCGCGTAACGAAGAAATTCGTTTTAATGATATTATTCGTGGTTGGGTTACCGTTAACTCTGCGCAAGTAGATGATAAAGTGTTGTTAAAAAGCGATGGTATGCCAACCTATCATTTGGCGCATATTGTAGATGATATTGAAATGGAAATTTCGCATGCGGTGCGCGGCGAAGAGTGGTTGCCAAGTGCACCGGCACACATTTTAATTTACCGTTATTTAGGTTTAGAAGAACAAATGCCAAAGTTGGCACACTTACCATTAATATTAAATCCGGATGGTAACGGAAAAATTTCTAAGCGAGAAGCGCGTTTTCCTGTGTTTCCTTTAAGCTGGCAAGATCCTCGCGAAGCCACGCCGTATATTGGTTACAAAGAGTCGGGTTATTACCCCGAAGCATTTGTAAATATTTTAGCCTTGTTAGGATGGAACCCCGGTAACAACGAAGAAATTTTTAGCGTTGCCGAATTGGCCGAATTATTTTCGTTTGAGCGCGTACATAAATCGGGTGCAAAATTTGATCCTGAAAAAGCAAAATGGTTTAACCAACAATATTTACGTAAAAAATCGGATGCTGAATTAGCAGAAGTTTTTAAACCAATTTTAAAAGAAAAGGGCTACGAAAAAAGTGATGCCTTTATGATTGAGTTTTGTAAATTGGTGAAAGAAAAAGTACAATTTGTGCATGAGTTTTGGGACCATGGTAAATATATTTTTGAAGCGCCAACAACTTACGACGAAAAAGTAATTACTAAAAAATGGAACGATACGAGTAAAGCACTTTTCACCTCTGTTTTAGAAAATTTTAAAGGCATTAGCGATTGGAAAATGCAAACCATTCACGATTCGTTTGAAGAATTGGTAAAACAAGTTGGTAAAATTGATATGCAATTGTTGCGTGTGTTAATTACAGGCGTAGCGGGCGGACCACAATTATTTGATATGATAGCTTTAATTGAAAAAGACGAAGTAATTAAACGTTTAGAAACAGCGTTGAGTAAACTTTAATTTTTTTTATTGTGTAATAGTTAAACCTCAAGATTTGTTTTAATCTTGGGGTTTTATTTTACATTACATTATACTCTCCTAAAAAAACAACCAACACGCAAAGCAAAAAGAAAACCAAAATGGTATTTGCTATTTTGGTTTGTTTAAGACCGTACAAGAAATCGCCAATAAAAAACGACAGTGGAAAAGCGTAAATAAGAATAATGCTGGAGCTGTTTGCACCGCCCGAAAAGAAACCAAATGTAGCGAAGAACAAAAACCAAAATAAAATAATTTTTGCTTTTTGCTTTTTTACGGTGTTGCCAAAACCCCTAACTAAATTCTGAAAAACAGCAAACAATAGGGTAATTACTAAAAAAGCAGTCAAGGGTAAATAATATTCGCTTAACGATGGTGGTTTTAAAAATTGTAGAAATACGCCCACCGATTTAAATAAATACCACTGGCTGTAATCGCTTAAGTAGGCAATGCTTTCGCAAATAAAAATGGGGGCAATAAAACCTAAAATGGCAATGGCCCAATCGCGCCAATAAAACGGACGCAAAATTAAAAGCACAATAAAAAATAATGGAAAACTAATAATACTAGAAATGGTAATGTAGGCCGAAATGCCCAGCCAAAAAGCGGCTTCAAATAATTGACTTAATACATTTTCTTTTCGATAGGTATCTAATAATTTATAAATAGAATACAGTATAAAAACGTTGGTAAAAATTTGTGGTGTTAATTGATTAGGGTTTACTGAAACGATGCTTAAAAGCAAGAAAATAAATACCGGAAAATAGTTTTGTTTATCAACCACCTCTTGCTTTACGGCAATAAAACTAATTAAGAGCACACCAATACCAATAAATAAAAAGTTTAAAACAACTATAAACAATTTATTAGTGAGTTTTTGAGAGAAATAATTGTAAAAAACATTTGGGTAGTTATTGACTTCTAGGCTTTTAGGGGCAAAATAGAGCACTATGGCCGTTGTCACAAAAATGATAGACAAAAGCACCAAACTCCCCCTAATTCCTTTATTTAACAGACCGGCAAACACAATTTTTTTATTTATAAATTATTCTTATTTTTGTTCGGTAAACTTACAAATTTTAAAGATATGACAAGCTTAATGATTACGTGGACAGACATTTTTGAAGGTATTGGAACATTTTCATACTCAGTATTTGGTTTAATGAGATCATTAGGTCACGGTCCAAATTTTTTCATCTCTCTTTTTGTAATAGGTATGTTAGGTTTTTGGACTATGCGTTTGGTAAAATACAAAGGTCAGGCAAAACGTAACAACACTATCGAATAATTTTCTTTTTTTAAAGAAAGCTTTTAAACCTAATTTCTTGGGTTTGGTTTTTTTTGTGGTGATAGATTCCGATCCACCAAAATTTTTTCATAATTAATATTTATCGTATATTTCAAAAGAG
>Ga0066439_1000472_pt1 | contig 12775 bp, 16 predicted proteins | sample LakWasMet57_HOW8_2_FD_59527 | JGI IMG/M metagenome (GOLD analysis project Ga0066439, IMG submission 59527) | Freshwater sediment methanotrophic microbial communities from Lake Washington under simulated oxygen tension - Sediment Metagenome 57_HOW8 | ecosystem: Environmental > Aquatic >...
GTAAAAGAAAGTCCGGTGCAAATGGAATGCAAGGTAATTGAGGTAAAAGAATTAGGTAAACTTGGCGGTGCAGGTAATTTGGTTATTTGCGAGATCATCAAAATTCATATTGATGAGTCGGTGTTAAACGAAGCAAATCAAATTGATGTAAATAAAATAGATTTAGTTGCTCGCATGGGCGATAATTACTATTGCAGAGCATCGGGAGATGCGTTATTTGAAGTTGAAAAACCCATTACTACAATTGGAATTGGATACGACCAGATCCCCTCTGAAATAAGAAACAGTAAAATTTTAAGCGGAAATAATTTAGGTTTATTAGGAAGTGTGGAAGCTTTGCCTAACACAGAAGAAATAGCCGAATTTAAAAAAACAATAAAATCATTTTCATCAAAAGAAGATCAGCACCAATATGCAAAAAGTTTATTGGAAGCCAACAAAGTAAAAGAAGCCTGGATGGTTTTGCTTTAATGAAAATTTAATTAGTAAAAAATAAAAACAAATATATCATGGAAGTAGTAGGAACACTAAAAGCAAAATTCGACACTCAAAAAGTGAGCGATCGTTTTCAAAAACGCGAATTTGTATTAACAACAGAAGCAAGCACGCCTTACCCGCAACACGTTAGCTTTCAAGTTACACAAGACAAATGCAACATCTTAGATCAATTTAATGATGGTGAAGAAATTAAAGTACAATTTAATTTACGTGGCCGCGAATGGAACGGACCACAAGGCATTAAATATTTTAACACACTAGAAGCTTGGCGTATTGAAAAAGTATCAGGAGGAAATTCTTCTGCATCTTCTTCTCAAAACTCAAACCAGGCATCCAACAACACCATTAACACTTCTTCTGCCCCTGTATTTACAGGTAATGTAGGAGATAATGATGATCTACCGTTCTAATTTAGACGCAAGACCAAAGGGATTCAAGATGCAAGATCTAAAATGTCTTGTTTCTTGACTCTCTTCAGTCTTGATTCCAAAAAATGACAAAAAAAAGACTTCACACAAAATCATCCGTGCTTTTAATTTATACCGGTGGCACCATTGGTATGATGCAGGATGTGGTTACCGGAGAATTAAAACCTTTTGATTTTAAATCGCTCACAAAACAAATTCCCGAATTAAATAAGTTTGATATTGATTTATCGTCTATCTCGTTTAAAGAACCGATTGATTCTTCAAACATGCATCCTTTGGTGTGGATAGAACTGGTAAAAATTATTAAAGACAATTACAAAAAATACGATGGCTTTGTAATATTGCATGGCTCAGATACCATGAGCTTTACCGCAAGTGCCTTAAGTTTTATGTTAGAAAATTTAAGCAAGCCGGTAATTTTAACAGGTTCGCAATTGCCCATTGGTATTATTAGAACCGATGGCAAAGAAAATTTAATTACTGCTATAGAAATTGCAGGAGCAAAAGAAAAAAACAAACCAGTGGTAAGCGAAGTATGTATTTATTTTGAATACAAACTCTATCGCGGCAACCGCACCTTTAAATATAACAGTGCGCACTTTGACGCATTTAAATCGCCCAACTACCCTGCCCTTGCAGAAGCCGGTGTGGATATTAAATACAACAAAAGCGCATTATTAAAACCAAGTACAAAAAATTTAAAAACATACAGCCAATTAGATAATGATATTGCTGTATTAAAATTGTTTCCGGGCATTAGTAAAAAAATAACTTCTGCCATTATTAATTCGCAAGGTGTAAAGGCCATTATATTAGAAACCTTTGGCGCAGGCAATGCCACAACCGAAGCGTGGTTTACCAACGAATTAAAAAAAGCAATAGATAAAGGCATTATTATTTTAAACATTACACAATGTTTAGAAGGAAGCGTTATTCAAGGCAAATACGAAACCAGCTCGCACTTAAAAAAATTAGGTGTAATTAGCGGTGCCGACATGACCTTTGAAAGCGCAGTTACAAAATTAATGTTCTTGCTTGGACAAAAACTAACAACAAAAGAAATAACAAAAGCACTTCTTAACGATTTAAGGGGTGAATTAACCGAATAAAAACACTAACCCGAATTGTCAGTTCGAGCGGAGTCGAGAACAATTCATTGATATAAAAAAATAAAAATGAAAGTTTGTAAAACAATATTAGAAACCATTGGTAACACACCACTTGTAAAGATTAATAAAATAACTAAAGATTTACCTTGCGATGTTTATGCAAAAGTAGAAACCTTTAATCCGGGCAACTCCATTAAAGATAGAATGGCAATTAAAATGATTGAAGATGCCGAAAAGGATGGTCGTTTAAAACCGGGCGGAACAATTATTGAAGGTACCAGCGGTAACACCGGCATGGGCTTAGCAATTGGTGCTGTTATAAAAGGATACAAATGTATTTTTACAACAACCGATAAACAAAGTAAAGAAAAAGTAGATGCCTTACGTGCCTTTGGTGCAGAGGTTATTGTATGCCCTACCGATGTTGAACCTGAAGATCCTCGTTCATACTACTCTGTGTCATCACGCTTAGTAAACGAAATTCCAAATGCTTGGAAACCCAATCAATACGACAACTTAAGCAACTCACAAGCACACTATGAGCAAACCGGACCGGAAATTTGGGATCAAACAGACGGAAAAATAACGCATTTAGTTGTGGGTGTTGGCACCGGCGGCACCATTTGCGGAACCGGAAGATATTTAAAAGAAAAAAATCCGAATATTAAAATATTAGGAATTGATACTTACGGTTCGGTATTTAAAAAATATAAAGAGACCGGTATATTTGATAAAAACGAAATTTACCCTTACATCACCGAAGGCATTGGTGAAGACTTTTTACCGGCAAATGTTGACTTTAAAATTATTGATCATTTTGAAAAAGTAACCGATAAAGACGCGGCAGTTATGACGCGCAGAATTCCTAAAGAGGAAGCAATTTTTGCCGGAAACAGTGCAGGATCGGCTATGGCAGGATTAATGCAAATGAAAAACATGTTTAAAAAAGGCGATGTGGTAGTGGTAATTTTTCACGATCACGGTACACGTTACATGGGTAAAATGTTTAATGATGATTGGATGCGTGACCGTAACTTTTTAGAAGTAACAAAACCAAAGGCCATTGATTTAGTATCAAACCACAAAAACCAAAAATTATTAACCATAGATGTACACGCTACTGTTGGTGAGGCATTAACTATTTTAGGAAAATATAATATTTCGCAAATACCAGTTACAGAAAATGGTAATTACGTGGGTTCATTAAACGACAGTTATTTATTTAATAAATTAATTGAAGATAATGATGTAAAAAAACAACCCGTAAAAAGTTTAATGCAAGCCCCCTTCCCTACTGTTGGCGAAAAAGCACCAATAGAAGAAGTAAGTAAATTAATTACTAAAGATAATAACGCCGTGTTATTATGCGATTTAGGCGGTAACATGCACATTATTACCAAGCACGATATTATTGAGGCTGTAGCTAAGATGGCCTAATAAATATTTTACAACTTATACCCGCCATTTTGTGGTGGGTATAAGCTAGTTAGTGGCAACCTTAGACAACAGGCAAAAAAATGGAATTTAACGGAGGAGTAATTATTATTGGTTCACTACTTTGGGACAATGCTCCTATAAGACACAAGTGGCGGACACTCTCATTAAAAGACATTTCTACTAAGACACCAGTTAAAGTAAAAATAAGATACGGTAGACCTTCGCGATCACGACTTGACACATATTCGATGATATTTTCAAATCATCCATCAACTCAATTCGGACAAGCGTACATTATTGGCTTCAAGGAAATCCTTAAAAATGCAAGAATGTTAGAGAGCCAAGCATTCGCTTTGGCTAGTGCAGAGGGACTTTGGGCTGACAAGCCCTCCCTCAATAAATCTTGGGGTACAGTTGGGCTTCTCATAAATCCAAACATCGACAAAAAAGACAAGGCTGGTGCAGACATTATAAGAAAAAGGTGGTCGGAAATTTATCAAAACTATAGTAATTCTTTTAACCCTTCAGAATATAGAATCGAAAAAGAAAATGCTGTTGTCGACCATGATGGTTTCTTACAAATCGAATGGACAGAAGAAATGAATGCTTACGATTTTTTAATTGCAACACCTGTCATTCCAGTTATAAAATCTCCTTTGACACCAAAACAAATTGCGGAAAAAATGCGGGAAAAGGGCTATACAGAATACTTCGATAATAATGTTGCGAATGGGATAAAGACTTTTCAAGATTCAGATATAGAACAAGAATTAAACAGAACGCAAAGCTAATTTCAAAAGTGAGAGATAAACAATATAAATCCGTAATATCTCCAAAGCAAGCTGCTGATGGAATTAAAATATCGAGCGAGAATGCAAATAGTCTCTTTACAGACGCAAAACTCCTATTTCAAAATAATCGTTTTGAAAGGACTGTAACACTGGCAATCTTAGCTATTGAAGAAGCTGGCAAAGTAAATATTCTTCGAGGTATTTTGACCGAGGATGACCCGAAAGAATTAAAAAAGAAATGGCAAGACTACAGAAAACACACTGCAAAAAATGTAATGTGGCATTTTCCTCGTCTTGTTGCTGATGGTGCAAGAAATTTGGAAGACTTTAAATTCTTGTTTGATCCGTCAAATGATCATCCACAAGAGTTGGAAAACATAAAACAATTGTCAGCATACACGGATGCTTTTACAAATTGTAAATGGAGTAATCCGAAAGATGTAATAGACAAAGCATTAGCTAAAACTATTTTAAGAGTTGCTGAAATAATGGTTGAAAAAACAAGTCATATGACTACCGAAAAAGAATTAGAGATTTGGGTTAAGCATATGAAGCCGACAAAAGGAGTCGGCATGGTTGACTCAAAAGCTGCTTTAATTAACTGCTATAAAGAGGCCGAAGAATTAGGACTTGTAGAAGTCGGGCTTACTGAATCAATGAGAAAATTTATATACAAAGGCAGCCACTAACAGCACCTACCAAAAATGCGGGCAGACCGGGGGGCATTTGCAAAAGCGGTAGACAATTCATTTATTTTCGCTTTGCAAATGGCTAATAAACATTTAGCTTTGTTAGTAAGCTTTTCGGTAGACAACGGTTTCAAACCGCACTATTGGTAGCTGCAAAACGTTAGCAAGCATTTGGACAAATGAATATATTTAAATTTTTCGACATAATTTTTAGTAAGGCTAAGCTTGACACTCATGACTTTTTAAATAGGACAGAATATAAAAATATTACTGACCCCATGCGCAAGCTAAATATAATTTTAATTATTATATCTATAGGTCTCATTCTGACAACAATGTTTTTAAGAGATATCAGCATCCTAGATTCTTACCCTATGTGGACTTTTTTAATAATATTAGTGGTAATATTGACTATTTATTATCCAAGAAAATGTACAATTTGCGACAACTATATGGTAAAAGTGTTTTTAGTGAGTAAAACTAATTCACCAGACAGACACATGTACTATTGTTGCGATAATTGCCGCGTAAAGACAAAAACTACAATTACTGACGGCAATATAGTGAACTAAAAAAACGCCTGCTAACAGCAAGGATTTGCGGCAATGCGGGTTTTCGACGTATCGTAAAGCTAAGTTTTTATCCGATTGACACAGGAACTATTTTTCATTTGGCTTTGCTAATAAACATTAGTACATTTAATAAACATTTTAGGTATAGACAGTTTAACGGTTTCATAAACCGCCGAACGCAAGCCCCGAAAACGTTAGCGGTAATTAGACGTTCCTAATGATCAATCAAAATGACAACAGTTCGACAATTTCTAGAATCTTTACAGACTGACATCTTTTCTGACGCCCCTGGAACAGAATTTGAAAAATATTGTCGCGAAAGAGAAAAAGGTTTAAAACAGTATATTGAGACAATCGGAATCATTGTTAGTCAACTTGTTTCTAGGCCTGAAATGGATAATAACAAGATGGGCTTCTGGAAAAAAGAAAAGATAAAATCTTCAATCAATAACCTAACTTCATATTGCGCTGAGTTGACGGATGAACTTACAAAAGAAAATATAGAAAAATATTGTAAAACTATCACGCCGAATTCCTTATTTAAAATTCCTTTTAATCCAGACACTATATTATTAATGCTCAATTCGTATTATGGCTCAATTGTTACGGATATTTATTGGATACGGGACCTTTCAATTAGTGAGTCTATGCAAATTTCCGCTGGTAAACTAGACCTTGATACATTAGGCAAAAAGACCAAACCACGGATTCAAGAAATCACTTCTTTGATTAAAGCCAATAAAAACATATTTAAGGAATACGCACAGCATATTGACTCAATCGAAGAAGCGATTTGTTGTTATAAAAAGAACTTTCTTAAAGCCTTTAATTTAATGCTCCTCACTAGCATCGAAGGTTTAACTAGGCAGCTTGGAATTTATTTGGTAAATAAACAGACTCTAAACGTTGATCCCTATTCTGACGATTACAATTCTTTAGACAAATTTCTACGTTGCATTCCTTGGAAAAAAGACTTCACTTTAAGAAGCACCGATTTAATTTTGATGACTGGCCATTACGAAAGAATAAATCTTAATGATCCAAAGGTTGCAAGAACCGATCCAATGGAACTCATTGACGTTACAGTGAAAACACGGCTAGACTTTCTACGAAGACGCTTCAAAGAAAATAGAGATCTAATTTTACACGGACAGGAAACAGAATATAATAAACCTTATCATGGTTTCATTAATTCGAGCGCCCTTTACGAGGTTTTAAAGTCGATTGTCGAAGCTCACAAAAAATATCCAATTAATTAACTACCGCTAACAGCAAGCAAAAGTAAGCGGGCGGACTCGCTCATCGTCCGCGCGCAAGAGTTCGGCCACTTTGTGACATTTATTTGCGGCTCACTAATTAAGTAAGTATCTTTAAAATACCTTTTGTGGGTAAAGACCGGTGATGTTTCAAAAGCCCACAAACGCAAAGCCCGAAACCTTAAAATCAAGACTTTAACAACAATCCAACAAATAAACTGACAACCATAATGACGGACAAAGGATTCATAAAAATCAAAGGGATAATTTTGGTAAATAAAAATATTGAAACTGTGTTTGATTTTTTTGCTAATCCTAATAACGATAAGTTATGGCGAACTGAAATAAACCAAAGCCACTTAGACGGAGCTTTACAATTAGGCACAACAGTTTCTGAATATTCATACTTGTCTAAAAAAGTATCAAACAATTTAATAGAACTAAAATGCGTGAAATTTGACAAAAACAAAATTGCAATTTTTGAAGCACTCAACAGTGCTAAGTTTTATTTAATAAGCGAACGAAAGGTAAAATTTATTTCAAGCAATACAACAGAAGTTAATTATTCTATAAGTTTTGACAAGAGTATTGTAAAATTTGCTTTGGGTTTCGCTATACCAAAATTTATTATTTCGTTAAAAGCACAAAGCGACATGAAAAAATATTTACGAAAATTAAAAACGATACTTGAAAATGATGGACAAAAGTCCAGCCGTTAATAGCAAACACCCAACTTGTGCAAACGAAGTAATAGCTTTTGCGAAAATTTTTGGTAGACATTTTTTCATTTTTGCAAAGACAACAAACATTAGTATCTTTAAACAAACATTTGCGGGTTGGAAAAATTGGATCTTCGTAAGCCCAAAAAGCCAAAGTCGTAAAACGTTAGCAGTCAACTGGAGCTGCGATTGTTCTGTAGATGCGCAAAGCAACTAAAGAACATTTAATAAAGGAAAGTAAATAAGAAATCAAGACAAGCAATTAGAGAATATAATAATTACGGGATTGGTTTAAGTGGTTTTAATAGCAAGGCAAATTGTAAAATAATGAAAATATGAAAAAAATAGCTTTAGGAATATTTGTATTAATCGCATTCTCATGTCAAAAAGACTACACTAGCACATGTGAATGCAAAGATGCTTACGGTCAGACCTTAAGTAAAAACGTGAATACCGTTAATAGTAAGAAAGACAACGAGACGTTTAAATCAAACTGTAGAAAAAAAAATATTAAAAGTAGTAATACAATAAATGGTGTCACCACATCAACGGTTGTACCTTGTGAGGCCTATGACTCTTAGGGTTATGTAGTTTTGTCAAAAAAAAGACGTTAAATCAACTAAACGTAAGCAGGCAGACTCGGTCATCGCTAGGTGCGAAAAAGTGATCGCTAATGCGTTTTTATTTTGCACCTCGCTAATAAACATTTATCTCCGATATAAACATTTGTGTGTGTGTGTGTATAGACAGAGAAAGTTTCAAAAGTCGCACTGGACAAGCTTGAAAAACGCTATCCGTCAGTTTGCGGACAGACATTTCGGTAAACAAAAGACTGTTTGATATCTGAAATCAAATTCGTAAATTTAGTTATCAAACCCAAACATCATGAAAGCAATTAAATCAATCTTCACCTTGACAATTCTGCTTCTTATTCAGTCATGCGGTGATAAAGGTAAAACTGCCAACAAAAAAGCGGACCGAGATTCAAATGCAATTCAATCATGGGAATTCTATGGCAAGGACACAATAAACAGGACAGATTTTGCTAAGAACAAACAAGGACATTGGGAAATACGCAAGTTCATTGCTTGCACCAAGACAGTTCAAGCTGTTTACTCTGGTGAACCTGGCGTTCAGACAAAAATTTCAAATGACGTCGACATGGTTAAACTTTCTGAAGGCATTTATGTCGACAATAAAAAAGAAGGACTTTGGATAAACTTCTTTCCCAGTGGCAAAGTCAAAGACTCTGTTATGTATAAAAATGACGTTGCAGTAAAATAATTCGGCGATTACCCAAGCGAGACGTAAACTGTGTACGCATACCGAACCGCTAACAGCAGCTAAATTCCATTTTTTTTGCGTGTTAATGCTCAAATGTGTAACTTGACAAAGCAAAAAACGGCGCAAAGTCGCAAAACGCTATGCAGTATTTTTAAAATGGACTATTATTATTACAGAACATATTTTTCGGACAAACCAAATGACGATTACAAAATGCATGTGACGGCAGACGGGGTTAGCTTGCAGTATCGTGACGGTAAAGTTTTGAGAACCGCAATTGTTCCTAAATTAATCTTTCCTAAGAAAAAAAAACTTAAGCCTTCAGACATAAGTAATATTCATAAGTTTATTAAATACATGGACTACAAGGTCAGTAAATTGTATGACAAAAAAACTTTTGAAAAAATACAAAAACAATACAAAAAGACATTAAAGAAATAATTTGTGGACACGGTCAAATGTGTTAACATGGACAAACTAAAAACAAAAACAACTAGTGGTAACACGGGGCAATTGCGTCAGCGGAAGGACGGGCGCATCGCAAAGCTAAGTTTTTGTCCGGTTGATACAGGAACTATTTTTCATTTAGCTTTGCTAACAAACATTTGTACATTTAAACAAACATTTGTAGGTTGGGAAAATTACAAACTGATTGGGACAATATTGACAAGCAATTGAACTTTACTTTTTCTGAACAGTTTTTGCCTTAAGTCTTTTCGCTTCTTTCAAACTATTATTAAGCATCCATTCAATCTGGCCATTAACACTACGAAATTCATCAGCAGCCCATTTTTCAATGGCTTTCATTGTTTCTGAATCAATTCTTAATGCAAATGACTTTTTTTCTGACATTCTTTTACTGATTTAAAGTTCCTGTATTTATTACAGGTTTTGTCTCGCTATCGCCACAAAGTACAACCATTAAATTACTAACCATCGCTGCTTTCTTATCTTCATCAAATTCAATAATGGCTTTATCAGCTAATAATTTTAAAGCACTTTCTACCATACCAACTGCGCCTTCAACAATTTTATGACGAGCAGCAACAACAGCAGAGGCTTGTTGTCTTCTTAACATCGAATGTGCAATCTCCGGCGCATAAGCTAAATACCCAATTCTTGACTCCACCACTTCTATTCCGGCAATTTCTAAACGTTCGGTAACTTCGCGCTCAAGCGCTTTGTTTACATCATCAAAATTTGTGCTTAATGTTACTGTTGCTTTTTCATCTTCAAAATGATCATACGGAAAAGAACCCGCAAGCTTTCTTACCGCTGAATCAGTTTGTATTCTTACAAAATTCTCGTAGTTATCAATCTCAAAAGTAGACTTAAAAGTATCTTTAACTTTCCAAACTAAAATTACACTTATTAAAATAGGGTTTCCCATTTTATCGTTAACCTTAATCTTTTCGCTTTCAAAGTTTCTTGCACGTAAAGACAAACTCGTTCTAACATATAGTGGATTAATCCAAAAAAATCCGCTTTGTTTAACGCTTCCCTTATAATCACCAAATAATAATAAAACTTTTGAGCTATTAGGACTTACTATAATAAAACCCTTTGTTAAAAGTACAAATGCCAGAAATGAGACCACTCCTAATACGATATTATCTGTGATAATTCCATAAAGGCCTAAAGCCATTAACACTAAAAGCACGACAACAACAAAGTAGCCATTGAGGGGTGTTACAATTTTTTCTGTTTTCATAATGAGTAATATTTAAATGATATCATATTGATATCACAAATGTAGACAATAATTTAATATAAAAACATTTTTTTTGCTATTAATTGATTATTGCAATTAATTACTAAATAACCGGCCAATTGCATTGCAAAGCCAATTTATTGTCCGGCCCCCTAGCTAATTACTTTTATTTTAAGGATGCCACTAAACCTTTGCAATAAATAGTAGTCTTATTCGTAATTTTAATCTAAAACTGAAGAGTATTAAACAAAAAAAACCACCATACCGAAGGTTTTATTTAAAAACAGCATCTAAGTAATTACAACTCATTAATTTTTTAAAATATGGCGTTAAGATTTTTTAAACTGAAACTAATTGTAACTATACTTTTTATAACACAACAGTTTAAGGCACAACAAAACACCATACTCATAATTGCCGATGATGTAAGCCCTGATTATTTTGGTTGCTTTAGCACAACTACCGATACAGCAAAGACACCCAACATTAGAGCATTAGCCGCAAGTGGCATTAAATTTACAAAAGTATGGTCGGCACCGGTGTGTTCGCCTGCTAGGGCAGGAATATTAACAGGCCGTTATCCCTTTAGAACGGGGGTTGGTGGGGTAATTACAAGTTCAACCACACCTCAAATTGATACTGCCGAAATAAGTATTGCTAAGTTGTTAAAATATTATGCCCCTACAACCTATAATACTGCTTGTGTTGGAAAATGGCACTTAACCATTAACCAACCAACAAAGCGACTTAATCCCAATAAATTAGGTTTTGACTTGTATTCGGGCAATTTTAATGGTGCAATTTCAAATTACTATAATTATCAAAGAGTAAAAAATGGACTATTAGATAACGTTACAACCTACGCAACAACACAAACCGTAAACGATGCAATAGATTGGATGGATACCATGAATACAAACAAACCTTTTTTTCTGTGGCTAGCTTTCAATGCGCCCCACGACCCCTATCACCTTCCTCCCTCTTCGCTATGCGACACAATTGGCTTATTAGGCACAACTGCCGATATTACCGCCAATCCTAAAAAATATTTTAAAGCTGCACTTGAGGCGATGGACACTGAAATAGGCAGATTATTTACCTACCTGAACTTGCATAATTTAATGGATAGTACAAATATTATTTTTATTGGCGATAATGGTAACCAAACGCAAGTAGCGCAAATTGCAAATCCAACAAAATCAAAAGGTACAATTTATGATTACGGTATTCGTGTTCCAATGATTATTGCAGGGCCGGCAGTTGTAAACGGAAATAGAACATCCAATGAGTTGATTAATACTCCCGACTTGTTTGCAACTATTGCCGAATTAAGCGGCTTCAGTAACTGGAAAAATTCGATACCGGCAACAACTACAGTTGATAGCAAATCATTTTTACCAATCCTAAAAAATCAAACCGCCAGCAATCGTTCATGGATTTTTTCGGAAACATTTAATACACCTGTTACTTCTGATGATGGCAAAAGTATCCGTAATCAAGATTATCACCTATTGCGATTTGATAATGGCAATGAAGCGTTTTACAATCAAACTTTAGATGTTGAAGAAAACAACAACTTACTACTTAATCTTTCTGCAATGACATTAACCGACATTGGCAATTATCATTTTTTATGTGATTCTATTTCTGCATTAACGGGCGTTTCGGGTTGCCTGGCTGTAGGAGTTAACGAAAATATTTTGGCAAATGAATTTTCAATTTACCCAAACCCCACACTCGGTCAAATATCTATTAAAGCTTCCGGAAATATAATTTCTAATACAGGCATTAAAATCAACATCTTAAACGCATTGGGACAAACCATTTTATCACAAACATCAAAAGAGGATGACATCACACTAGATATTAGCCAATTTAAGAATGGTATGTATTATTTATTAATCCATCAAAACGAAAAAATAATTTCAAAAAAAATTATTAAAAATTAAAGGAACAAACATTTATAACGTCAACAAAAAATTGGCATAGTAAACACTATAATTTTGACTGCTAAAATTAGCTTATAATTTATTGCCCTCGTTAATACCTTCTTTGATTAATCTTTTTCATGATTAAACCCTCATTAATAGGGACGCGTAAAACCGGCCATAATTTTTTTACCTAATTTGGTATTATTAGGTGTGGAAATAGCTTTTTTAATAACACACTATTCTAAACAAAAGCAATTTTAGTTTGTTTTATACTGAGTTAGGATTATTATATCCTACAAAAGAATTTTAAAACAATAAAATTTGTTATGCTACATACACTTGAAACCAAG
>Ga0066439_1000474_pt1 | contig 12663 bp, 11 predicted proteins | sample LakWasMet57_HOW8_2_FD_59527 | JGI IMG/M metagenome (GOLD analysis project Ga0066439, IMG submission 59527) | Freshwater sediment methanotrophic microbial communities from Lake Washington under simulated oxygen tension - Sediment Metagenome 57_HOW8 | ecosystem: Environmental > Aquatic >...
ATTAAACAACAGATTTCAAACATTCAGTTTGGTAAATTTAATGAGGCTTTGCAATGGAAATCAAACGATGAGATTGGAAATTTAGTAGCAGAGTATAATAATATGTTGGTAAAACTTGAAAAGAGCTCTGAGTTACTAGCTCAATCAGAAAGGGAAAGTGCATGGAGAGAAATGGCAAAGCAAGTAGCCCATGAAATTAAAAACCCTTTAACCCCTATGAAACTCAATATTCAACATTTGCAGCGTGTTGTAGAAACTAATCCAGATGATATTAATGAACGAGTAAATAGAGTATCTCAAATGTTGATAGAGCAAATAGATACTTTATCTCACATCGCTACGGAGTTTTCAAATTTTGCCAAGTTACCTAATGCTAATTTGGAAGAAGTGAATTTATTTGATGTACTGCAAAATGTGACTGATTTATTTAAACAAAATACATCCTGCGAAATCGTGTTGAATGCAACGGATCCTTTATTAGTGATGGCTGATAAAGAACAGTGTTTGCGAATTTTTACCAACTTGCTTAAAAATGCCGAACAATCAATACCTGAAGATAGAAAGGGAAAAATTGAAGTACTAGCTTTTGAAGATAAAAATAGTATTACGATTAAAGTAAAAGATAATGGCTGTGGCATTGCTACTGATATAAAACATAAGTTGTTTACGCCAAACTTTACAACTAAGACAACTGGCACAGGCCTAGGACTTGCGATGGTTAAAAATTCGGTTGTGTCATTTAAGGGTACTATTTCTTTTGAAACGGAATTAAATCAAGGAACGGTTTTTACAATTGTATTTCCTATGATTAAAAACTAAAGTTTTTTTAATACCTGTGTTTTACTGTTAAACAAAAACAACTCATTTTTTTTGCTGCATACAAAAAGGTCGTTATGAATTTTATTAATGGATTCAAATTCGAGGTTTAATACAGTGATGCCATTGTTTTCGATAAGCCCAACTATATCACTTTGAGTGACCGCATACAAATTTGGATGATAGCTTTTTAGTTCTCCGTTTTTAATAGAGAATAATGCTTTACCCGTTTTGTCAATAAGCATGGTGTTGTTTGATTTTACAACAATGGCTAAATCATTTTCAAAATCTGTTGCTTTGTCAAATTCAAAGGGAGTAATCGCTTTTAATTTTCTATCAATAAAGCCAAATTTATTATTTTTTTGAACTCTAATAATATCGCATTTCGCAAAAAACAAATCCGAGTAATTACCAAAGTTGATACTGTATCGTCCATTGGCATCAACGAGTGCCACTTCATTGTTTTTTATTAATTTAAAATATTTTCCATTTGTGTAATCGCTTGGATTAAGCGACATATTAAAGTTATAGTCAATAGAAGTTATAAAGCACTTTTCTTTTATATTATAAAAGCCATATAAATTATTTTCAACTACAATATAAATTTCATTAATACAGTGCGAAATGTAATCATATTCTGTTGGCAGTATCAGTTGCTCATTTACACTTAATATTCCAAATTTATTTTTATTCTTTACTATCACAATATTATTTGTGTCCACTGCAGAAATCCAATCCCATAAAGCGGGCGAACATTGATTGCTGATATTAATCAATCCAAATTTGTTTAATGAATCATTTTTCTCATATTTGGCATAACCTTTTTTAAATGTTCCTATAGATTTATATACAAACGGAATAATAGTTTCTCCTTTTGTATTGATTGCTCCTGCTGCCTGTTCTGTTTGACAAGTAAATAAATTGTCCGATATATCATTTAGGTCGTCATATCCTTTGGTTATAATTTGACCGGTGCGATTAACGAGATAGGATTTGCCTTCCTTTTTTATTATGGCTACTCCATTTTTATAACTTTCTATTTCATCGGTATATAGTTCCGAAATTTTATTTCCTTCTTTGTTAATGTAAAAATAGCTGTTGTTTTTTGACACTACTGCAAAGCCTTCACTAAATGACAAGGCATCATCAAATTGCGGACTGATCACCCAGTTTCCTAGTGTATCAATATAACCAAACTTATCGTCGGTATTTTTTAATGGGATTAAAATATTTTCGGATAGAGCGATCTCTTTTAATAAAACGTCATTAAATGGATATTCAGGATAATTCGTTAAAAAACTACTAAGTTCTTCTTTGCTGTATGATTTAACAGAAGTACTGTAAAGCAACTTCCAAGCGGCTTCGCGGGTTAGGCTCGTACTGTATTTTTTAATAAAATTATATAAGCTATCACTGGAGTGAAAAGGCTGAATTAAGTTAAATAGATTTTTCTCCGCGAAAGATATGTCTGGATTATTTGGAAACTGTTTGATGAATTTTTGATATTGATAAATTGTTTTATCAGGAGTTTCTTCATTGTATTGAAAATCGTAAAATATTTTTTTCGCTTTTTGATATAATGTGCTTTGTGGATGTTGAATCAAAAATTCATTAATTTGTTTACTTGATTGTGATCCTATGACCGAAGTTAATTTTAGTTCGTCGCGGTTTAAATAAGCTTGTTCTAACAAAGCACTATCAGAAAAGTAATACCTTGAAAGAAAATCATGATAACTTTCAATGGAGTTTAGTATGGCGTATTTCCCAAACCCTTTATTACCAATATTAATCGCTAGGGATTGAATAGTTTTTTTGTTGATATGAAATAAAGAGTAGGTAACAGTGTCCTTAAAACAATTTTTACTGATTGCAATGTATTTGGCAGCACTATCAGTATTAGTAAAAGGGTTATCGTTTCTATAATAAATAGTAGCTAAACCAAATGCTGCTTGCGACGGATATTTTGAAAGGCTTTTGTAAAATAGTTGCTTAGCTTTAAAGTAGTCGTAAATAGAAAGTGCCTCATAGGCGGCAGAAATTTTATTAGCTGAAGCCTTGAGTCCAAAACAAATTATAAAAAGAGTAATAATTTTCCTCATCAATTGACCGTAAAATTATAAATTGCACTCAAAAATAAACGAAAAGATGTTGACAACAGGTAAAATGATATTCGCAGCCATTTTTGTGGTTGTTTTTGTAGTTGCTATGCTATGGGCATACAGAAAGGATAGTTTTATCAATAAAATTCATTTTAAGGGGTCTTCCAAAATCCTTGTGATTACTATTTTGGTACTATTGTTGTTGTTTATATATGTTAAAATGCGCCATCGCTTATAAATTTTGGTGCTTTTTTGTTACTTTTACGTTATAAATGCAAATCAATTAAATTTTTAAGAATGAAAAACCTACTTTTTGTTTTTTTCTTTATTGTTTACTCACTTAATTTTAAAGCTGGTGTTTTAATCGTTGAAGGAAAGTTTCAAAATAAAAATATTTATATCCAAAATTCATTTGGGTCTAATGGCGTTGGTTTTTGTGCCACCGAAATTAAAGTAAATGGTAAAATCACAACAGATGAAGTTAATTCTTCGGCTTTTGAGATTGATTTAGCGGCCATGAATATTAAACCAGGTCAAAAAGTGGTGATTGAAATTAGTCACAAAAGTGATTGCACTCCTGTAGTTTTAAATCCCGAAGTTTTAAAGCCTCGTCCAACGTTTGAGGTGGTAAGTATGAATATTAATAGTACTGGCACTTTAAAATGGACAGCAAAAAACGAAAGTGGATCATTGCCTTATGTTATTGAACAGTTTAAATGGAATAAATGGGTGTATGTTGGAGAAGTACAAGGAATTGGTAGTGCAGAGAATCATGACTATTCTTTCCAAATTTCAACACACAGTGGTGAAAATAAATTTAGAGTAAAACAAGTAGGCTTAGGTGTTACCCCTAAAGTGTCATCACCGGTTATTATTAACTCTGGTTCAGATAAGCCAAGTTATATGATTACTAAAGACAATAAAGAAATTCAATATACCGTTGAAACAGCTTTTGAAGTGTATGATGCCTTTGGGTCAATTGTTAAAAAAGGTTTTGGGAAGTCGACAGACATTGCAAATTTATCAAAAGGAAAATATTACTTGTGTTATGACAACCAAGTATCTGAATTTGATAAGAAAAAATAAAACTTTATAAATCAGATTTTAAGAGGCTAAATTTTTATTTAGCCTTTTTTTGTGATATTTGCCTGCTCAAATTATACCACTATGCCAGATACTTTAAATCGTTATTTCATCGTTAATAAACCCTATAAAATGGTTTCGCAATTTGTGAGCCCAGATAAGGTGAATTTATTAGGTGATATTGATTTTGATTGGCCAGAAGGAACGCACGCCATTGGTCGTTTAGATAATAACTCTGAAGGCTTATTAATTTTAACCACCAACAAACGAGTTACTAAATTATTATTTGAAAGTGATACACCACACAAACGAACTTATTTAGTGCATGTAGAAAAAGTAGTAACACCTGAGCGCTTACTTCAATTACAAACAGGTATTACTATTAGAGTAAAGGGTGGAGGATATTATACCACATCGCCTTGTGAAGTGGAAATAGTTGAAAAACCTACAAATTTACCAAAGCGCGCGCATGAGTTTAGAGAAGACTTGCCAAGCTCTTGGTTAATGATTACTTTAACAGAAGGTAAATATCACCAAATACGAAAAATGGTATCTTCGGTTTACCATCATTGTAAACGATTAATTCGTGTTTCGATAGAAGATTTAGAATTAGGAGATTTACAACCAGGTTGTGTACGTGAAATTGAAGAAGAAGAGTTTTTTAGAAAATTGAAGATTGAGAATTGGAAAGAAGATCTAACCGCAAAGGACGCAGAGTAAAAGCAGAGAGTGCAGAGAAGTTTAGAGGATTACTTACTCTTCAAAAATTTCTTTAATGCGGCTATAATTTTGTTAGCGTCATCATCATCTAATTGCATTCCAAATTTTACAATCTTTGCTTGACAAGTAAATTCAATGCGTTCGCCGCCTTTTACCCAAAATGTTTGACTAAAAGTATCTGCAATACTTCCTTTTGTTAACGCAATTAATTCGATATCAGAAACTAAGTTAACATCAAACTCTTTAATTTTCCCTTTGCCATTAATGTCTTGCTGATAAAATATGGTTCCGTTTTTTACCCATAATTTTTCTTTACCAAAGCGTTTCCACATAAACACTCGGATGATTTTAAATTCAAAGTAAGCCCAAAATGCTAACCAAATAACAATAAATAATTTAGCACTTTCTTGTTGTAAGGTGAAGTAATTTGCAATAACAATCACGCCACTCACGCTCCATGCCAATAACCATAAAAACATCCAATTAACTTTCTTTTTATCGTCGGTTGGCAAAATCACTAAACTAAAAACTTGATCTTTAATTAAAATCGAGCTACGTTTTCCTATCACCTGAACATTTTCCATCATAAGAACGAATTACATTTTAACTAGATATTTACCTTCCATGACAGGGATTACAGGACATTGATTTGGACTGAGGCAATATTTAATATCACGTTCTAAATCTAATTTCGCTAAACGATTGCGGTGAGAAGAGTTTGATAAAAACTCATACAAATCTGTTTTTGCAATATTATATAAATGTTTTGATGCAATAGCTGAATCGCAGGTGATTTCAAATCCAGATTCAGTAGTTAATTTTTCTACCACAGCTCCCGCAAAAATAGTGTCTTCTAAATTAAATTTATTTTTCCATCCAGCGCACACTAAAATCACATCCTTTTTTTGCTGTGCTAAATATTCGCACAACACATCTAAATTTAAAAAACTACCCACTAAAATTTTTGATGCTTTTCTGCTAGCTTCAATAGCTTGAGTTCCGTTAGTGGTTGAAATAGCAATGGTTTTTCCTTTTACTTTGTTATTCATGTAGCCAAAAGGACTGTTGCCTAATTCAAAACCTTCAATCACTTCGCCATCTCTTTCGGCAGCAGCCATGTAGCCGTTCTTCTGATACTCTCTAGCTTCTTCTACTGATGCAACTGGAATCATTTTACTGACGCCATTGTAAAAGGCTGTGACAATAGCTGAGGTCGCTCTAAAAATATCTATCACCACCACAATTGATTCGTCTTTATGAAAAAGAGGATAGGCTTGAGGTGTATAACAAACTTCTATGTTCATGTAAATTAGTTTAAAAGATTAAAGTATTAAGATTAAAGATTGATAGTCTTGATACTTTAATCTTAATACTTTTTTGTACTTATTTTTTTAAGAAGGGTATTTTACAAACTTTGGCTTTAATGGCTTTATCTCTAATCACAATAAAAATTTCAGAATCAGCTTTTGCAAAATCTTTATTCACGTAACCCATACCAATAGCTTTATTTAAAGTTGGAGATTGAGTTCCTGATGTTACTTTACCAATAATGTTCCCATTAGCATCAGCAATTTGGTAATCGTGACGAGGAATACCTCTGTCAATCATTTCAAAGCCAACTAATTTTTTAGTAACACCATCTGTTTTTTGTTTTTCGATTGCTGCGCGGTTAGTAAAGTCTTTTGTGAATTTTGTAATCCATCCTAAGCCCGCTTCAATTGGAGAAGTTGTATCGTCAATATCATTTCCGTATAAACAGAAACCCATTTCTAAACGTAAAGTATCACGAGCGCCTAAGCCAATTGGTTTGATACCAAATTCCGCACCTGCTGTAAAAATTGCATCCCAAATTTTTTCGGCATCTTCATTTTTAAAATAAATTTCAAATCCACCGGCACCTGTATAGCCAGTGTTAGAAATTACTACATTTTCGATCCCATTAAATTTACCTTTAGCAAAAGAATAATAAGGAATGTCAGCTAATTTTACATCGGTTAATTTTTGTAAAGTTTCTAAACCTTTTGGTCCTTGAATTGCTAATAAAGATGTTTCTTCAGAAATGTTTTTCATATCAACACCTTTTGTGTTGTGTTTACTAATCCAATCCCAATCTTTATCAATGTTAGACGCATTAACTACTAACATGTATGTTTTTTCTTCAATACGATAAACAATTAAATCATCTACAATACCACCATCATTATTTGGTAAACAAGAGTATTGAGCTTTGCCATCAATTAAAACAGAAGCGTCGTTACTTGTTACTCTTTGAATTAAATCTAAAGCGTTTTCTCCTTTTAAAATAAATTCACCCATGTGGCTGACATCAAATACACCCACAGCATTTCTAACAGTTGCATGCTCATCGTTTAACCCGCTATAAGAAACAGGCATATTGTATCCTGCAAATGGAACCATTTTAGCTCCTAAAGAAATGTGTTTTTGTGTAAGTGCTGTGTTTTTCATAGTATATTTATTTCTGTTTTGAATGTATAATAATTGTAGCTTGTGATAACATTTTTTTAATACGAACTAAGCGGATAAAATCCTTATATCTTTTTACGTATACTGCATTTGGTATAATATCTTTAGAAAAAGATTTCATGGGGGCAAATCTACTATTTTATTAGTGATTTTAAAACCTCTAGATACTTAACTTTATTAGCATTTACCGAGTAGTTTTTAACCACGGTGTCTCTTCCAGTATTGCCCATTATGCGACGTAAATCAGGGTTTTCAATTAATCGACTCAGATAATTGACCCATTCTTGCTGGCTTTCAGCTAAAAAACCATTTTTACCATGTTCAATAATTTCGGAATTCACACCAACATGACTCATAATGGTGGCAACTCCACATGCCATATACGACAACCCTTTTAGCCCGCATTTACCTTTTACCCATTCGTCATTTGGTAATGGCATAATACCAATATCAAAACTGTTTAAATCATCCACTTCTGTAGTGGCACTCCAGTTTTTACTGATCACATTAATTTCGGGATGTGAATAAGAACCTTGGCCAATAACATGAATTTCTATCTGGTTAGGGTATTTGTTTTGAATTTCTTTTAATGCTGGAATAGCTATTTCAAAATGTTTAATGGTGCTAATGCTTCCGCTCCATCCAATCACTATCTTTTCTTTATTTCTTAATTCAGGTTTTGGTATATGAAAATCGCTATCAATAGTTGTTGGAATAATAAATGTATTTTGATTGAACTGTTTAGCATAATTTGCTAAAAATGAATTTCCTGTAATCACACGATGTGCATGTGCAATGTTGATTTTAGTTTTACTAGGGTTTTTTAGAAATTCAAATTTTTTATTTTCGGGCGAGGTATCCAACAGCCAAATGCTATCATCAAAATCAAAAATAACTTTATTTTTTTTATAAAATTGTTTTTCGAAATATGAGGAGCCTAATAATAACGCTTCACGCTGAATAAAAATAACATCAAAATTCTTTGCTCTTCTTAAATCATTTAAACGAATAAAAATAGATTTTAAAAGAATCAAAGCTTTTGCAAAATAGTTGCCAGGGTGATAAAATATTTTATCATCCTTTTCTGTAATAATCTCAGATAGCTCCCAATCAAATCCTTCTGATTTAAAATAATTTAAATACTGTTCAAAACGGTATCTCTGGCTAGGAGAACGATTTAAACGATGGTCGGCTATGATTAAGATTCTAGGCAATTTTTTCGAAAGATATGGATTTAAGATGACATTTAAAATCAGATTAAGTACTTGAGAAAATTAGTTATTTATGGAAATACTTTTTTGCTAAAGTGGCTTATTTTTTTATTTTTGATTTATAACTTTAAATTTATTTACTATGAAGAAACAATTACTTTTTATTTTTGCTAGTGTGTTTTTTGCCTCTTTAGTGAAAGCACAATGTACCGCTAACTTTACCTATACCATTTCTGCAAATACAGTTTCGGTTACGGCTGTTGTTACAGGCACAGGAACCGCTTTTTATGCTTGGCAATGGGGAGAAACTTTGTCTTTACCAGGTTCTGGCGCAAATGCGGCTTATACTTATTCAATGAGTGGGGCATATTCATTGTGTTTAACTTACGTCGAAATTGGATTCCCTCCATGCTCAACTCAAGTTTGCCAAAATATTGTAATAGGTTCGGTTGGCATCAACGAATTAAATAATGATAGTCACTATTTTAGTGTGAGTCCAAATCCTGCTCAATCTTTTGTAAATTTTGATTATACGATCACGTCATTATCTAAATACAGTATTAGTTTACTTGATGTTACTGGTAAATTAGTTGATGAGATAGAATCGGAGAAAATGTTGGAGATTGGTATTTACAAAAAACGATATAATACAGAGAAATTATCTTCTGGGATTTATTTTATACGTTTTAAATCCCAAAGCGGTATGGAGACTAAAAAACTAATTATTGATTAAATTATAGGTTTTAAAATAAAAAAAGGCGAAGAATACTCTTCGCCTTTTTTTATTTCCTTTTACCTTTCAATAATAAATACACCACAAAGGCTAATATTAGTAATGCTAAGTAAGTTGCCCATTCGGAATAATTCCTATAATTAGTATCAGCATTGAGGTAACTACGTAGAATTAAAAATAGCATTATTCGATAACTAATTTTTTAGTTATTTCTTTTTCTCCAGAAGTTAGTTTTATAAAATAAATGCCTTTACTTAATTGTAATTGCTTAGTGTTTATTTCTAATGTATTGATTCCGGTTGTAATGTCTAATATTTTTGATTCAATTAATTTACCTTGTGCATCAAACAATGTGTAGTTTATGTTTTCGTTTGAAGAACTTATTAAACTAATCGTTGCTTTATCGTTTGTTGGATTTGGATAAATAGATAATTCATTTAATGTGTTATTTTTTTCAATTCCAGTTGGCATTAAATAAATGACGCCATCACTTACAATACTATCGCTTACTAAACCAGCGTTGTTTGTAGCCTTAACCATAATGAAATATTTCTGGTTATTAGTTAATGATAATCCTGTTTTAGTTGCATTTAAATTCATGGCATTATTTGTCCATGAAACAATATTTTTTGAACCTGCCGTTGTGCCAATGGCGTAGTAATAATTAGCAACACCAGAGTTAGTGTCTTCTGCCATAGTATAATTTAAATCTAATTGAGTGCCAACATAAGTAGTGTCAATGTCATTTGCTGTGCCATCTTTAATGATGGAGGAGGCAAGTGGTTTAGTCCAATCAATATCAATGTATTGATTACTGATAGCAGAAAGATTATTGGCGATATCTTTTGTTATACTGCTGATGTTTCCGCCATAAATATTTGGCGAAATATTTTCGTTACGCAAGTCGTTAGTATTTGCTGCACCAACAAAAACAGGAGTTGTTGCTGCCCTTGAACGAAACACTTTAAAATCATCTATTTTAAACGTACTGTTTCCACTTCTGAATGATACTGAATTTCCATTTGCATGAGGCGCTGAGGGATCAACCCAAGAAGCTATGAACATATTGTTTTGCCAAATTTTTATTTCTCCAGTAATTCTATCGTATGAAATTTTGTAATCATAGGTTGTTCCAGGTGTAATGTTAATACTGGCTGAGTAAGTTGGTAAGCCAATAGTATTTGCAACTGATTTATAAAACTCAACAGAGCTTTGATCGGGTCTAAACCAAATCATATAACTATTTCCTCTTTGCGTTTGCGATGGATTATCGCAAGCAATATAAATTCCTGCTCTTCTATTTGGGCTTGCAGTGCCTGTTGGAGTTCCGCTTATAGTTCCTTTAAAATTATATAGATATCTGTTGGATAAACTTTGGTTAACTGTCGCATAAATATTAGTGTTGGCATTTGTTTCGTCGGTTTGTATTAAAGCACTAGTGTTAAGACTCCAAGTTCCCACGGAGCTTGTCCAATCGGGGTGAATAGCAGAGCCATTGAAATCATCATTAAAAAATCCTCTCGAGCCATTTGCTCTCCACTCAATACCGTTATAATAACTTGGCAGGTAAAAACTTTTTTCTATGCCTGTTCCTCCAACATTGTCAACGTCTGTATACGTTGCTGTAAAATTTTGAGTAATCCATCCATTTGGCGTTGTAACTTGTGTTGTTGGAATAGTATTGTCTTGTATGCAAGTCCAAACAGCTTTAAAGCCAGTGGATACAGTTCCTCCATCTGATTTAAAACGAATAGTTACTGATGGTGACGTAGACGTTAACGTAAATGTTGAATTTAATGTTCCTGTATAAACACCAAGTGTTGGTGACGCAGTTGAATTTCCATTATAAACAAACAAAGTGTCAAAGTTTGCTTCGGTAATTGCATATTTAAAATTAAGTTTAACCGAACTAGCGCCAGTTGGAGCAATGGTATAAACATAATTTTCGTTATCATAGTAATTTCTATTTGGACCACCCATATCAAAAATACTATCAGTACAAGCAACTGTGGCGCATGTCGAAAATTTATCTTTAATCAAATTCCATAAGTCGCTATAACCGTCATCATAGCCTAAGGCCCAGATACCAATACCGCCAATGCCACGTTGGTTTACTAAATCAAATTTACGGCTATAGCTATAGTTGTCGTCAATCCAACATTGGCGCCAAAGTCCACTATTTTGGTATGAATAATAGTTTTCAAAACTATTACTTTCAAAACGTTTATTAGCGGTTGAGTAGGTTGCAGCATTGTTTTTCACATAATTGTATAATCGTGAGGTTGTATAGTTTCCAGTGGTATTTGAAGGTGCCGTGCTAGCTACTGTTTCCCATTCTCTACCATACCAAGGTAAGCCTAACAGTAATTTACTTTTTGTTGCTCCTTTATTTAAATAATGAGTAATTGATTTTGCTAACGTATAATTGTAGCTTGTTTGAAAATTATACAAGGGAGCTTCGGGACCAGCAGTGGTTGAACCCGAATAGTAATAATCATAACCCATGATAATAAAATTATCTACTAATGGATTTAGTGCTGCTATATCAAACGTGTTGCTTCCCCATTCAACGGCGTACAATGCCATGGTTACTTTATAGTTTGAATTAGCGGCATGCACTTGATTACAAAGATTGGTCATGAAGGTTGTGAAAGGAACTTTATCGGCTGACCCCATGCCTTCAAAGTCAATATTAATACCGTTACTTCCAGGGCGAGAATTTAATAAGTTGATAGCGTTGGTTATGAAAGTTTGTTGAGCGGTTGAACTAGCCCAAAAAGTAGAGTGACTCCCGAACAGGGTAGCGCAAAAATGTACGTTTACACTGTTGCTAATAGCTGCTGTAACAGCCGCACTAGTTGCCCAAGCAAACGATGTATTTGTATTGTTTCCGGTAGTTGGGCTAACCGCGTAATCAAAGTAGCAAAAGTCGCTTAACATGCTCCAATCGTAATTTGTATAAACCGAACCAACCCAATATGGATGCCAGCCGTACACTTTTTTGTTTAGTGTACAAGGAAGAACGCCTGATTTAGATTGAATTGGATTAGCTTGATAAACTGTTCCGTTTTCAATAGTATTTAAACTATCCCATTGGGTATCTTTTGAAAACGAATAATTTTTATAATGATTGCTTTGCTCTTGAATAGTAGATTGCTGTTGAGCTAAAACATGTAAAGAAATTAACGATAGAAGAAGTAGTAATTTTTTCATATGCAGAGTTTATTGTTTTTTTAATTGCCATATGGTTTATTCATCAAGTTTTTATGTTTATTTAAATGCATGATGAATAAGGCATATTTACAATTTAGACTAGTAAATATAATAAAAAAGCCGCCCGTTACTACAGGCAGCTTTGTTAAAAAGGTACTAAATTGCTTTAGAAAAGCTATTATTTATGAGTTTTCTCGCTAGATACAGTTAATTTTTTACGACCTTTAGCTCTACGAGAAGCTAAAACTCTACGGCCATTTGCAGAAGCCATACGCTCACGAAATCCGTGTTTGTTTCTTCTTTT
>Ga0066439_1000482_pt1 | contig 12538 bp, 8 predicted proteins | sample LakWasMet57_HOW8_2_FD_59527 | JGI IMG/M metagenome (GOLD analysis project Ga0066439, IMG submission 59527) | Freshwater sediment methanotrophic microbial communities from Lake Washington under simulated oxygen tension - Sediment Metagenome 57_HOW8 | ecosystem: Environmental > Aquatic > Freshwater...
CTCAAACGCACTTACAATTTACAGAGATAAAAGCCCCGTTTGATGGCATCATGGATCATTTTCAAGTAAGGCTTGGAAGTTTAATTAATGAAGGTGATTTGCTCACTACGTTATCTGATAACAGCGAAATGTGGGTTTATTTTAATGTTCCAGAAGCTGAATACTTAAACTACAAAACAAATGTAACTGAAGAGAACTTACTTAAAGTAAATCTTTTGATGGCAAATAATCAACTGTTCGGATACCCTGGTGTTGTTAAAGCAATTGAAGCTGACTTTAATAATGAAACAGGTAACATTGCATTTAGAGCAACATTCCCAAACCCAAAAGGATTGTTAAGACATGGAGAAACCGGAAATGTTGAAATGACAGTGCCTCTCAAAAATGCAATAATTATTCCTCAAAAATCTACGTATGAAGTTTTAGAAAAAAAATACGTTTTTGTTATAGATAAGGATAATGTGGTTCATTCTAGAGAAATAACTATAGCATCCGAAATGCCCGATCTATATGTCATCAAAAGTGGCTTAACAGAAAATGAAAGAATACTTCTTGAAGGCATTCGTAAGGTTAAAGATAATGAAAAGATAGCTTACCAATATGAAGATCCTAAAACAGTTCTTCCTAAACTAAAAGTATATGTTGAGTAATATAAAAATTAAAACAAAAAAAAAATGTTCAATAAATTCATTCAAAGGCCGGTACTTGCCATTGTAATATCACTCGTGATATTATTTATAGGTACACTTGCAATAAAAACACTACCCACTTCACAATTTCCAGAGGTTGCACCTCCGGTAGTTATGGTTAGTGCATCTTATCCTGGAGCCAGTGCAAAATCATTGGCCGAATCAGTTATCATTCCTTTAGAACAATCTATTAATGGTGCCTGGGGTATGCGATACATGACCTCTGATGCAACTAGTGCCGGTGAAGCAAATATTCAAGTTGTTTTTAATCCAGGCACAGACATCAATCAAGCATTAGTACAAGTATCTAACCGTGTTCAACAAGTAACTAACAGGTTGCCCATATTAGTGCAACGCGAAGGTGTAGTAATTACTCCTGTAATTCCAAGTATGCTCATGTATGTAAATCTTTACAGTAAAGATAAAAATGCAAACATGAAATTCTTGTTCAACTACGCTGGTGTAAACATGGTACCCGAACTACAGCGCATTAATGGTATTGGCCAAGTTAGAATATTAGGAAGTCGCCAATACGCTATGCGTGTTTGGTTAAACCCCGATCGTATGAGAGCTTATAATATTTCACCGGATGAAGTAATGGAAGCATTAAGCGATCAAAGTATAATTGGTAAGCCAGGCCGCATTGGTAGAGGCGATAGTAAACAAGCAGAAGCGCTCGAATATGTGCTTGCTTATACAGATCGTTTTAATGACCCAAAACAATATGAGAATGTTATTATCAAATCTAATCCTAATGGTGAAATGCTTCGCTTAAAAGATGTGGCAACCGTTTCTTTAGGAAGTGAATATTATGATATTTATTCAAGTATGAACGGACACCCTTCTGCTGCTTTGGTATTAAAACAGACTTATGGAAGTAATGCCAGCGAAGTAATTGAAAAAGTAAAGGATAAACTAGATGAGTTAAAGAAAACATTTCCTCCAGGAATGGACTATGAAGTAAGTTATGATGTTTCTAATTTTCTAGATGCCTCTATCGAAAATGTAATTCATACATTAAGAGATGCTTTTATTTTGGTGGCCTTGGTTGTATTTATTTTTCTTGGAGACTGGAGATCAACATTGATACCTACTCTAGCGGTTCCAATATCTCTAATAGGCGCTTTTTTCTTTATGCAAATTTTCGGATTAACTATCAATATGGTTACCTTATTTGCTCTGGTTTTAGCAATTGGAATTGTTGTCGATGATGCAATCGTCGTCGTCGAGGCCGTACACGCCAAGATGGAAGAGGAACACCTGTCTCCATATAACGCTGTAAGAAAAGTTATTGGTGAAATAAGCGGCGCTGTTATTGCCATCACCCTACTTATGGTTGCTGTGTTTGTGCCTGTATCTTTTATGTCTGGTCCTGTAGGTACATTTTACAGACAATTTTCAATTACCATGGCGTCTTCTATTGTACTTTCAGGTGTAGTTGCACTAACTGTAACACCAGTTCTTTGCGCTATGATTCTAAAAAACAATCATGGAAAACCAAGAAAAAAAACTTGGATGAATAGATTTCTAGATAGTTTTAACCGAGGCTTTGAAAAACTTACCGGAAAATATGTTTGGTTATTGAAATTGATTGCTCATCGCAAAATAGTTACAGTTGCTTTATTTGCAGCGTTTTCCGTTGGCATATTTTTAATTAGTAATAATCTTCCTTCAGGTTTTATTCCGAGCGAAGATCAAGGAATGCTTTATGCGATTATTCAAACACCCCCTGGTTCAACTCTCGAGCGAACAAATGATTTGTCTAATAAGTTAGTTGAAATTATTCAAAAAACAGAAGGCATTAAATCTGTTTCATCAATTGCTGGTTACGAAGTATTAACGGAAGGTAGAGGTTCAAATGCTGGCACATGTTTGATTAACCTAAAACCTTGGTCTGATAGAAAGCATACTGTAGCCGAAATTATTCTTGAACTTGAAGAAAAAGCAAAAGAGATTCCTGGTGCCACAATCGAGTTCTTCGATCCACCAGCTGTGCCAGGCTTTGGAGCAGCAGGTGGTTTTGCTTTACAGTTGTTGGATAAAACAAATAGTGGTGACTACAAACAACTTGAAAAGGTAACCGCCGACTTTATGAATGAAATGAGAAAACGTAAAGAGATAACAGGTTTATTTACTTTTTTCAGCGCTAATTACCCTCAATATGAAATTGAAATTGATAACCAGGCAGCCATGCAAAAAGGGGTTTCAATTGGTAATGCGATGAACACATTATCTATTTTTGTTGGTAGTACTTACGAACTTGGATTTATAAAATATCAACGCTTTTTTAAAGTGTTTGTTCAAGCTGCACCAGAATTCAGAAGACTTCCTTCGGATGTGATGAATTTGTATGTAAAAAATAATCGCGATGAGATGGTTCCTTTTTCTGCATTTATGAAAATAAAAAAGAAACAAGGTGCCAATGAAATAAATCGATACAACATGTACAATACTGCCGCTATAAGAGGCGGGCCTGCTAAAGGTTATAGTAGTGGCGAGGCAATTAAAGCTGTGCAAGAGGTTGCTGCAAAAAGCTTACCACATGGCTATGATATTGATTGGGCTGCTCTTTCATACGATGAGACAAGGAGAGGAAACGAAGCGATTTATATCTTCATCATAGTATTAATATTTGTTTATTTTGTATTGGCAGCACAGTACGAAAGTTTTATCATACCGCTGTCAGTTGTATTCTCTTTACCTGCCGGGGTTTTTGGATCCTTTTTATTAATAAAAGGCTTAGGTTTAGCTAACGACATTTATGCACAAGTTGGATTGGTAATGCTGGTTGGCTTATTAGGTAAAAACGCGGTGTTAATTGTAGAGTTTGCAGTACAAAAACAAAGACAGGGCGCAACTGTTATTGATGCAGCCATCGAAGGGGCTAAAGTTCGTTTCAGGCCAATCTTAATGACATCTTTCGCGTTTATTGCAGGCCTAATTCCTTTAGTATTTGCACACGGAGCTGGCGCAATTGGCAACAAAACTATTGGTTCTTCTGCTCTTGGAGGTATGTTATTCGGAACTATTTTTGGAGTAATAATTGTACCAGGGCTCTACTATATTTTTGGCACTTTGGCGCATGGCCGCAAGCTAATTAAAAACGAAGAGGATAGTTCTTTAACAGAAGACCTTGTTCATCAAATAGACAATTTTCCAACAACCGAAGAAAGTGAAAAAAATGCGTAAAACTAAAATATATAAAATTTTAGGGATAACCTTGGTTACCCTATTATACGCTGCTTGCAGCGTACCCAACTTTGGGCGAAAAACAGAGAACAAAATAGTTCCTGCAAGTTATAATACTTCAAAAGATACAATCAATGTAGCAAAAACAAAATGGAAAGATTATTTCAAAGATCCACAACTAAATCTGCTTATTGATTCTGCTTTGATAAAAAATCAGGAACTAAACATTTTATTGCAGGAAATTAATATCGCTAAAAACGAAGTAAGAGCGCGTAAAGGAGCATTTTTACCTTTTATGAGCGCCGGCATTGGTGCTGCAACCGAAAAGGTTGGCAGATACACCAGTCAAGGTGCTAGCGATGCTAATAACGTAATCTTACCAGGCAAACCTTTTCCAGACCCTTTGCAAAATTACCTTCTAGGTGTTAATGTTTCTTGGGAAATAGATATATGGAAAAAACTACGCAATTCTAAACGATCTGCAGTTTACAAATATCTATCAACAGTTGAAGGCAAAAATTTCATGGTTACAAATTTAATTTCTGAGATTGCAACCTCTTATTATGAATTAATTGCATTAGATAATCAGTTAGAAATTTTAAAAACCAATATAGGAATTCAACAAAATGCATTGGAGATTGTAAAACTAGAAAAAATAGCAGCTAAGGTTACAGAGTTAGCAGTACGTAAATTTGAAGCAGAGGTTCTTAAAAATCAAAGTCGAAAGTTTTACATTATGCAGCAAATAACCGAAACAGAAAACCGAATTAATTATTTGATTGGCCGGTTTCCTCAACCTGTTTTAAGAAATTCTAACGGTTTTACCGAACTGGAAATTGATACTATTCATTCAGGTATTCCATCCCAATTACTAGAAAACCGAACTGATATCAAACAAGCAGAACACATGCTAACTGCGGCTAAATTAGACGTAAGAGCAGCTAAGGCTGAATTCTATCCTTCGTTAATAATTACAGCTGGGGCTGGCTACAATGCATTTAATCCGCAATATTTATTACAAACGCCACAATCGCTAATTTATAACATTGCTGGAGGCATTGTGGCACCATTAATAAACAGAAATGCAATAAAGGCAAATTATTATTCTGCAAATTCTAAGCAAATACAAGCCGTTTACAATTACGAACGCACTATTTTAAGAGCATATATTGAAGTGGCTAATCAACTTTCAAACATTAGTAATCTTAAGAAAAGTTACGACCTAAAAGAAAAACAGGTGAAAGCGCTTACAGAGTCTATTGAGATTTCTACAGGCTTATTTAAATCAGCAAGAGCCGATTATATGGAAGTTTTGTTAACACAACGTGATGCCTTAGAATCAAAATTTGAATTAATTGAAACCAAAATGCAACAAATGAATGCCAGAATTAATGTTTACAGGGTATTAGGCGGTGGATGGAATTGATTTCTACATTAATTTATTAAAAAATTAAACCCTCTTTAGCAAAAGCTATTGAGGGTTTTTTAATATAAAATTTCAAAATTCATTTCTTAAAAAATAGTTTTACTCATTATATCCATGAAACAATTTATGTTTATAATTGTAGTTAATTCCCCACTTTTTTTACTTTTGTTAAATAGTAGTATAAGCTTATAAATTTTATCAATTAAAAAAGTATAAAAAATTATATAAATGAGTCAAGAGATAAGAAACCTGGAACCTAAACAATTGTGGAACAAATTTGCCGACCTTAACGCTGTGCCCCGCCCCTCTAAAAAAGAAGAACGTGTTATAGAGTTTATGGTTAATTTTGGAAAGCGTTTAGGCTTAGAAACATTTATAGATGATGTTAAAAATGTAATCATTAGAAAACCTGCTACAGCAGGAATGGAAAACAGAAAAGCCATTGTGTTGCAATCGCACCTGGATATGGTTCATCAAAAAAACACTACCACCGTTTTTGATTTTGATAAACAAGGTATTGACATGTATGTTGATGGCGATTGGGTGCGTGCTAAAGGCACAACCCTTGGAGCCGATAATGGCATTGGTGTTGCAACCATTATGGCAATACTGGAAAGCAAAGACATTGCGCATCCAGCCATTGATGCTTTATTTACTATTGATGAAGAAACCGGTATGACAGGCGCTTTAGGATTAAAAGGCGGCATACTCAAAGGTGATATTCTTTTAAATTTAGATACCGAAGAAGATACTGAAATTGCAATTGGTTGTGCCGGTGGTGTAGATGTAACTGCAACAAGAAAATACAATCAGGTAAATACACCAAATAATGTTATTGCCTATAACATAACTGTAAAAGGCTTAAACGGCGGACACTCCGGGATGGATATCCATAAAGGCTTAGGTAATGCCAACAAAATTATGAACCGTTTATTATATAGCGGTTTTGAAAAATTTACTTTGCAGGTTGCTGAAATAAACGGCGGAAGTTTACGTAATGCAATACCGCGCGAGAGCAGTGCTAAAGTTGTGGTTGCAGAAAGTTTTAACGATGCGTTCATAAAAGAATTTAACGCTATAAGCGCTAACATTAAAACTGAGTTTAAAACAATGGAGCCTAACTTAATTATTGAACTTTCTAAAATTGAAGTACCAATAAAAGTAATGGATAGCAACGATCAAAAAACAATTATTAAAGCTATTTACTCTGCTCAAAATGGGGTTTACCGTATGAGTGCCGATATTAAAAACTTAGTTGAAACTTCAAATAATGTTGCACGAGTATTAATTAAAGACGGTGAATTATTAATTGCATGTTTAACACGCTCATCTGTTGAAACTTCAAAATTTGATTTAGCAAATGCATTACAAGCTACTTTTGAATTAGCGGGTTGCGAAGTAACGCTTAGTGGTTCTTACCCGGGCTGGACGCCCAATGTAGCTTCGCCAATTTTAGATGTATTAGTTCATGTTTACGAAAAACAACATCATGGAGAAAAACCAAGTGTAATTGCTTGTCATGCCGGCTTAGAATGTGGAATTTTAGGTACCAATTATCCAAAAATGGATATGGTTTCTTTTGGGCCAACAATTAAAGGCGCACACTCTCCGGATGAAAGAGCCAGCATCTCATCAGTACAAAAATACTGGAAGTATGTTTTAGAAATTTTGGTGAATATTCCGGTTAAAAATTAAATGTTGAAATCGTTTAACTTTCAATTTTAATGTAAAACAAAAATCTACCTCGCCTCTACTCCTTTAATAAAATCACTTATTAAATAAGCAATTAATTTGCCTGTTTTATTATCGGCCTTAATGTGAGAAAGTACCGGTGCACCTTCTGCAATATGCAAATAAGCAGCATCTAAATTTTTGGCACAATTAAAAACATATTGTCTTGCTTGTACAGGCGAAATTCCGGAGCTTGTTTTTGCACTTGTTGGCACGTTGGTTATCGCATCCAAATCTAACTCAACTCCGCACACATGATCTTTTACAAAACCAATGCATTGTTTTAAGGCTTTTGTAAAATCCAATTCTTCTCGCACAAAAACAGATTCGTAGGTATTAAAAAATAATTGCGATGGATTGTTTTTAAACTGCTCTAAAGCTATTTTACTATTATATTGTTCATGCATAGCAACAACAGCATATCTATCTACAAAGCCATTTTTAAAAGCATAACTAAATCCATTTCCACTATGCCTACCTTCTAGTTGACGAAAATCTAAATGTGGGTCGCAATTTATAACGTTAATTTTTTTATTTAAAGCATGAAAGGTGCCGCTAATATTTCCGAAAGAATTATTATGACCGCCTCCAATAACAATGGGAATTTTTTTTAATCCCACTATAAACTTAATTACTTCAGTAACACGCTCATCAATAACAGAAACCAACGATCGCAAATGAACAATATCGTTACGGTCTTTAATATCAAAGGCTGCTGCTTTTTCCATTAAATCATCCACAAATACTTCTCCTAAAACAAAAATATTTTTTGCATTAAAAAAATGATTGCTTTGCTGAATTAAAAAACTTTCTAATGCCGGTTTATAAGCTGTGTTTGCCCCTGCCCTGCCATAATTAGCGCGCACGCCAATATCTTCGGGAATACCAACAATTACAAATTTGGCATGACTCTCTTCCAGTTCAGTTCTCCAATTGTGTTTTGTGGCTTCCACCACTTCGCCAACTTTTAATTCGCCAGTACGTTTACGTGTTATTTTAGAAACGTAATCCTTAGTATAAACTTTAACTATTTCCATTTACACATGAAAATTAACAAAAATTAAAATGTGTTACCAAAAAGGCAACACATTTTTGAACACATACAATTGTTGAAAGGTGCATCCGCAATCCTATCAATTATTCCTATTAAACAGGCTTCGACTCCGCTCAGTGCAATGGTGTAAAAAACTGCCAAGCGAAGGGTTAAAATGTAAAAGTTCGTCATTGCGAGGAGGTACAACGAAGCAATCTCAAACATAAATAGATTGCCTCGCTATAACTTGCAATGACAACGGAGTGTCACTTCGAGCAGAGTCGAGAACAATATGGCAATCGGTTCTAAATAAAAATTATTGTAAAAAAAAGTTAATCAAAAAGACAACGAAACATTATTTTGAATCTAAAACATTTAATTTAGAAAAATAATTCCAAACAGAATCGCTAGTTACCGGAAATGCTCTAATATCAAGAGGTTCGTCTTTTATGGGATGTGTAAAACAAATTTGGTAACTATGTAAATGAATAAAGCCACCTTCGTTACTGCGGGCAAAACCATATTTCAAATCTCCTTTTATTGGGCAACCGATAGCCGATAGCTGACAACGAATTTGATGATGACGACCAGTGTGCAAATCTATTTTTAGTAAATGATAATTATCTGATGAAGCAATTAATTCATAGTCTAACTCTGCTCTTAATGCATTTGCAACAGGTTTAATATGTGCTTTAGACATATTTGTTTTTTCGTTCTTTAAAACGTAATGAATTAATTTATCAGAAATTTTTGGTGGTTTATTTTTTACAACAGCCAAATAGGTTTTCTTAATTGTTTTTTCTCTAAATAATTCGTTAAAACGCGACAAAGCTTTACTGGTTTTAGCAAAAATAATTAAACCGCTTACAGGCCTATCTAATCTATGAATAACACCGCAAAAAACATTGCCGGGTTTATTATCTCTTATTTTAATAAAGTGTTTTATTTTTTCGCTTAGCGGTAAATCGCCGGTTTTATCACCTTGCACAATTTCTGAAGGCAATTTATTTACAATCATTATATGGTTATCTTCATATACAATCTGTTCGGGCCAAATAGAAGTGCTATTTATTTTAGTATTCACAAATTTTATCTTATTCCTGTTTTTGTATTTCGTCTTGTGGGTTTAAAGATAGAGTTTAATTTATACTCTATACCTTTTGACGGTGATAATGCGGGAGATTGAGCCAAATACCCAAAATTATTAATTAAAAAATACGCCTCGGTGCCGGTAACAAAATAATTATCTTTTGCAGTTTTTGTAAATGATTTATCGTAATTATACCAAATTGTCCAATTATGCTTGGGATTTAATTTTAAATAATTCGTATAGTTTTTTAAACTATCATCCAAACAAATACTCACAAACACAACCTTATCGCCAAACTTTTTCTTAAGCGCTTCTATCTTCGGCATTTCGCGTAAACTCTCGGTATTTTGTGTTGAGAAAAAATTCAAATACACCCATCGTCCTTTAAACGAATTTAAAGAGCCCACTGTTCCATCCTTAGCTCTTGCAGAAAAATTTGGAGCAATAGAGCCGGCCTGCATTTTATTAAAATAGGTCAGCATTGAATTCGCGATTTTTTTATGCGGCTTAATTTTTGTTTTTTGCTGAAACTGCGAAACCATGCTCTCAATAGCCTCTGGAGCAAAATCTGCACTAAAATAAAAATCCCATAGATTTTTAAGAATTACTAATTCACGTAACGAATCGGACTTTAGAAATTTATCATTCTTTAAAAAATCCGACAGCAAGGTATAATCAGCTTTTACATTTATAATGTTGTAAAGTGTTTGTCCTTTTTGCATAGAAGCATAAGTATTTAAATACCCTTTAAAACAGGCGTTAAAAAACTGCATATACTCGTAATGATTGTATTGAATGGGTTTGTTGGCGATGTAGCCATTAATTAAATAATTTTCGCCTCGAGATACGCTGGCGTTAATGGAAGCAATTGAATACTCTACATAATTTAAGAAATAAGGATTCTTGATATTTTGATAACGCTTATCACATATCTTTTTTAGCGTATCTGCGCGCCTGAACATCATAGGCCTAGAAAGAAATTTTCCATCCTTAACATCAAACAAATTATTATATTGTTTTTGGTAATCAAATGTGAGTATGTTTAATTCAGTTGTATCCGACCCAATAAGACCAATATTTACAGGTAGCTCGGCATCGTTATTATAATCAAGGCCTTTTTCTAATTCAGGAATGGTAACGCCATAAACAAAATCTGGCTGAACATATAGTTGAGCAATAACGTTATCAATCTTCAAAAAAACGGGTTGCGTAAATTCTGTTTGAAAATGTAATTCAAAATAACCATCGCTTTGAATGGTATCCTGATCTTCTTTTTGTTTTATATTGGTAATGTAATCCGATAGAATATTTAATTGAATGACCTTTCCGGCATACATTTTATGAGCCTTTCCCTTAATAACAACATTTTGAGAATACCCCTTAGTTAGGAGTAATATAAAGGCTAAATATTTAAAAATGATTCTGATTTGAATATAAGGGAGTATAAAGAAAAAGTTACAGATTAATTTTCGATGCGATCGATAACAAACATATCCTTATAATTATCGGCCATTTCCTGTGCTTTCCTACCACCACCAACAACACTATAGGTATTAAAATCTATCACCAAAGGATTTGCGAATATTTCGTTAATGCTTACGTTATAAAAAACTTTAGAAGTATTATTTTTTTTAGCCACAATTGGGTTGGTTAAATTAAAATTACATTTCCTTAAAAAATTATCTGCGCCAGAAAACCCGCCAATGTGCATAGCGTATGTATCACCGTTGGGTGTTGTAGTGTTTTTATAATAACCCTCTAACTTAAAAAAGATATATCCTGTACTCCAATCCCAAAACATTAAACTATCGGGTGAAAGGTCGCCTGTTTGAGAGCCGCTCACATTTCTTAAACTATCAACGCCAATTAAAAATTCAATTTGGTTATAATTTCCCTCCGGTAAATTTTTAACAGTAAAAGAGGTTACGCCTTCAACATGTTTAATTATATGGTAACTATTATCTTCGGCAAACAAAGAACCATCTTCGCGCTTAAACTTAATATTAGAAATGTAATAATTAAATTTTGAAACCGTAAAACTGTCGCCATTAGCATTTGCATACCATTTGGTATTTTTAATAAATGGCAAATTATTTACTTTAGCCGCAAAACTAAAAACTGCACTCGGTTGAATATCCTTTGAAGGTGTTGCTATTTCTATTTTTTCATCCTTTTTACAAGAAAAAACAAAAGCAGCTAATAATCCTAAAAAAACAAATGATCTTACTTTACACATAAATCAAATTTACAAAAAATTAATGTCTTATGGAACAGGGTCGTAACCATGTCCACCCCATGGATGGCAGCGTAAAATACGTTTTAATCCCAACCAACTCCCCTTTAAAGCCCCGTATTTATTAATAGCCTCAACAGAATATTGACTGCAAGAGGGTGTGTATCGGCATGAATTAGGCAATAGCGGCCTAATACAATATTGATAAAATTTAACAAATGCTATGGCTATTGCTTTAAACACAGTTTTTATTTAATGGTTAATTTTAATAACGATGAATTATTCATAAAACCTTCTAATCTATCGCCAATAGCAACAGCGGCAACACCTTCAGGAGTTCCTGTATAAATTAAATCGCCCACCTTTAAACTAATAAATTGCGATACATAAGCAATAACTTTATCAAAAGAAAAAATAAGATCTTTTGAGTTTCCAATTTGCCTAGAAACACCATTTACTTTTAATTCAAAATTAATATTTCCTAAATCAAGTGTTTCTTTTTTTACAAAAGCACCAATTGGAGCACTGTTATCAAAGGCTTTAGCTTTTTCCCAAGGCAAACCTTTTTCTTTACATTTTGCTTGAATATCGCGAGCAGTAAAATCAATTCCTAAGCCAATTTCATCGTAATATTTATGAGCAAATTGCTCCTCAATATGCTTTCCGGCTTTACAAATTTTTAAAACCAGTTCAATTTCATGATGAAGGTCTTTGGTAAAATCAGGCATGTAAAAATCTTCTTCCTTTAGCAAGGCTGTATCTGGTTTCATAAAAAAAACAGGTTCAGTAGGCAAATCAGCCTTCATTTCTTTTGCGTGCTCGGCATAATTGCGGCCAATACAAATTATTTTCATATGTAGATTTTTCGAAGTAAAATGTAAAGATAAAGCAAATTTTTCATCTTTATTTGGTACATTTATACTCTAAATTTATGGAACAAAAATTCGATATTATAATTGTTGGTGGAGGCATAGTTGGTCTTGCTACGGCCTATAAACTTTGCACTTACCACCCAAATAAAACTATTTTAGTTTTAGAAAAAGAAAAAGAAGTTGCTCAACACCAAACTTCCCACAACAGCGGGGTAATACACAGTGGCATTTATTACAAACCAGGCTCATATAAAGCAAAAAATTGTGTTGATGGC
>Ga0066439_1000490_pt1 | contig 12249 bp, 8 predicted proteins | sample LakWasMet57_HOW8_2_FD_59527 | JGI IMG/M metagenome (GOLD analysis project Ga0066439, IMG submission 59527) | Freshwater sediment methanotrophic microbial communities from Lake Washington under simulated oxygen tension - Sediment Metagenome 57_HOW8 | ecosystem: Environmental > Aquatic > Freshwater...
CAATAAGCGAGATAGTAAAAAACTAAACCTGTTTTTCTAATAATTTTTTAATAGAAAAAGTTTTTAATTAAGTTCCTGCAATTGGTTTATCGTCCAAAGACCGCGTATCTAAAGCGTCACGTAACCCATTTCCAACTAACATAAATGCAAGTACTAAAACCATAATTGCAATTCCCGGAATAAAGGCTAAATAGGCTTTGTCCATAAGAATATAGCCATGGTGTGAGCTCACCATTTCTCCCCACGAAGGTACAGGAGGTTGCGCACCAATTCCTAAAAAGCTTAAGCCTGCTTCGGTTAATATTGCAGAGGCAAAATTACTTGCTGCCATAACAACTACAGGCCCCATTACGTTAGGCAAAATATGTCGTAAAATAATTCGCATGTTTTTAAATCCTAAAGCACGGCCCGCTTCAACAAATTCTTTTTCGCGAATACTTAATATCTGACCGCGCACAATACGCGCAACATCTACCCACATGGTTAAACCAACGGCAATAAATACCTGTAAAATTCCTTTTCCTAAAACTAAAGTAATAGCAATAACTAATAGTAGTGTAGGAATACTCCATACCACATTAATTAACCACATAATTGCCGAATCGGTTTTGCCTCTGTAATAACCGGCAATAGCACCAAGTAAAATGCCAATAAAAATAGAAATGATAACCGAAACCAAACCAACACTTAAGCTAATACGAGTTCCAATTAATAATCTGCTTAATAAGTCTCGTCCTAAAAGATCTGTACCTAAATAAAATGATTTTTTTATTATATTTTCTTCTTTAATTGTTGCTTGTAATTCGGAAATAGATTTTGTAATCTGTGTACTATTTCCAATTTCGTGAAACGATAATTCGTTTTTTAAGGAATCGTATTTTACTGGGTATTTAGTGTCAATCGCATAAACTACATCAGCAATATTAAAAGTAGAAAGTGTGGCGCCTTTATTATCAACATTTCCGGTGTACTCTTCAACTACAATATTTTTTCCTTCAAATTTATAGTTGTGAATTGTAAAGTATGAAAAGGCATCAGGTTTGCCAAATAACATGCTTGAAAATAATCCGGTTGATGTTTTTTCTTCGTTTTTAAGGGTAGCTAGCATTTCTACACTAAAACCCGGTGCTTTAATGTGTAACTCAGGTTTTTGATCATTTGCGTAAGGTGTTTTGTCTGGAGTAATTAAGTAGCCTAAAATAGAAATTATACAGGCACCAAAAATAACCCAAAGTCCTAATAGCGACAATTTGTTGCGTTTAAATCTTCGCCAGGTTTGAACACTTAACGAATCAGACTCAAAATCTATAGGTTTCTTCTTAAAAAACACAAATTATAATTTCCATTTAGGTTTTATAAAAACAGAGGTTGCCGCTACAACGCATGCATACATCGGATACACACAAGCCACCGGTAAGCCATACAGGCCTAATCCTTTGTTTTTAACAAAACGTGATGCTAAAAATAGCAACAAAAAGTCAATTATCAACTTAAAAAGCACGAAAAATAAGATAAATCCGCCATTTTTAGGGATTAAAAAGCTATAAAACAAACAAAATAACCACAAGAGGTTTACCAAAAAACTTAAAATAGCAAGAACCAAATTAAGTTTGTTTTTATTGGTTTTAAATTTTGAGGCCCATCTTACTTTTTGTTGAAGCAAATTTTTAAACGAAAAAGCAGGGTAGGTATAAACTATAGCTTGTTCTGATTTTAAGAAATTAATTTTTGCATTCGGAATTTTTTTAACGTCTTCTAAAAACAAAACATCATCACCCGATTCGATTTTTAGATGGGATGAGTAACCATTTACTTTTTCAAAAATAGATCTTGTAAAAATTAAATTGGCGCCATTGCATAAAAATGGGTTTTTAAAAAACGAACTTCCACAGTTTATGAGTGTTAATACATTTGTTTCAATGGCTTGCAGAGCCCATAATACACCAACATTGTTTGCTATTACAATTGGTGCAATAATTAAATCAGAATTTGTTGCATTGTAGTAATCAGATATGTTTTGTAGCCATAAAGTAGAAGTAGTAAACGTATCGGCATCGCGCATAACCAATAATTCATTAGTTGTTTGGGAAATGGCGTAAGTGATGCTTAATTTTTTTCCTTTACGAATAGGATTGCTGATTATTTTATAATTTATTTTTGAATTTTTTAAAACCGACTCAGCCTGAAACACGGTACTGTCGGTACTTGCATCGTTTATTAAAATAAGTTGAACGTTTTTTAAATCGTAATCTTGTTTAAGTATTGATGCTAAACAACGGCCAATTGTTTTTTCTTCGTTGCGTGCGCATATTATAATTGTTAATGGTGTACTAGTTTCATCTGTTGCAATAAAATAATTTGTTTTAATAAATCCCATTACAAACCATGCCATCATAAAAGCGTAGATAAGTAAAATGCAAAAAAATATATAAGAGGCTAAAATCATTTTTGTTTGCCAAAAATTTTAAAATCAAAATTTTGTTTTAATAAAATAGTGTAACCATAAATGCTCGGTACAATAATATTGATAAGCCAAATTAGGGCCGATGATAAAGCCAATGCCGAATTTGAAATGCCTGAATCCTGAAACACGATTAACGCTATTGCCGCGCGTATTGGCGCTTCGAGAATGCTTATCATGGGTATAGTTGTAGTTATTAAAAAATAAATGGCTATTCCTAAAAATATTGAGAAATTTAAATTTTGTTGATGAAATAAATAGATTAATAAAATAAATTGCATTGAAAAAACAAGGTAACGTATAAAGGATAAACCAAACAATTGAAATAAATTTTTAGCGGTGAACTTATATTTAAAATCTGAGATGGGTGTTTGTTTGCTGATCTTTTTTGTGATGAGATTTAATATAAAATCTATTTTAATGAGACTAAAAATAAATACACCAAAAACCAAAACAGCTATAGAACTGGTTGTGTAAGCCAGCCAAACGTTATCGCCTTCAAATTGTTTTAATTGAAATAGTAAAGCGCTTAAGCCAACCAAATAAGTGATGCATAATTGAAACATACCATTAATAAAATGCAAGGCAGTAATTTTTGGTCTGTTTTCTAATTTAAAAAAAACTATTTTGGCTAAAAATTCTGTAGCTCTGCCCGGCGCTAAATTGCCTAAACAAATTCCACTGTAAACAGAATGATTGGCAGTTTTAAAACTTATTTTTTCTATTGGGGAAGTAATCAGTTGCCATTTAAAAGATTCTATTCCCCAATTAATTGGTATCAAAAAAAAGCATAAACCAAAACAGAGTAGTCCTTTTGTGGAAAAGGTTAAAGCAGATAAAATTTCTAATTTTTCGGGAGTAAGATCGCTTTTTAAACGCGAATATATAAGCAAGAAACTCGCAAAGCCAATTAGCAATTTAATAATAGTGGAAATTATTTTTTTACGCTCTCTCAAATTACGCTAAATTTACATTTTATACTCAAGTAACAATCATCTGAATACAAAAAATGGCGGTTAACGACAGAATTATATTAGGAATTGACCCTGGAACCATTGTTATGGGTTACGGCTTAATTCATATAAAAAACAATGTGGTTAAACCTATTGGTATTGGCGTTATTAAGCTCGATAAATTGGATGATCATGGTTTGCGTTTAAAAATGATCTTTGAGCGCATGATTGCTATTATTGATGAGTACAAGCCGGATGAGTTAGCCATTGAAGCGCCGTTTTTTGGAAAGAACGTACAATCGATGCTAAAATTGGGTAGGGCACAGGGCGTGGCCATTGCAGCGGCATTAAGTAAAAATATTCCGTTTACCGAATACTCTCCGCGCAAAATAAAAATGAGTATTACCGGTAGCGGTAATTCAAGTAAAGAACAAGTTGCTGCCATGTTAGTACAAATTTTAGGCATTGAAAAAGAACAAAAATTTTTAGATGCTACCGATGCTTTGGGCGCAGCCCTTTGCCATTATTATCAAAACAAAAATACAGGTACAAAAACTAAATCTTATACCGGCTGGAAAGCTTTTTTAACGGATAATCCGAAGAGGAAAATATAGCTTACCAAGGAAGGCTTTAGCCTTTGAAATCACAAAAGTAAGTTGTTAAAACTAGAGATACGTAAGGTGTTAAAATCAAGCGATTACGCAGTTAACCGGTTTTTTTGATTAAATTTGATTAACTAATAAATCTCCAATGCGTATAGTTCCTCTGAATGAAGAAAGTCCTTTTTTTCGTGTGCTGAGTATACGGGTATTAATAGTAGCATTTATTGTTATTTCCTTTCACGTTAGTGCTAATAATAAATCAGACTCTTTAATTCGCTTAATTAATAGTACTAAAATTAATTCCAATAAAGTTGACTTGCTAAATTCATTAGCGGCCGCAACGGTCGACGAAAATCATGAATTAGCAATTACCTATTCTGAGCAAGCGCTAAAATTGGCAAAAAAAATTAATTATAAGGAAGGTACTTATCAAGCAAATTATTTTCTAGGAAAAATTCATGTTAATTATACATTAAATTTTAGTAGGGCAATCACCTATTTTACAAATGCCCTTAGTTTGTGTGATGAAACAGATCAAAAACAAAAATTTCAAATTTTTTACCAATTAGCTTTTATTAATAAGCGTCAGGGAAATATTAATAAGGCAATATATTATTACAAAGCGTGTTTTAAAATTGCGGAAGCTCAAAATCAATATAACGAAATGTCTAATCTAAGCTCCTATTTGTCTGAAATCTATGAGGAGACAGGCGATAGAAATAGAGCGATTTTTTATTTAAAAAAAGTTATTGATATTGAAAATAAAACAGAATTTAAGAATACATCACCAGCAGCGCTTGTTTCTATTGCACATTATTATGAATTGCTCAACCAACTGAGTTTGGCAGAGACGTATCTAATGAAAGCACTTAATAAATTTAAAGTAGATAAAAATTACAGATGGGAGTCATATACAATGGGCCTACTTTCAAAATTATATTTGCAAAAGAAAAATTACACACAAGCGATAAGCTTTGCTAACACAGGCTTAAGCCTTGCATCAAAACATAAACTAAGTAAAGAAATTTCAGATAATCATAATTTTCTTGTAGCAATTTACGATTCAATAAAAGATTACAAAAACGCCTTCATCCATATTAAAGCACTCAAAAGTATTGATGATTCTATTTTTAATATTGAAAAAACAAAAGAAATTGCAAACATTCAATCGCGTTACGAAACCAGTGTAAAACAAAAAAATATTATTAAAACAACTTTAGAAAAAGAACTAAGCGATTCAAAATTAAAGAAATTGCAAATGTTGCTTTTTGCGGCAATTATTGTGGTTGTATTATTGTTTTTTTTAATAGTAATGCTAAGCAGGAATTATAAAATTAAACATGCAGTAAATTTAGAATTAGAGAATCGTGATGAGCTTAGAAAATTAAAATTGGATGAAATTATTAAAAAACTAAATAGCGAAACCGTTGAACACCTTCAAACAAAAGCAAAATTGGAAATAATGAATGCCGAATTAAATAATTTCATGTATAGTTCTTCCCATGATCTTAAAGGTCCTTTGGCGGCTATTAAAGGGCTTGCAAATCTAGCTGTAACGGAAGTAAATGAAAAAGATAGGTTAGAGTATATTGGCATGATTTCAAATAGCGTTTCAAAGTTAAATGCATTAATTGATGACATGGTTCAAACAACCAAAGTAACACATGGAAATATTAGTTTGACTATGATTAATTTTGTAGATTTTTTGGAGGGTATAGTTGAAGATATTAAAAACATTGAAGCTTTTAAGGATGTAAAGTTTATATTACAAGTTGAGAAAGATTTAGAATTTTATACTGATAGAATTCTCATGCGAACAATTATATATAATCTTGTAGAAAATGCCGCAAAATATAAAAATAATTCCAACAAGGATTCGTTTGTAAAGGTTAGTGCACAAAAAGAAAAAAATGAATTAAAAATTTTGGTAACGGATAACGGGCTCGGAATAAGTGAAAAAAATCAGGAAAAAGTTTTTGAAATGTTTTCTAGAGTAAATCAAACTATACCTGGCACCGGGTTGGGCTTATACCTTGTAAAAAAATCTGTAATAAAATTAGGAGGAACTCTTAAACTAACAAGTATTGAAGGAGAAGGAAGTTCTTTTGAAATTCTATTACCAGAAAAGCCAATTATTAAAGATGAATAAATTGCATCCAAAACCCAACGTAACTTCTTTTTCTTGAGAATTATACTAGTAGCAATAAAAAAGCCACAGATTTTGAAATCTGTGGCTAAAAATTATTTTATTGAAATGGAATTAAAACTCAAAGGTTATTTGCCCATCGCCTTCTAAAAAATCTTTATTATTTTCTTTACTTAATTTTTCCATGGCTCTGCGATGTAATTCAACCGGCGATAATCCGGTTTTTTCATCATCAGAGTTTTTTAAAAATTTACGAGCCGCTTTTATTTCCTCGGGTTCTTTTAAATTAATTTCTTTTACTTTATAAGAACTTAGTTTTTTACCTTTTGCTTTAATATTTACTAGCGGACTAAATTCAACCATCTTAATGGTTTCATCCGGTAATTCAACCCCTTTTTCTTTAGCAAATTTTACTTCAACCACAGGATTAATTTGCGCTGTAATTAATTCAACTCGCGATTGCTCGTTTTCTGTAACCAGTAAGGTTTTTGTGGTTGTGTTTTCTGGCGCAAAACGTTTTGTGAAATAGGATTTGCTTTGCCCGTCAAAATAAATACACGTAAGTGTTTGGTTAGGAAAATATTTTTCTATCAAAATAGTATCTTCATCAAAATGATTTAAGATATCGTAGGTATACAGTTTATAATATCCTTTAGTGGTAACGGTTAAAATTTTATCATCTCCACTAAACTTACCTAAGTAAGTTCCTTTTTCATTTTTATTTAAACGAAGTACAGTTTCATCAAACCAATAATCTTCGCCTTCTAAAGTAGATGCGCCTTTTTCTTTAAGCACTACTTTTTTAATAGAATATTTAGTTACTATATTACCTACAGAAGTTCTTGCTTTTACCGGAATTTCGGCAAAATCAATATCTAACTCTAATTTACGAACGCCACTTAATGGTTTTAATATTACAATTACTTTTTCTGCTTCACCGTTTGGATTTATTGTAAACCAATGCACCGTAGAGTTGGCGGTACCTTTAGTAAGATCGTATTCTTTTTCGCGAGTAATACCAGTAACGTTAAAGCGCTTAATAAAGGTAATGCCTTTTGGTCCGTCGGTATAAATCATATTATACGTAGTGCGCTCATCGTTCTTTTTAAACACGGCTACATAAATAATATCTTTTCCAATAAATGTTTTGTCGGCTACTTTGCATACTTTCATTTTACCATCTTTGGTAAATGCAATAATGTCGTCAATGTTTGAGCAATCGGTTACAAATTCATCTTTTCTAAGGCTTGTTCCAATAAAACCTTCCGCGCGATTTACATACAACTTTTCGTTTGCCATTATAACTTCTGTTGCCACAATGGTTTCTAATTGTTTGGTTTCTGTTTTACGCTCGCGCCCTGTGCCGTATTTCTTTTTTAAATTTTTAAAATATTCTACTGCGTAATCTGTAAGGTTTGCCAAATGATTTTTTACAATAGCAATTTTTTCATCCAACTCTTTCATTTGCGCCTCAGCTTTAATGCTGTCAAAGCGTGTAATGCGTATCATTGGTATTTGAGTTAAACGATGAAGATCATCATCGTTTACTTCGCGAATTAATTTCTTTTTAAATGGTTTAAAGCACTCGTATAAATATTCAAATAAAGTTTCTTTGTTAGAATATTTTTTAAAGTCGATATACATTTCTTCTTTAATAAATATTTTTTCAAGAGATGCAAAGTGCCATTTTTCTTCTAATTCGTGTTGTTCGATTTCTAATTCACGTTTTAAAAGTTCTAATGTTTGAAAAGTAGAGATTTTTAAAATTTCGCTAACGCCAATAAATCTGGGCTTTTCATTTTCAATGATACAAGCGTTTGGCGAGATACTCATTTCACAATTGGTGAAAGCGTATAAAGCATCAATAGTTTTATCTGGAGAAATGCCAGGCTGTAAGTGAATTAAAATTTCAACATTTTCTGCCGTATTATCTTCAACTTTTTTAACCTTAATTTTTCCTTTCTCATTTGCAGCTAAAATAGAATCAATTAATGAGCCGGTAGTTGTTCCAAATGGTATTTCGGAAATAATTAATGTTTTAGGATTTAATTCTTTTACACGCGCACGAATTTTTACTTTTCCGCCACGTAAACCATCTTTGTAATCACTAAAATCTGCTATGCCACCGGTAACAAAATCGGGGTAGATGTATGCTTTTTTCCCTCTTAAAACTTGAATGGATGCATCAATTAATTCATTAAAATTGTGCGGTAAAATTTTTGTTGCTAACCCTACTGCAATACCTTCTACTCCTTGCGCTAATACTAACGGGAATTTAACCGGTAAAGTAATGGGTTCTTTATTTCTACCATCATAACTTAAGCCCCAATTAGTAGTTTTAGGGTTAAATATAACTTCTTGTCCGAATTTTGAAAGGCGAGCTTCAATGTAACGAGGGGCAGCAGCACTATCACCGGTTAAAATATTACCCCAGTTTCCTTGGCAATCAATTAAAAGATCTTTTTGTCCAATAGCAACCAATGCATCACCAATACTGGCATCGCCATGTGGATGATACTTCATGGTGTTACCTATTAGGTTGGCCACTTTATTATAGCGCCCATCTTCTAATTCCCACATACTGTGCAGGATTCTACGTTGTACGGGCTTAAGTCCGTCTTCCATGGCTGGCACCGCTCGCTCAAGAATAACGTAACTGGCATAATCAATAAACCAATTCTTAAACATCCCACTCACATGGGTTATTTTATCTACCTCGTGGTGGTTCTCACTATCTAATCCTTCAAAAATATCGCTCATCTAAAAATAAAATAAGTGCAAATATACATTAGGAAATCACAAAAAACTTAGAAAATAGTGGCTTTGGTGGTAAAAATCTGAACTAAATATCCACAAATGGAGGCTAATAAACCATTATTTTCCTTTTTAAAAAGAAAAGGGCTTCAGATAGCTTGGTGTTAAGTTTTGGGTTAGAGTAAGCGTTCATGCCTGCTTTTTCGAGGTTATTAGCGTATCCATACACCTCACCTACTTGCGCTTTATAAATCACTTCTTTGGTTACATTATTTTTCAGCTGCAGCGAAATTACCAATGCTGCTAATTTAATTTTGTAATTAGCTTCTAAAATATCGCTGCTAATATCTTCTTGTGTTTCTGCTATTGACTCAATAATATAATCTGCCTCGTCCGGCTTACTTACAATTTGTACTTCTTGGCCATTAAATTTCTGACTAATAATTGCTTCTATTAAATTTAATCCGGTTGGTTTGCCAAAGTTTTTTTCTGTTCCTGAAACAAAAATATTAATGTTGTTTACTCTGGCTTGTACTTTTAATGAAGGTGTTTGAATAAATTGTTTTAAAACAGTTATTCCCGCTCTTCCTAAAGAATCTGAACCCATTAAGCTAGATATATCCGGACTTAAAGCAAACGCGGCTGTTTGGTTAATAGGTTCAACATAATTAATTTTTAACTGTAATTCACCTTTTTCGTTAGTGCTTGTTTTTTCGTTTACTTTAATTTTTTCTTCATCGCTTGTAACTAGTAAGGGGAAGTTTTGCAAAGGGGTTTTAGTTTTTAACTCTAATGAATAAATTAAAGGTGCGTAAGTTTGTTGGTACGGTTTTAAAATTGGCAACTCTTTTTGTTGCACTAAACTTATCGATTGTAATTGTTGTTGTATTACCGACGTTAAATCAAATACTGTTTTAATGCCATTAGTTAACCCTGCATCAAATGTAATTTCTTCACTTAAATAAGGTGTTAATACACCAAAGGCCTGTATGCGTTTTTTTAAGGATGCTGAAAAGTCTTTGTTTTTTTCGTCTGCAAAACTCAAGTTAATTAGGTTAGAAGCTTTAGAAATAATTTGTTGCTTTTTTTGCGCCTTTTGATTGGCGTAATCTTGTTTATCTAATTCATAATAAATCCAATATTGTTTTTCATTTTCGTATGAATCAACTAATTGATATCCTTCAATATTATCTGTATTTGTAAGGTTGATTAATGAATTAAAATTTTCATTAAAATTATTATTGTTTTGTACTGTATATAAAACCGAGTTGCTTGAAATGTTTACTTTTATTTCTGAACTTAAATCGTAAAGCGCATTTTTTTTCGCCTCCATTTGGTAGTTACTGCTTTTTCCTTTTTCGGCAACACCAACACCAACATATTTAAATCCATTGTTTGGTCGGCTGCTTACCCAATTTGGCACGTGCACTTCTTCTGCCGGCGTTGTCGCAACTTCTTTTTTGCTTTTGCAGGATACAAGCGCAAATAATAAAATAAATATGTAACTAATTTTTTTCAAGTTATTTGATATTGTTAGTTACAGAGTTAGTAAAAAAGTTAATGGTTTTATTATCAGTTTCTGATTTTAAATCGCTAAAGGCTTTTAAGGTATTTTTTGCAGAAAACATTGCACGCCAGTTACGAGGGTTGTATTGTGCGGCTGGAGCTGTTTGTTGCGGATTGTATGGGTAAAGGTTGTTTATATTACCATTAAAGCCTTTGGTAAATTCATTATACTCCATGGCATCCTGGCTATTCATATTTTGAGTTTGTGTAGAAACAATTTGATTTGAAAACGCATTAATGATTTTGTATTTATAGTCGTACGAATAAGTACGCGAAGCTTTTACTAAATTGTAAGCAACGGGTTGGTATTCTATAATAACTAAAGTGTCGTTTTTTCTTGTTTTAACTTCGTTGTAGCTAATAAAAGAACTTTTTAATGGACCGTTATTTATTTCTTTTTTGTTTGAAACATCATATGTGTAAAAAAAATCTGCTCCTGTAGCCTTTCTAATTGCTTGTATTAAATCTACGTTAGAAGCACTACCCAACAAGTCGCTAGAGGTCGAAGTTTCTTCGAAGGGGGTGTTGTTTATGAGTTTAATACTTGACAATTTTTGTAAAGCAACTTGAGTAAAATTATTAAATAAGTAATCCTCAATTTCTTTTTCAGCATTATCTGTAGAGTTTTTTGGCTGTATTAAAATAAAACTTTTTAACTGTTGCGCATTTGAAAGATCATAAAGCTCTTTGTAATCTTTATAATTTTCAGTTTTTGTTTTTATTCTTGCTAACGAAACTAAAGCGCCGGCATAATTTTTATTTTCAATACTGGCAACTGCTGATTGATATAATGGTTCGCAAATAGAAGTAATTTCTAATTGCTGAGTTGTTTTAAAATTTGGATTATACTTTTTGATGTTTGTAATATAAGTTAAAGCATCGTTGTATTTTTTTTGATTAACCATGCTGTAAGCAAGGTTATAATTTTTTGAGCAATAGGTTTCAATGGCTTTTTGATAATCTTCTTCGTATGATTTTGGATAATCCATTATTACGTTTAAGGCAGCTGTTTTTGAAGTGAAATTTTTTAATTTCTCAAAGCTTTCTAATGAAGATTCTACTTGTTGTGTGTTGTAATTTCTAAAAAAATCGGATGATAAATTTGAGGCATATTTTTGACCAACGTTTTTTAATTTCACACGTGCCTCTACGCTTGTTGGTTTTCGTTGTAAAGATTCTAAATAGTATTCGGCAGCTTCGTTAACAAGGCCTTGTTTTTCAAGACGCTCTGCTGCTTTAAAATACTTTTTAGAGCCATTACAGCCATAAAGGAATAGTATTAAAATGAATATAGAATAAATGTTTTTCAAAAAATGTTTGGGTAAAAAAAGAGCATCTTTTACAGATGCTCTTTTTAGGTTAAATTATTTTCCTTCGTCAGCTAATTTTTTCATTTCAGCATCAAAAATATTTTGGAATTTTTGCTTATCGTAGTCTAATTTTAATTTAGCATCATTAGAAATTTTAGCATCCACTTTATCAAAAATGGTTTTTTTACCTGCCTCAATTGCAATCCAGTAGCTAAATGAACCGTCAGTTTCTTTGAAGATTTTTTCGCCGATTTCTCTAACGTTAGAGATTTCTAAGTTTACCACCTCGCGAGCTAATTCTTCAAATTTATTCTCGAATTCTTGTTTGTTTCCAACAGTACGTTGGTTAGTGTATTGGTCAGTTACCCTTTTAATTGTACTGTTAATGTTAGCTGCCATTTCCGATTTAGCATTTTGAAAAGCTATTTTTTTAGCTGTTGCCAAATCAGGTGATTTA
>Ga0066439_1000493_pt1 | contig 12072 bp, 11 predicted proteins | sample LakWasMet57_HOW8_2_FD_59527 | JGI IMG/M metagenome (GOLD analysis project Ga0066439, IMG submission 59527) | Freshwater sediment methanotrophic microbial communities from Lake Washington under simulated oxygen tension - Sediment Metagenome 57_HOW8 | ecosystem: Environmental > Aquatic >...
AATTAGAAAGTTGGAATGATATAGAAAAAACATATCTTTCAATTTTAAAATTGGATCCAAAAAATTCAACAGCCAATTATAATTTGGGGTCAATTTATTATTATCGAAAAGATTATTATAGCGCAAAAAAACATTTTGATGTATCATTAAATTTATATCCTTTTAATTATAATAATATGTTAATGAGCGCATGGACAAATTATTTCCTTGGAAATAAAAATGAGGCGGTTACTTTATTTAATAAAACCTTATTATATAGCCCAAATGATAAATCGGCATTAGAAGGACTAAGTTTAATTAAATAAAAAAATATTTGTGAATTTACAAAGAACTATCAAACTGTTTATCTTTCTTTTTGTGTTTAGCTTTTATAAAGGTGTATCACAAGATGAACTTAATTCGGCAATTGTTGAGCAAAAAAGCTATCAACTTTATCTAGACAAAAATTGGTCAGAACTTATTAAATATGGCAACATGGCTATAAGTAAGGGCTACGATTATTTTTATATGCAAATGCGGGTAGGGATTGCGCTTTATGAGAAAAAAAATTATTCTCTCGCCGGAGGTCATTTCAAAAAAGCTTTAAAATATAATTCAGGTGATGATTTAGCACAAGAGTATTTGTATTACTGTTATTTATTTAATGGCATGTACTATGATGCCAGACTGCTTAGCAAAACTTTTAGCAACGAGTTGGCTCAAAAAATTGGAACGAATACTAAGAGCCCGATTGATTTTGTAGTTATAGAAGGTGGAACAAAGTTAAGTGATAGTAGTAGTTATTATGATGTAAATAAAAAAACTAGGACTAATTATTTTGATCCGGCAATATATTTTCAGGCCGGCTTAGGGCATAGTATAAAAAACAGAGTGTCACTTTTTCATGCTTTTACTTATTTTAAACAAAAAAGTTTTATTGGAACCACCAATCAAACGCAATATTATTTAAAAGCGGCAATTCCTTTTAAAAATAATTTCTTAATATCTCCATCTTTACATTATGTAGGAATTGGATTGTCTACAGAAACGGTTGTAGTAGTTACTCCGCCTCAACCACCGCCACCTCCTGGAATGCCATTAAAAACAAATACTGTTGTTACAACAGCAAGCTCTCAGTCAAATTATTTTGTAGGGTCGTTAGCAATTCAAAAAACAATTAAAAAATTCGTTTTTACATTAGGAACCACTGTTTCAAACATGTCTAATGTAAACCAATTTATTCATAGCGGTTTTGTTTCTTATTATGTTTTTGGAAATAGTAAACTAGTATTAGGGTGCGCAGATTATTTGCATACTATCAATTCATATTCAACTATAAATAATTCTGTTGCTCCGTTTATTTATATACAGCCTTTTAATCGCTTATCTTTAAAGGCAAGTTATCTTTTAAATACTGGAAATAATATTATAGAAGATAATGGTTATATGGTAAATAATTCGGCTGACTTAACAAATTCTCGTTGGTCATTATTGGCCAACATTGTTTTGAGTAAACACCTTTCTGTTTATGGTTTATATCAGTTCGAAAATAAAACAGAATCCGTTCAATCTTTTAAATACAAATACAATGTTATTGTGGGTGGAATCAAAATAACCCCTTAATTATTTAAGGAGTTAATATTAAATTTCTCCCTTGTCAAAATTTAAATTTTGATTTAATAAAGAGCCAAACAAGTCTTTAAAGCTTGTGCCATCAACTAATTTATTTTTGCTTAATAGTGAGTGTTCAGCTAAACCATGTAGTGCAAATTCCATTAAAACAAATTTGTCGGCTCCCTTTACATTGGGATGATATTTTGTAATAAGGTCTTCTAAACCATCTACAATAGTTAAGGCAGATGAATACACTTTGTCGTTTTCCTGATCTAACAGGTCTAAAATATTACTTTGCGAGAACCAATTTATAATTGTTGAATAATCTGATTGTTCTTTTTTGCGCTTTAATTTTGCTGGGTCTGGAAATAATTGAACAAAAGAATTTCTTATTGCTAAGCTAATTAAGTTTTGGGCAATAATGGCAGGACCTTCTTGTTCGCCTTCGTAAACCAATTCTATTTTACCATTTATTGCAGGCACAGCAGAATAGAGGTCGCTTATTCGAGCATAGGAGTAGGGTAAGTTGTTTTTTAAGAAACGTAATTCTGCAGCGCTAATTAAACTTTCGTAGGCACTAATTGTTAAACGCGCACTTACACCACTTTTAGCATCAACAAATTCGCTCGAGCGTGCTTCTATTGCAATTTGTTCTACCAAATTTTTTAGAATTTCAGGAACTTCAATTTCTTTTTGTTGTTTGTTTAATTTTGCTTGGTCTTGTGTAATTTGTTTTGAATGTTCTATTGATTTTGGATAGTGCGTTAATATTTGCGAGCCAATTCTATCTTTTAATGGCGTTACAATGCTTCCGCGATTGGTATAGTCTTCTGGGTTTGCGGTAAATACAAATTGCAGGTCTAATGGGATGCGTAAATTAAACCCTCTAATTTGTACATCACCTTCTTGTAAAATATTAAATAAGGCTACTTGTAATCGCGCTTGTAAATCTGGTAACTCGTTTATTACAAAAATAAAACGATTACTACGTGGTATTAATCCATAATGAATTACATTTTCATCGGCAAACGATAATTTTAAATTAGCTGCTTTAATTGGGTCTAAATCGCCAATTAAATCAGCTACACTTACATCGGGTGTTGCTAATTTTTCGGCAAAGCGTTCGCTTCTATGAATCCAATTTATGGGTGTATTATCTCCTTTTTCGTTAATTAAGTTTTTAGCATAATTAGAGATTGGTTTGTAAGGGTCGTCGTTTAAGGGACTGCCGGCAACAACCGGAATGTATTCATCTAATAAATTTACTAACTGACGTGCCATTTTTGTTTTTGCCTGGCCACGTAACCCTAAAAACAAAATATTATGGCGACTTAAAATTGCTCGTTCTAATTCAGGAATAACAGTTTCTTCGTAACCAAATATGCCATCAAAAATTGGCTGTTTGTTTTTAAGTTTTAAGATCAAATTTTCGCGAAGCTCGTCTTTAATACTTAAAAATTTGTAATCGGTTTTTTTTAATTCGCCTAATGTTTTTATAGTTGGTTGTGCCATAATTTTAATTTTTATACTATTTTAGTCTTGCTTCTTGTGTCCTTTATCTTGAATCAATTTATACTTTCTTCCGTTTCTTATTTGTGTAATCTCTAAAGATCATTTCGCCCAATCCCTTTAGTCCGGTAAAGTAAGCTTTGCCTTGATTAGCTTCGGTAAATTCATCAATAAAATTTTGCAAGTAACGGTCGTTAGCAACCATAAATGTGGTGATATCTATTTTACTGCGTTTGCAAGCAGCAGCAAGTGTTAAACATTTATTTACAATACGTCTATCCAATCCATTACTGTTCATGTAATATTCGCCATTTTCTTTTAAGCAAGAAGGCTTACCATCAGTAATCATAAAAATTTGTTTGTTACTTGCTTTCTTTTTTCGAAGAATAGACATTGCTAATTCTAACCCTGCAACTGTGTTTGTGTGATAAGGGCCAACCTGCAAGTAGGGTAAATCTTTTACCTGAATGGGCCAAGCATCATTCCCAAAAACTATAATATCTAAACTATCCTTTGAATAATTTCGTTTTATCATTTCGGCCATTGCCATGGCAACCATTTTTGCAGGGGTTATGCGATCTTCGCCATAAAGAATCATGCTGTGGCTAATATCTATCATTAATACGGTGGCTGTTTGTGTTTTAAACTCTTGTTCACCAACTAATAAATCGTTTTCGGTTAATATAAAATCTTCTAAACCATTATTTATTTGGGCTTGTTTAATAGAATCTATCATGGCAATGCTTTGGGGCGAATCTCCAAACTCATAGGCTCTTAAATCGCTACTGGTTTCTTCTCCATTTTTACCTGTAAATTTTGTTTTATGATTTCCGGAAGCGCCTTTTTTTAATTTACCAAAAATGTGTTCTAGAGCATTATTTCTAATGGCTTGTTCGGTTTTTGGTGTAATAGCCATGCCGCCTTGCCCATCGTTCTTATCGCGCAAATAACCTCGTTTTTTTAATTCTGCAATAAAATCATCTAACGTGTAATCTTTATTAGTGAGTTCATATTCTTTATCGAGTTGTTTAAGCCAATCGAGGGCCTCTTCTACATCTCCACTGGTATGAGTGATAAGCTGTTTAAATATCTTAAACAATTCATCAAACTTTGATTTTGTATCTGCAATAAAATTTTTAAATCTGTATCCTAACACGGCTAATAAACAATTTAAGTACTATAAAGTTGTAAATTTTTTATGTAAACTAATGTTAATTTAATGAAAAGTAAATGATATTGAATTAAATAATAGGCGTTTGGCTTTGGATTAGATTATTATTGAGGAGGAATGCTTTTCCTATTCTTTATATTATAAATGAAGCCAAAGAAAGATTGGGTTAAAAAATGTTTTGCTGAATTTGCAGAGGGTTAATTTTTTTTGGTTAATCTATTTTTAAAGCCGAAAAACAATTTAGGTTTTAATTTGTTTTTTAAAAGGTTACACCAATTTAAAAATGTATTCGTTTTTAAAAAATAATTAAATGCTATGGCAATTGAAATAAAACAGATAAGTTCACGACAAATTACAGTTGTAAATAAATGCCTTCTTACTTCCATTGTGTCTGCATTATAAACAAGTATGGCATTTATAATGGTTAATATTCCTAATGCGGGGGGGAGTAAATAAAATTTTTCTTTTGTTTTATAGAATATGTAAATGCAGATTAAGAGCGCAAAGAAAAATAAATAATTATTAAAAATTGGAAAAACACTTTCTGCTATTAAGAAAAATCCAGAACACGGACGATAATAACCTTTTACGTTATAAGCAAATATTCTATCAACCTGTTGTTGGGTTTGGTCTTGTAAAAAAAAGTAATTTGGATGGCTAAGTATGAATTTTTGGTAGGTAGATTTACCTTTTGATTTTATCCAAGTAAAGATGTTTTTGTACAAAGAATCTTCATAGGTATTCCATAAACTAGTTTTGCCTTCCTCTATTTCAATATTTACGCCTTTAAATGTTTTGCTTAGCAATTCTTTATCCGGCATTCCTTGTTTTGAGAACCAGTCAAGGTATTCGTTGTTTTGAGATACTCTTACCGCTAATGAATTATAAATTGGTATAACATTTCTTTGACCAATTTTCATGGTATAGTTTTGTATAAAAAAAACGCAAGTAAAAAAAATCAATAAAAATAAATTTATTATAATTTTTTTTCGTGCTGCTTTATAATGTACAATTAGATTTAAAATAAAAAAAAGGAGAAGGATGTAGGCCCAATTATCTCTTGTAAATGAAAATAAAACGCTAAGTAGTGCAAGTGAAATAACGCTTATGGTTGAATAAGATTGATAATAATACATAATGGCTGCAAACCATAAAAGCATAAATGAAATGGAGATTGATTCGGAAATGGCGTTGTTTGACCAGCCAACAATATTCCACCAGGTAAAGAAAAAAAGTAAGAGTAATGCATTTATCGTTTTAATAAAATAATTAGAAATAAATTTATTTAAAACTAAGATGAATGTTAAGGCAGATAAACAATGTAAAAATTTTTGAAACAAAATCATTTTATAGGTATCCGAATCAACTAGTTTATACATTAATGACATAGTAAATGGTCTTGGAGAAAACCATTTTTTTGGACTGGGTGAAAAAAATTTCCAGCTAAATAAATCGGCCTCGGATTGCAGTCGGTAATCATTTGTATCCCAAAAGTCTTTCCAAATTGGTTCAATTTGAGAAACTATGAGTATTTCTTTAATAAAATAAAGTGTAGCAATAACCAGTATGGCTCTGTAGAGCTGTGCTAGATTGGTTTTACTAAATAAATTATTATAGGTCATTGTTTCAAATATACCATTTTGCGGTAAATTAGTAAAACATTTTAATTGTTTGCAGCTAATTTAAGCGATTGATTTTGGAGAATACACATGTGTGTATCTGTAATTTTTAACACCCTTTTTTTGAACCGCTAATCTCTACATACTTTACAGGAAGCGGTTTTAGATTGAGAACCCTGATGTAAAACTTGTTTTTGTTTTGAATTGTTTCTATACACAGTTATGCCTTTGGCATTTTGTTTCCATGCTAGCATATAGGCATTACTAATGTTTTGAACAGTGGCGCTTTGTGGTAGATTAATTGTTTTAGAAACTGCGTTGTTTGTATATTGTTGAAATGCTATTTGGTGTTTTAAATGCCATTCAGCCTCAATTTCCAAAGCGGTTTTAAATAAATGTTTTATTTTTTTTGGCAGTTCGGTATTTTCAATTGTGCCATATTGCAAAACGTGGTTAATTAATTTTTTTGAATAAAAATGATTTTTTTTGAGATACTGAATAAATAATGAATTTATTTCTGAAAGCGTTTCGTTATTTAAAACATTTTCTCTTCTAGTGGCTAAGGCAAAAAGAGGTTCAATAGATGAACTCGTGTTTGCAATAATAGAAATAGTACCCGTTGGCGCTATGCTTGTGCGAGTGGCATTTCTAATGGGTGTGTGTGGGTAATAAATGCTGTTTTTCCAATTTATAAATACACCCCGCTCTTTAGCAAGGGCAGCAGATGCCTTGGCACTTTTGTTATTTATAAATTTCATTAGCTGTTTGGCTAAGGTAATGGCTTTATTTGAGGCATAAGGAATTTCTAGCATGATTAATAAATTAGCCCAACCCATTATACCTAAGCCAATTTTTCTATTTCCTTTAACTAAAGAATTAATTTCCGGCAAAAGATAATCATTCATTTCAATCACATTATCTAAAAAACGGATTGCAGTATTAATTGTTTTTTCGAGTTCTTCCCAATTTATTTTTTTATTTTTTTTATTAACGAATTTCGAAACATCTATTGAGCCTAAATTACAAGCTTCAAACGGTAGCAAAGGAACTTCGCCGCAGGGATTAGTGCAGGTAATTTTACCTATACTTGGTGTAGGATTGCTTTTGTTAATAGTATCAATAAATATAATACCCGGATCGCCTGTTTGCCAAGCGTTTTCGGTGATTAGGTTCCATAAATAACGCGCCTTAATTTTTTTTATAAATTTTCCGGTTGTTGGGTGTTTAAGTTTCCATTCTGTATTTTTTAAAACAGCTTGCATAAATTTGTTAGAAATGCCAACCGAAATATTAAAATTTTTTAATTCATCTTCTTTATTTTTTGCGGTAATAAATTCTTCAATATCGGGATGATCTATATTTAGGATGCCCATATTGGCGCCGCGCCGTTTACCGCCTTGTTTAATATATTCTGTAGCAATATCAAATATTTTTATAAAAGAAAGCGGTCCTGATGAGCTTCCGGAATTAGAAGATATAAAATCTCCGTTGGGGCGCAATGCCGAAAAATTAAAACCGGTACCGCCACCGCTTTGATGAATTATGGCTGTGTTTTTTAATGTTGTGAAAATACTTTCTATGCTATCGCCCACAGGTAAGACAAAACATGCACTCAACTGTCCTTCTAAAGTACCTGCATTCATTAGTGTTGGCGAATTAGGCATGAATTTTAAATCACGCATAATCTTTAGAAATTCACTTTGCCATTTTTTTTCATCTTTGGTTTTGCCAAATGTAAGTTCGGCTTTTGCTATGTGCGACGCCACTCGCTTAAATAATTGCAAAGGATTTTCGGTTACAAATCCATTAGCATTTTTAAGTAAATAGCGACTTTTTAAAACCGTAAATGCGTTTTCGGATATTTTCATGGGCATTTTATTTTATGAGTTTACATGAAAAATGCTTTAAACTTCATCCAACCTAAGTTACAATAGATAGTTTTATTTAAAAGAGAAATTAATCATTTTACCGACTGATTATTATCATGAATAATTTTGATTTCTAATAATTCTTGGTAATAATATATAACCGTTGGGTTTTGGTATTAAGCTGTTTTTTAAGGCGGTCATTAAGCTTTTGAATTAAAACTTGAGTTTTTTTTAAAAAATTACAGCAAGTTGATATTTAGAGTTGATGAGATGCTATTATCACACTAAAACAAACTCAACTGCGCCTCGTTGGCCTTGTAATTAAAGTCAGAAATATTGAATTCGAATTTTTTGGTAGACTTTATAAAACGTTCTTTTGATAGTTTAAATAATTGCATAATGGATTCGGCAATTTTTCCTTCGCCGCGCATGCGCACTCCTTTTCGGGTATCACTAACTTTACCACCATGGCATTCGCAAATTTGGTTCCAAACTTTATCGGCTCTATCTGGAAAATTTTTTACTAACCAATCTTTAAAAATAGGTTCAACTGCACCATTTAATCTTACAATGGTAATACCGGCATTTATTGCACCTGCATTACCGGCTTGCTCAAGAATATCTGGAATTTCATGATTATTTATACCCGGAATAATTGGGGCTACCATAACACCACAAGGAATATTGTTTTTGGCTAACGCCTCAACGGTTGCCATTCTACTTTTATAAGTAGCAGTTCTTGGCTCTAACAGCTGACGAACTTTTTCGTTGGTACCCGTAATGGAAATCATTACATGTACCAAGTTATGTTTCGCCAGTTCTGTTAGAATATCAAGATCTCTTGTTATTAAAGCGTTTTTTGTAATTATGGCAACAGGATGCTTATACTTTAAGCAAGTTTGTAAAATTTTTCTGGTTATTTCCAGTTCGCGCTCTATTGGCTGGTAGCAGTCGGTATTACCCGATAACATAATGGGTTCTGGTTTCCATTTTTTATTACTGAATGTTTTTTCGAGTAATTCAACCGTATTTTTTTTGACAATTATTTTACGTTCAAAATCTAAACCTGCGCTATAACCCCAATATTCATGTGTATTACGGGCGTAACAATAAATACATCCATGCTCGCATCCTTGATATGGATTAAGCGAATAGCCTAAGCCAATGTCAGTACTTTCTACTTTATTTATAATGCTTTTTGGATAAGTATAAATAATTTCTGTTTTTTCTTTCTGAAGAAATTCCTCGTCTAAACCCTCAACATGATCTTGGGTATAGTGATGCTTAATAAACTTGTTATTTGGGTTCACTTGCGCGCCACGGCCTTTAAAATAACTTGTAATTGCGGTTTCCATAGGTTTTTCTTAAAGTAAAGGTATTTCAAATTATAGCAGGGTAATGCTATGATTTGTAGTATTTTGAAATAAGACCTATTGTTTATGGATTTTGTATTTTTATGCATCTAAATATAAAATTAGACCATGAAAAATGTTAACCCCTTTTTTATTTTATTATTCTTTTTTTGTTTAGAATTAAGTGCCCAAACAACAAAAAATCAAACAAAAAAAGAATTGGTAACAAATGCAGAAATTTCAAAAATGATGCTTGTTAGCGGAAAGGTGATGCAAATATTTTCTTATTGCGGAGGAGCAGAAATGCCTCCTGAAATGCTATTAGAATATTCTAAACCTAAACCATATAGTGGTAAAGTTTTTTATATCAGAAAAGGAAAAGTTAATTCAACAAAAGAACCTATTGTTTTAAGTTTTACGGTTAATGCCATGGGTAAATTTTCGTTTAAATTACCACCCGGCAATTACTCAATAATTCAAGAGCCACAAGTAAAAGCACTTAATTTAAAGTTGTACAATAAGGATGGTGTTACCATTGTTGATAAGGATTGTTTAAAAAAATGGTGGGCTGCGCCATATTATATTTTAAAGGTAAAAGATGGAGATATCAGTAATTTAAATTTTGAATTTCAACATCCCTGTTTTGTTTCTGGTGATAATCCTTGCTTACATTACGATGGGCCGTTGCCGCCATAATAATTACTCAATAATAATGTCGTGTCTGTACAAAAGGCCGGGTAGGTCGTGCAATAAAAATTTTGCTTTTTTTATATTATTTAGTTCAGGGTCTATTAGAAAGTTTTTACTCGTGGTAAAATCGATTGTAGCAAGATTTGTATTTGCAAAAAGAGCTTCATGCAAATCACAATTCGTAAAACTTGATTTTGAAAGATCGGCTTGTGTAAAATTTGCACTATGAATTTTACAGTTTTTAAATGAGCTTTTATTTAGTTTCTTATTATCAAATGATGCGTAATCTAAAATACAATTTTCGAAATGCAGTTCAAGAGCAAAATCAATGGCTCCCGAAAAATTTACACCTAATAATTTACAATCAAAAAATGAAACATTTTGTAATCTACTATTAGCAGTGTTTAAATTACTAAGGTTACAATTTCTAAAATTACAGTCAATAAAATTTAAATCAGATAAGCTTGAAAATATACAATTTATAAATTCACAATTATTAAAATCTTGTTGTTGGTTGTTTTGTAACGAGAAATTGATATCTCTTAATTGCTCTTTATTTCGAAGTTGTTTGCCCATATTGTTAGATAAAGGTATTATTAAATCAGCTTTTTTTAAAATAAAAAAGGGGAATCAAATTGACTCCCCTTGATGTGTTTATAAAAATAGTTTTTATTGCACTTTAACCCACTTCATGCGAATTTTAGAACCGTTTAATTTATTTTTAGGTGTAAGTAATAATGTTTTTCCTTTAAATTCAAAGTTTCTTGTTAAGATAGCACCAACGCTTTCTGGGTTTGTTGATGAAAGAACTTTATTATCTATTTCATTTCCATCAATTTTATATTCAGCAAAATAAATTAAATTGTTTCCATGGTAATGTGCCAATACTTTTTTACTAAGACTATCTGCTTTTTTTGTTAAATCAAAATCATTATAATCTGCAGGAGTAATTTGCACGGCCATGTGTCCTTGGCCATCAAACAAAATGTACCCAACATAACCCATTCTACTTGGCTCTGTAGACCATTTACCTGCAAGGCTATCGTATGTTTCGTACTTATCTAGTATCCATAAACCTCTAAATTGTTCGTTTGAATTTATTGGATTTTTTTGACTTTTACTGCTAAAAGAAAGTGCTAAAAATAATAATGCGCAAAGTATGCTTTTTGTTTTCATAAGTTCTTAATTATTTAAAGGTAAAAATAATTTCCGACCAAACAAATCTTATTAATAGTCTAATAAATAAATTAACTCAATGGTCTTTATTCATCTGTATTTTAGAGCAAAGTAGGTAAATGGAAATGATAAAAATCATGCAAATGCAAGAAAATAAATGGCTGTTATTTTACTTTTTTAAAGGTTGTTTTTTACTAATTCTTCTTTGTAAATTTTAACCCCTTTTCTTATTATAAATCTAGAAAATGCAATTAATAGTAAGGGGCCAAATAATGTACCCATTGAATAGCCTATGGTTTGGGTATTAAACTCTTTGGCCGACAGTAAAGCAAAGCATTTAAGTAATACCATTAAAGAATAAATAACAAAACAGGAGCCAAGAAGTATTAATAAAACGGCAAAAAATTTTTTCATTTTAGTTTAATGAAATGGTTTTCATAAATTCTTTATTTATTTTTTTTAGCTTAAATTTATAAGTCAATACATCTTTATCATCTAATACTGTAACAACTTTTGTTTTATTGTTATAAGACCATTTTCCTTCTATATAATAATGATTATCTGCGGCGCCAACTTTTAGGTATTTGCATTTACCGGTTTTAAAAAATTCAATTTCCAATCGAAACATGCTTGGCCTAAATTTACTGTAGGTGCAGGGTCTGTATACTTCTGTTTTAGTTTTTTCAATATTCTCTTCATAAGATGCTTTCCAGCAGCTAAAAAACGCATCAGGCGGAAGCTGTTCTTTAGTTTGAGCTTTTGATAGTAAAGCAATTATTAAAAGCGACAATGTGAAAATTTGTTTTATCATTTTAAATTTATTTATTGATTAATATTGAATGAATTTTCTAAATGTATTACAAGTTGTTTCTGTTACATCAGTTTAATTCCTATTACTGTTACATCATCTACCTGTTCTAAATTGCCATGCCATTTTTTAAACACATCATTTAAATGTATTTTTTGTTGATGCATTGGTAGGTGATAGATAGAAGTAATTTGTTGCTTGAGTTGTTTAGACATAAACTTTTTACTTTTTGGTCCGCCAAATTGATCTGAATAGCCATCTGTAAATAAATAAATTGAATCTCCTT